>OJKF01000203.1_pt1 | contig 12008 bp, 24 predicted proteins | sample 1596531 | NCBI WGS metagenome assembly OJKF01 (sample SAMEA4350128, study PRJEB24818) | metagenome | biome: human; feature: gut; material: faeces | place: Denmark | collected 2013-09 | reverse complement strand
GTGCTTACATTAACCATATGGTTAATCAAGAAAGCACCACAAAACAGGTGGCAAATAAAATCGCAGCCGCGCTGGAAGCCGCGAAGCGCTCCGTTAAGTGGCTTTCCGACCAATCAGGGACACCCTATGTGACCCTTCGTCGACAGCTCAGCGGGAAAGCCTCCATTTCCATCGGCCAGATTGCCGTTTATGCGGATTGTCTGCGTGTTGAACCGATGACAATGCTCCCTGACTCATTCACCGCGCTCGCTGGCAAGGAGGTGGCGTGATGAAGGACAAGAAAACCCCTGCGGTGCAAGCGCAGGGGCATGGGGAAATCACCAGCGGTGACATTCTCGCCGGGACCGCGTCACTTGACTCAAAGACTCCTCAGGGCATTCGAAATCGTCTCGAGGGCTGCATTATGCGACTTCAGGATCTCATTCTGTCTGGTGACGATCCCCAATATGGACGCACAGGAATCATTGACTCTCCCAATAATCTGGAGATTGTTTGCGGAAATCTCATTCAGATCCTGAATGAGATGCAGGGAGTCTCTCAATCGCTCCAGAAGCAGGTTTCTCTGATCTTGCATCCGCTGCTCAAAAGCGGCCTGTATCTCTTCAATCTTGGCATCCGCCTGTTGGTCGCCGGTCTTCACCGTTGCTGGGAACACCGTCGTGGGAGTGTCATCTGCCTCAAGCTGGGCGATGGAGTCACGAAGTTCGCCAGCAATCTTCTCGGTCTCCTCGTGAGACTTTTCAAACGCCGCGCGAAAATCTTCCGAACCGTCTCTTATTCCTTTTGCCCCCTTTCCTGCCGCGGCCACAATCGCCCCAATTTCCTCCAGGGTCTTTGCTCCCTGCATCACAGTATCTAAATCCATCATTCTTCCCTCCGTTGGCTGTGTTTTTGAATGTCGCAGTTCCAAGCCTACCGGCGGAGGGGCCTTATACGAAAAGAGAAACCCATGAACGCCAAAGAGTATGGCCGTCACGCTTCAGGCTATCGGAAGCCGGAGGCCAGCGAACTGTCTCGCGGTTTCACACGCCGCCTGATTCTGTGGGCCGTCGTGTTCGCGGTGTGCGTCGGCTGGGTGATGACGCACATGGGGTGCGCGCATCCCATCGGCAACGGTTTGGCCGCGCTCATGGGCTTCGGGTTCGTTCCACTCAGACTGATCGCACTGGTGTTGAGCGAGGCGGGCATCGAATAAGTCTTGCCGGACGGCGTAGAAAACCGGCCGGCCAAGCGGAAGGAAAACCGAATAACCCTCGTGATAACTGAAAAAACAACTGACAGATACGGTGTCGGTTTTCTTGGACCGGTGGGGCGTCGGCTTTGGTCTATTCTCCGGCGTCCCGCTTCGGGCGGTGCAGGTTGCCCCCAGTCAAGATCGCGTAGGTCATGTATGCGCGGCAAAGACCGGGACCACGGTTCGATTCCGTGGCCGTCCACGACCGCAAGGTTACGCAAAAAAGGAAAGCCCCAGCGGCTACTGGGGCGGAAAGAAACTCCACTAGAAAGGATACCCCAATGAGTGCGCCGATACCAAACCTGATGACGGTGGAACAGCTCGCCGAACACTACGGGAAGGCGAAGAAGACCATCCAGAACAAGCTCACGCGAGGCTGGGGGCCGACGCCGGTCACCGACCCCGACACCATGCAGGTGCTGGGCTTCGAGGTCGAGGAGGTGGCCCGTTTTGACCGCATCAACAAGCAGACGCGCAAGCAGCGCCTCTACGCCTGACGTGCCGAACGACATGTGGCTTGCGGTCGCGGACCGGCTGCTCACCAACCTTGACATCCTGACCGCATATCCCACCCGGCAGTCGCTGGCGAGTCTCATCGGCCTGAGCATCCACGAGGCCGGGCTCACGTTAACGCCGGAGACGCCGTTATGGGCACGGCAACGTTGACCGCGCCCATAACGGACGAGGGGATGCGCATGACGCCCGGCGAGCTCATAGAGGAATTCTATGAGCGTCTGGCTGATTTGAACACGGACATGCGTAACCCCCGCATCTATCTGGTGCCGAAGCCGGGTGTCATCACGGTCGACCGGCCGTCGCGCAGGGTCTCGGCGGTCGTGGAATACGCAGACAAGAAACATTTCAGAAGGAGTAGGTGATGGCCGGAGAGACGACGCTCACCATTGTGGGCAACCTGACGGCGGACCCGGAAATCCGCACGATCGGCACCGGGGCGACGGTCGCGAATTTCACGGTTGCTTCCACGCCGCGCGTGTGGAACCGTCAGACGAACCAGTACGAGGACGGTCAGGCCCTGTTCATGCGCTGCAGCGCATGGCGCGACCTCGCCGCCCACATCGCCCAATCGTTGAGGGCGTGCGCGTGATCGTCACGGGCAGGTTGCAGCAACGCTCCTACCAGGCGCAGGACGGGGTGAACCGCACGATCGTGGAACTGCAGGTGGACGAGATAGGCCCGAGCCTGCGTTACGCGGTCGCGGCAGTGGCCAAGCAGTCCAGGCCCAACGGCTTCCAAAACAACCAACAGGGTCAGCAGTCGTATTCGGGCGGCTCCACGTACGGCAATCCGCAACAGTCGGGCTGGCAGCAGGCCGCGCCGCAACCAGCCGCCAACGACCCGTTCGGCCAACCGCAACAACCGCAATCGCAGGAGCAGGATCCGTGGGCCTCCAGCCAGCCCGCTCCTCCGGCCGATGGGCCGGACGACACGGAATTCTAAAGGAGGATTTTCATGTCGATATCCATAGTGGACATTCCCGTCTCCCAACTGGAGCCGAACCCGCATAATCCGCGCAGGGACGTGGGCGACGTAAGGGAGCTGGCGGACAGCATCAGGGCGCAGGGCATCAAACAGGAGCTGCTGGTCACCCCGTCCGGCGACCGGGACGGCAGGCCCATGTACCGCGTGGTCATCGGGCATCGCAGGCTCGCGGCCGCCAGGCTCGCCGGCCTGGACATGGTGCCGTGCCGCGTGGAGGAGCTGTCGGCGCGCGAGGAACGCGAGCTGATGCTCGTGGAGAACACGCAGCGCGTGGACCTGACCCCGTTGGAGGAGGCCGACGGCTATCAGGGGCTCCTGGACTTGGGCGTGAAGGTCAAGGAGATGGCCGAACGCACCGGGCGCAGCATGAGACTGGTGCGCGGCCGGCTGAGAATAGCGTCCATCCCCCGATCGGTGCGCGAGGCGTCGCCCGCGTTCGCGCAACTGTCGCTCTCCGAGTTGGAGGACATCGCGGAATTCGACGGCGACGAGAAGGCACAGGCCAGGCTCGCCGCCAAGGCCGGTTCCGATGATTTCGAATGGCAGCGCAACCAGCTGCGCCGCGAACGCGACCGGCGCGAATGGGTGCAGGCCGCGCGCCTGTGGGCCGAATCCAACGATCTGCCCATGCTGCCCGACAACCTCAAACCGGAGGACATGTGGGCGAACCCGACAGGCTACGAGAGGCAGCGGCGTCTCGCCCAGGATTATCCCGGCCCGTTCTCCAAGCAGTGGAGGGACTGGCAGGCCGAGGGCGCGCATCCCGGAGTGGTCATCCGCTTCTTCGACGACTCGGGAAGCGTCGTGGCCTACACGCCGGCGAAGAAGACAGCCGAGGAGAGGGAAGACGGGAAGGCCGAGGCGAAACGCCGGATGGAACGGGAGCGCCGCCACAAGGTCAGGGAGCTCGCCCAGGCGTCGGCCGAACTGCGCTGCGAATGGATCCGAACAACCATTCCCGTGTTGAAGGCGGACATGCGGCGCGACATGACGGAACGCCTGACCCTGTTGGAGCTGATGGGTGCCGGCGATTCGATGAGAGGCACGAGCCTGGACCCGAACGGGTGGACCCGCGTGGTCAAGGCGTACTCCCTGTTCGCCAGACCGTTGCCGGTAGTGGACAAGGACCCGGAGCATGGCGTGTACACGCTCAACGTGGCGGAGAACACCCTGGAGCTGCGCCGCCGCCAGTCGGTCCCCTCCCGTCGGGGCGTGGAGCTTCTGCTGCTCCTGCTGGCCCGCAGGGAGGGCGCGATAGACGCGGACACGTGGGACCGTGAGGCCTACCAGTGCGACCTCAAGGGTTTGAACGCCTACTACGAGGTGCTGGAATCGGCCGGCTACGCGGTGTCGGACGCGGAGAGGAAGGGGCTGGAGCAGTGAACACGAAAGTGGTTATCAGGGTGCGCAACGGCGATGACGCGCCGGTGAGCGTGGAGCGTCTCGTGGTGGATTCACGCGCCGAGGTGGGTGCGGGCGTCACGCCGATGCTGCTCTCGGACATGCTGGCCCTGTTGGACGATTCGTGCCATGTGACCGATGTGGAGATCAGGAGGGCGGAGCCGTGAGCATCGAACTGGTGGCGAAGGCCAAGAAGACCCGATTGCATGGGGACAGCACGGCGAAACTGCTGCTTATCGTGCTCGCGGATTACGCGAACGACGAGGGCATGGCATGGCCGAGCGTGAAGACCATGGCGGAGGAGACGGAGAAAAGCGAACGCAGCATCCAACTGCTGTTGAGGAAGCTCGAACAGATGCGTCTGATCCGCAAGGGCGACCAGAAACTCGTGGCCAAATACGCGAAGGGACGCCGACCGGTCGTCTACAAGCTGTTCCCAACGGCCAAAAAGGGCGAAACCCCAGTGGACGCAACGGTTGAGAGGGGTGAAACCCATTGCACCCCCGAAACAGGTTGCACCGGTGAAACGGGCTTCACCCCTCGGGTGAAACCCACTTCACCCGAGGGGTGCAACCCGCTTCACCCCACGGGTGAAACCCACTTCGTTTCAGGGGTGAAACCCACTTCACCCAAACCGTCACAGGAACCGTCAATAGAACCGTCAAGAGAGAGTACGCGCGCCAGCAAAACCGAAAAACCCGACACCACACGACTCCAGGCGCTCGCCAACCTCACCCCCGACCAGTCGCACCGGCAGCTCGCCGACGAAATCGGACTCGACCTGGACGCCGAACTCGCCAAGTTCCGCGACCATGCGATAGCCGGAGGCCATCTGCCGGCCGACCCGGCGGCGGCGTTCCGCAACTGGCTGAGACGCGGCAGGGAACTCGGCCTCGGCAACACCAGCCAGACCACGCCGGCGCTCGCAGGCGGCTTCGGCCACCCCGCACCAGCCAGGAAACCCCACCGTCACAGCTTCGGCTGCACGCACGTGCTCAACCTGCTGGGCCGTGACGCACCAGACAACGATCCGCTCGCGATGCGCGCGGCGGAACTGCTCAACCAAGGAAAAACCGAAACCGAAGCGCTCGCCGCGCTCGGATTGATGAAGGACGATTTGGAGGAAATCGCATGACCAGGAAAACCGAAGCCCTCTTGTGGGTGGACATCGAGACCACCGGCACGGATCCGCGCCACGACCTGATGCTGGAAATCGGCTTGAGGTGCACGAGCATGGACGCGAAAACCGAGTACGCGCGTTACGAGTCGGTGATAAAACCCGGCGTTCTGCCCACGGACAGGAGTTTCGCCTACGCGCATCGGATGCATGAGGAGAACGGGCTCATCGACGAGGTCATCGACGCGAGCCCCGAACTATGCTCCACGGCGCGTGTGGCGCTCGCCGTCATCGATTTCACCCAGTCGATGGCGGAAACGCATGTGCTGCATCCGGCGGGCACGAACATGATGGGCTTCGACCTGCCGTTTCTGGAGCATTACCTGTTCACCGAGGACCAGTGGAGGCGTTTCCACAAGCTGCTCTCCTACCGCGCGTTGGACATGACCGCCATCCGGTTGACCCAAACCGCGTTGGGAGCAGACCCGTACGAGCATTACACGCAGACGAAATCGCATCGTGTGACGGACTGCCTGGACACGGACATCAGCGAATACGTGGAATGGCTGGACCTCGTCAAATGAGCCGCACCAACCCCACAAGGGAAACACACAGGCTGACCGCCAGACGAGACCACTACCGGTGCCTGCGATGCGGCAACGAATTGGACCACATCTGGAGCGGCCACAGCCTCCACCACCGGCACATGAGAAGCCACCCGTTCCCCGGACTGCATTCGCCAGCCAACCTCATCCATTTATGCGGCTCCGGCACCACCGGCTGCCACGGATGGGTACACAACCATCCCAAAACGGCGATGGAATACGGATGGATCGTCAGCGGATACAACGACCACCCCGAAACCGTCCCCGTATGGGACGCGCACCAAGGCTGGCTGCTCCTCGACAACCAGGGCGGATACACGCTCTGCGACCGGGACGGCAACCCCAGATAACACACGCAAGCAAACCGATACGGAAACAAGCCGGCGCTCGCCGGCTAAGGGAGGGGAAGCATGACGTTCGAACAGACGAACGAGAAGCAACGCCAACGCATGAAGGCGGACGCCAGGTCGCACATGGAAGCGGCCCGGATGATACTGGCCAGCCCGCTCTACGCGAGGCTCAAGGGCGGCGAGGACCTGTACACGGCCGTCTGGGCGTTGTGGGAATCACTCGCCGGCACGGGATTGTCGACCATGAATGCGGGCGCGGTATGCCACGCATGCAAGACCCATGACCTCGACCAATTGGATTGGGCGCTCACATCGATAGCCGAAACCGGGTCGATACGACCATCCTCCACACCCGCCAAACACCCATTGCCCTGCACCAACTGCGGCAAGGAATGCAGGCCGCACGCCGGCACCGCGATCCTCTGCAAACAATGCAAGGAAAACCTCCGAAGAAGAAAAACAAAACCATGAACAACCTGGACAAGTACATCCACCGATGCCGGTTGAACCTCGAACCCCACCACCTCCAACCCGCAGACGAAATCGACGACAAACATTGCATCATCTGCGACATCAGCGGCGCTCGCCGGCATATCCGCATGGACGGTCTATGCATCAACTGCTGGCTCAAATGGAGACGCAAACACGATCCCGCATACCGCAAACGGGTCAACGACTACCAGCATCGATGGCAGCAGGAGCATCCCAACGAATTCCGCGAAATGAAACGCCGCTACGAGCAGAGGAAACGAGCAAAGGAACACCAATGAGCGTCAAAACCTACACAGACTCCACCACACGAATCATCACCAAAACCATCGAAGAACACGTCTGGGAAATCCGCTGCGACGCCATCGGCTGCGACAACAGCCTCGAATTCCGAGAAAACCGGGACGCCGGCGACATCACCGCAGACGGCGACTACACCGGCCCCGACATGGACACCGAATGGCTCGACGTCCACGACACCAACACCGCCATCCAAACCGCACTCCAACACGGCTGGCAAGAAGGCAACAAAGGCATCCAACGAGGCCACCTCTACTGCCCCACACACAACGAAAACCAATAAAACACCAACAACCAAAAAAGAAACAACGCCGGCGCTCGCCGGCATAGGGAAAGGAGAGCCGATGACCGCACTGCTTGCGTCACCCCTCGGCAGCATCGAAACCGGAGGACAGTCAGTCCTGTACAGATGCCATCCCCGCATGATGTACGACGAATCCGTACGGAAACCCTTATTGGACATTCTGGGCAGATGGGCCCTGCATCTCATGTGCGACGCGGAGGAAGCATGAGCCAACGATGTGACCCGCACGGGCCAGGATGCTACTACCGTTGCCCGATCTGCGGTCAATGGTGGTGCTACGACCCGCGAGACGGATTCTGGGAATCAATCAGCACGATCAAAATGTTCTTCCTCCTGCACAATGTGTGGAGGCAGGAACGCAAACACAGGAAGGCGACTCATGGGCGAACCGATTGACCTCACCCAACAGGCCCTCGACGCATTGGCCTCATCGGGTCTGGGAAACGACAGTCCGGCCGAGGCGTTCGTCATCGGCTATCGGAATGGATGGCAGCAAGCCGTCGACCTGTGCATACGAATCGAAACGGCACTCAACGACGAAACGGAGGAAACAAATGAGCATCATCAGCAGTGAAATCGAGGCACAGAAGCAGCGTGACCCGTCGTACATCGACAGTGACCTGCAGTGGGCGTGGGGACGAGGATACAAGGCCGGAGCGTCACGCGAAATCACCGAAGAGGAGTATGAGCGCATCGACAACATCGAAGACGTGCGCGAGGGCGATGAGGTCTTTACGTTGAGCGGTAACAAGTACTGGGCTCGCTCCGTCTACGAATCGAGGGAAGTGTATGTAGACGGGGATGGGTTCAGCCCCATCATCCAACGTAAGTATTTCGCCTACGCCCTGCGCCGGAAACCGAAGCTGCCCGACCATGACGGACTGTGGTGGGATAAGGACAATGCCTTGTGGAGCGTCGCCATCTCCGGCATGGACGATTCGAAGTTGGTCGCTTTGCTTATCGGTGACCCGGAATCCCCCGTCACCGGGTCTGTTTGGTCGGGCCTCAACAGCAAGCACGTGACCTCTCAAGCTCCGTTCCGTCCGGCCAAGGCGGTGGAAGCATGAACATCTACCCGATCATTGATGAACCTCCATCGTTTCCGCAAACTGTCTTACGCCTGCTCACAGGAAGCACTCATTGCTGTGACTGGTGCGAGAAACGCTGGATCAAGGTTCACCGCACTGGCCAATTGGAATGCCGAAACCATCGATGTCCCTACTGCGGGCAATACGGATGCCCCCGAGCCGAAAAACACTGGAAGAAATGCCCCGTGTGGAATTACACGACCCCGCCTGCATGGCTATACCCCGTGTTGAATCGGCTCTGCGAAAGAGATCTGCAACGACGTGTTGAATCGGCTCTGCGAAAGAGATCTGCAACGACGTGTTGAATCGGCTCTGCGAAAGAGATCTGCAACGACGTGTTGAATCGGCTCTGCGAAAGAGATCTGCAACGAATGGCGAAGAAATCGAGGAATGATGCGTGACACGATTCTGTGCCTATGCGACCTGACCGGTGTCATGGCCCGCCCTTGGGTGGAACACGGGTATCAAGCCGTGTTGGTGGACCCGCAGCATGGTTGCGACCATGAAGACGGTGCCTACCTGAAACTGGCTTGCACCATCGAGGAAGCGTTCGACCAGATCAGCGTGCTGTTGCGTTCGGGGCGTCTCGCGTTCGTGGCCGGTTTCCCTCCCTGTACGGATATGGCGGTGAGCGGCGCGCAATGGTTCGCCCGCAAGTACGAGGCCGACCATTTGTTTCAGGCGAAGGCCGTTTCCGTGGCGGAACAATGCAGGGTGATAGGTGAGATGAGCGGTGTCCCCTACATGGTGGAGAACCCGGTGTCGGTTCTCTCCAACGTGTTCGGCAAACCCTCCCACACGTTCGACCCGTGTGATTACACGCGGTTCGCGCCAGAGGACAACTACACGAAGAAAACCTGTCTTTGGACGGGGGGGATTCCGAATGCCTCCTCGCAGCCAGGACATGAGCCTGCCGGCTCCTGACCGGAATCGTATCTGGTACATGAGCGGCAAGGACAGAGCCAACAACCGAAGCAAGACGCCGCTCGGCTTCGCCCGCGCGGTTTACGAAGTCAACCAAGGAAAGGCAACGGAAGAATGAATCTTTTAGATGAAACCAAGGGTGAAATCTCACAAAGCGGGCATTCGACCGATGACGTTCGATTCGTCGGCTCCCGCGACGGGAAGCTGGGAATTCCGTGGAGTCAGGCCGAAAAGGTGCTCGACATCGATTACGACGACGGATACGGCGGTCAGGAGATAGCCGCCGATCTGGTCGTGGTGTTCACGGATGGCGGGTTCCTGCGCCGCGAAGAATACGACGGCAGCGAATGGTGGGAATATGAGCCACCGTTCAGAGGCCCGGAGACGCAGAAACCGTTCGGACGCGTAAAGCGGACCTATCCCGCGTACTCGCTTGAGGACATCAATTACCCGATGGAGGCAGACGATGAGCTATAAGGCGAAGATATTCACCCGTGAGGAGTTTCGAGAGGTCGTCGCAGCCGCCATCTACGACTACGAACACGCTCCCGCGAAATGCCTCTACACGACCAAGGATGCGGCAGACCAACTCTACGGCGAGTACGGCGAGGAAATCGAGGTGGAGGGATGAACGGAGTACAGCTTACCAACCATCTGACCGCGCAATTCATGGCATCAACCCTAAGCCGGTACGAGGCCAGAATCACCGAGGACGGCGACTTCCGAGACTACATATACGCCATGAGCCTCAAACGTCTCAAACGCAAGTGCGGGAGGTACGCGAAACGTGAGCGCAAGGCCATCGAATATGTCACCACACTCAAGGAGGAATCATGAGCGCGACGAACAACCAGCGTGAGATGATACTCAAATGGCATAAAGGCAAGGCCGCGACACCCGAGTACACGGCGAAGCTGCTCAGCGTGCCATTGGATGAGGTGCTGTACATCATCGCCCATCCGGAAACGCCCGCACCCCACAAGGACGATTCCACACCCGAATTCATCGAACCATTACTCTGAATTCTGGTGTAAAAAACGAAACCCTCCACCAACAGGCGGAGGGCACGCTCACCAAAGCACCATCATAGCCGGAACGTGGAGGGTTTCAACATAATGTTCATCACCACCGAACCATGCCAATACTGCGGCAGCCGACAGGTCGAGGCACCATGGACGCTCTGCCGGGACTGCCGACGCACCTACGCCAAAACACTCCACCAGCTACACCGCAACATGCAGTTATTGCAGCGCGTCGCACGGCATGAGTACAAGCTCACCGAACCCGGCTCAGGCGGTAAACCACAAGGCGGTGAAGCACCGGCACCCGTCAACATGCACGCCATCGACCTGCTCGACGAAGCCGAAAGACTGCTGCAGGACGCATGGTACGACGCGGGATCCGTCTGGTCCGACAGATGGCAGCGGCTCATCCCCCGAATGCAGTCGCATCTCGCATGGCTATGCAAGGCCACCAATGCAGGCCGGTCCCTCCGCCAGTTGATTCGCGCGAACCAGCGCATCATGCCATTGGTTGACAGGAGGCCGCGCACGCGCCGGATAATCGGCGTATGCCCAGAATGCAAACGCGAGATACAGGCCGCGAAGGGCGAATCACTGCTGCTGTGCAAATGCGGCAACCCCATCAACGTGCAGGAGCTTCGCGAACAAAGCCAAGCCAAGGCCGAATCAATGCACCTGACCAAGACGCCGGCAGGCATGAGCCAATGGCTGCGCGAGAACTACGGGTACGAGGTAAGCCGCAAGACCATCACCGACGCATTGCGCCGCGGCAAACTACCCAGCAGCAAACCCATCGAAGACGGTTACTGGGAGTTCAACATCCGCGAAATCGTGGCCTTCGCCGTGTCCAAGACTCGACATTAAAACGACATCCAAAACACCTGACACGCGAAACACAAAACCCAAGCGGGAGTAGGCTGCCGCCACCCCGTGGTATACTCCGTATCAGGATAAGTGTGAAAGCCTCTGGGACATACATCTCAGGGGCTTTACTCATATCCACCTATGCGCGTAGCTCAGCAGGTAGAGCAGCGGTCTCCAAAACCGCAGGTCGTTGGATCGAAGCCAACCGCGCATGCCACGGCTTGCGTACGGTAGAGGCCTAACCGGCCATAGCAGCGACTGCTAGGGCGCAATCACAACAGAGCGCAAAGCTCGGGTTGCCGCGAATTCGAATCTCGCCCAAGCCACCAACCACCACACAGGATGGGGAACATGAGCAACAAGGCAGGCTCAGGCAGATACCAAAATGGAGCAGCCCGCCGCAAATGCAAAGCCCGACACATCGCGGCCGAAGGACCAATACCAATCTGCCCACTGTGCGGCAAGCCCATAGACCTCACACTCAAAACACCACACCCACTCAGCTGCGAACTCGATGAGATCATCCCATACAGCCGAGGAGGCTCGCCAACCAGCTATGACAACACACAACTCACACACAGAATCTGCAACCAAAGAAAAAGCAACAAAATAATCGTCAACACCACAGGCCACCAAAACACAAAAAAACAACCACAAAACACCATCCCAATCAGCCGCCAATGGTAACCGGGGCACCACCCCCTCCCCCACCGGCAAGGCTCCCCACAGGTCCTGCCTCTTATACCCATCTGACGCTGCCGACCACCCACCTCGTGGGACGCTCGGTGTCGTCGGGGTTTGTCCCGGCCA
>OJKF01000201.1_pt1 | contig 12236 bp, 9 predicted proteins | sample 1596531 | NCBI WGS metagenome assembly OJKF01 (sample SAMEA4350128, study PRJEB24818) | metagenome | biome: human; feature: gut; material: faeces | place: Denmark | collected 2013-09 | reverse complement strand
ACAAAATATCTCAATGTAAGTTTCCTGTTAGTTCAGGAAATTTCCAGTGCCCGCCAGAGTCTATTCAGTGTCCAATTACACTAGAGAGACCCGAAGAAGGAGTGTTTGTCAAAAATTCAGATAGTTCGGCAGTATGCTGCTTATTTGATTTTGATGCATTTTCTCGTTTAGCTAGTGAAGGCTCATATCATCCACTGACCCGAGAACCAATAACGGCATCAATGATTATAAGTCCTGATAAATGTGTTTATGATCCTATCAAGGGAAACTTCATTATAAAAGATAGTTAAAATATTTTTCTCTGAGAGAGTATTGGCTGTCAGTAATTTGTAAAAAAACGCCGCAGACATCCAGAATATAAGAAGGTGTCTGTGGTTGGCAGGTTTCAGATGACTTGAAGGCGTCTTTATGTAAATGCATTTTTCTGTGGAGATGTTGTCGGAAAATATTGGATTAAAAACATAATCCAAGTCAAATAGTAAGTTTGTTTTTTTTGAGATTAGGTGTGTATTTAGAATTTTTATGATGTGTTTATTTTGTGGGGTATTTTAGAAAAAAATATATTAATCCTTATTAATAATAGCTGCCATCCATTTCAGCTATTATTTTAAAATAAACAAGTTAAAGCTTAGACTCTTGTTTCTTGGATTATATCAAAGATATCAACATGATTTGATGGATTATGATGTGGTAAGCCATTGCTTTCGATATCGATTACCACATCCTCTGGATTTGGATGCCGCTGTCCAACAGGGATACCTTCTTCCATTGCGCGTATATCAGCACCTGTGGCATGTTCAATATCTGCTTTATTGGGGAAAATAGCTCCTTCTCTTGCGTGCCACCATATACGAGGATAGTCAGTGAATCTAGCTACTTCAAACTCGGCCTTGTTTAAATCGGCAGCCCCCAGTGTCGCACCAGCCCACCATAAAATAGTGTCTGGCTTTAATCCAGGGGTATTATACTGTATGGCATGCCCTGCTGCTTGCCCAACCATTGCACCGATATGAGGACTTAACATTGGATCTGTACTAGCAAATCTGGATACTGCAAATCCCCCTAAAGCACCAAGCGCATTTGCGGCAGCATTGGTAAGAACGGCATATTTAGTATTAGGGTTATCTAAATCCCACTTGAAATGTGCGCCAAACTCCAGCCCTAGAGTTGCCTGTAATGGAGATGCACCATATTTAAAATCTGCTTCTCCCGGTCTGATAACCCACTCCTCCGTGTAATTTGCTTTCGGCCCATCAGGAGTAAGTGGTGTTTCTCCAACAAGCTTCCATCCATTTTCAGTTTTGACTATAGGAAGTTCTACACCATGATTACGAACCACTTGAGCTGTTAATCCAAACCATGGTATTGGGTCTTTTGGCTCGGTGGTTACCGTCGAAGTAGTGGCTGATGTTCCAGTCGATGCAATAGTCGACACTGCAGTGGTTGATATATTACTGTTGCTTAATGCATTTTTTAACGGGCCAGGAAGGTCTTTAAAATTAAAACCTATTTCATCATGCAGAGGGAATATCTGTAAAAAATAATTACCTGATGTAGGATGAATATCTGGTTTTACAATGTTTAGCTGGACACCATATTTACCAGAGATGCCTGAAACGGAACTAGGTATCTCTAATGCCATTTGGGTAACATTGAATAAACCAAACATATCCAATGTTTTTTTTCCTATGGATCCTTCTTCAAGGTGAGGAGCTATATATTCGTCTAGCCCTGAGAGCAGACCTTTATCTTTTATCAAGCTCAGTAGAGCTGTTGTTTCACCGCATTCCGGTGCATGTTGCTGTATATCATCTGGAATATTAACAACAAATCCAGCTTGGCATCCTAGAGGTAATTCGGATTGCGGTATTTGTGTAGAGGGTATTTGTTCTGTTTGATGATGTTGATTGTTTTGTGAGGTGATTCCAGATTGTATGGTCGGTTGAATGTTCATAATAAATCCTTATTACATGTTTATATCCATTAATAATATCAATCCATTGATACTATTAGTGTCACATATCCGATGTGGACAGCTTTAATATATAACTGTTTGAATGCTTGATTGATGTGACTTAGATCTCAAAATTAAGTTGTTAAATTTACCAGTTTATCGCTTGAACACTTAAAATAAATTATAAATGTTTCTGTTATTGTTTTTTATAGTTTAAATTATTGTTGGTTGTATAAGCTGATTACATTTTTACTCTAAGTGTTATAAATATTTTATACTGATATTAGTCTTATTATATATTTTTTTAATGAAAATGAGCATAAAACTAAGACATATAATGCTTGGCAGCTTTATGCTCTTCTGATTGGCTGTATGTTTGATGACAAAAAATTAGCGCAAGAGGACAAAAAATCACCTTGCGCTAATGCTCTGTCTCAGGTCACTAATCACATCTAACTCATTGATTAATTGTGACTCTAAATGTAGTGTTTTGTCGCGTTTTGCAGTCTATCATTTAATCAATTGTATAAATAACATAATGATTTTTAATGTGTTTTTGTGATTTTATCCTCCTTCTGACATGGAAGTTGTTCGTTCAAAATCTTATTAAATATCAAGTTGTTAAATCTGGTAAGTCATTATTGGTCAAAATAAAATCATTATCCGATTTCAATTTTGTCCCACTCCCGCCCGCGACTGTCCCTATAATGCGCCGCCATTGAATCAGATTTATGTCCAAGAAGACGTTGTGCAAACTTGTAGCCAATCTGGTTCCGATATAGCCTCGCGGACAGACTACGTAGTTCATGAAATGTCGGTGGGTCTCCATCAAACGAGATCCCGGATGCATTTCGCGCCTTTGTTAAATACCGTGATACTGTGGCTGGAGAAAGTGGTTCGTGATAGGTTGATGCGATTATTGTTTCACTGCTGCTGGCCTCCCTGCATTTCTGTAGTGTATCAACCAGTGAGATGTCGAGTGCGTCAATGGTTAGAGCCAGCGGAATGGCAATTTTGGCTCCTGTTTTACTCTGTCCAATGTGAAGATGACCATCGTTTATGTCTGACCACTTCATTCTGCACAAATCGCCCACTCTCTGCCCTGTAACGACAGCTAAATCCATTGACAGCCTCAGCCAGATGGGGAGGTGCTCAGCAGCATGGTAAATAGCGACATACTCATTAGCTGTCAGCCTTGAGCGCCTTACTTCTGACTTTGCTGCACGGGTTGTTGTTACTGGATTCGTTGCCACATGCCCCTCGGCTATTGCCCCTCGAAAAACGTCAACAAGGGTTGACCTGATTACTCTTGCGGAAACCGCTTTACCTTCTGCGACGTAGGTGTTTAGCATTGCTGCCACCTCTTTCGTTGATATGTCAGTGAGCGGTTTGTCCGGCAATTTTCTTCGAATTGCCCTGATTTTGCTGGCGTAGTCGAGTAATGTTTTCGGCTTGCTCCCCCTCTAGCTGAGGATTGTTTCATATCGATCAAGCCACGTATGAAGAGTGATTGAGTCAGTGCCTTTAACCCTGTCCAGCAATGATTCGTGCCCACTTTCGCTGAAAAGCTCAATGTTGGTGTGAATGCTTCTGAAATTGCTACTCTTCTGTCTCTTCCCAGCCCGAACTCTTTTTTCGTCCTCGGGTCAGTGTGTAGTAAGACCGCTGCAAATCCTGCGTGCTGACGGGAAGTGGGAAAATATTGGCGAAATGAAGTAACCCGATAGCTTCACAAAAACCGGAGTCCGGCTCCGGTTTTTGTTGTCATGTATGGGGGATGTCTGTTAGGAATAATTAGATAGGTTTATTTTGAAGGTTGAAATGTATGTTATCGCCCTCTTCTATAAATTTGGGATGTTCATGGAATTCTTTAACCAGAAACCTGACTTCGCCTGATAATCGTGTTTTATCCTCTGTAAGGGATGCTGCTGTTCACTCTGATAGCGGGACGCAAGTAACGGTTGGCAACAGAACATATCGTGTTGTGGTCACTGATAATAAGTTTTGCGTTACAAGAGAAAGTCATAGTGGTTGTTTTACTAATCTGTTGCACAGGTTGGGATGGCCTAAGGGAGAGATTAGCAGAAAAATTGAGGCTATGCTGAATACATCGCCAGTGAGCACGACTATAGAAAGAGGCTCTGTTCATTCGAACAGACCTGATTTACCTCCAGTGGATTATGCGCAGCCGGAGTTACCTCCAGCGGATTATACTCAATCAGAGTTGCCGAGGGTTAGCAACAATAAATCACCCGTGCCAGGTAATGTTATTGGTAAAGGTGGTAATGCTGTCGTGTATGAAGATATGGAAGATACAACAAAAGTGTTGAAGATGTTTACTATATCTCAAAGCCATGAAGAGGTGACAAGCGAAGTTCGTTGTTTCAATCAGTATTATGGTTCCGGGAGTGCAGAGAAAATATATAATGATAATGGAAATGTTATTGGTATTAGAATGAATAAAATAAATGGGGAATCTCTTTTGGATATTCCATCATTACCAGCACAAGCTGAACAGGCTATTTACGATATGTTTGACAGACTGGAGAAAAAAGGAATTCTTTTTGTTGATACAACAGAAACAAATGTTTTATATGATCGTATGAGAAATGAATTTAATCCAATAGATATATCATCTTATAATGTTTCTGATATTTCATGGAGTGAACATCAAGTCATGCAATCTTATCACGGAGGAAAGCTGGATCTTATTAGTGTAGTATTAAGTAAGATATAATATTTTTATCCAGATATATTAGTTGCAATAATATTTATGGATTTATTTGTTAAGGGGGTTTTGATATGTTACCAACAAGTGGTTCTTCAGCAAATCTTTATTCATGGATGTATGTATCAGGAAGAGGTAACCCTTCGACTCCGGAATCAGTAAGTGAGCTTAATCATAATCACTTTCTTTCTCCTGAATTACAAGATAAACTTGATGTTATGGTCTCTATATATTCATGTGCCAGAAATAATAATGAGCTTGAGGAAATTTTTCAAGAGCTAAGTGCTTTTGTAAGTGGGCTGATGGATAAGAGAAATAGTGTATTTGAGGTGAGAAATGAAAATACTGATGAGGTTGTCGGAGCGCTGAGGGCGGGAATGACGATAGAGGACAGGGATAGTTATATCAGGGATCTTTTTTTTCTGCATTCATTGAAAGTAAAAATTGAGGAAAGTAGACAAGGCAAAGAAGATTCGAAATGTAAAGTTTATAATCTGCTATGTCCGCATCACTCTTCAGAGCTATATGGTGATCTACGAGCAATGAAATGCCTCGTGGAAGGATGCAGTGATGATTTTAATCCTTTTGATATTATTAGGGTACCAGATCTTACTTACAACAAAGGATCTTTACAATGTGGATGATTAGAGGCCTGTGAGCCTGTTTAGGATTCTGTGTAAATGCCTTTTCTTAAAAGTGACCGTCAAGACGGTCACCAAACTCGATAATAAAGCGGCTCATTGCCATTCGCCAGTCCCTTAACGGCATTGTCCATTTCTGTGACGCGGCCTGGATTGCCAGCCACACCACTTTTTTTACTGACTCGTCCGTCGGGAACACCTTGCGTTTCCTGATGGCATGCCGGATCACACTGTTCAGCGACTCGATGGCGTTCGTTGTGTAGATCACTTTGCGGATATCTGCCGGATAAGCGAAAAACGTCGCCAAGTTAGTCCAGTTTGACAGCTAGCACCGGCTTATCTGCGGATAGCGGCAGTCCCAGGCCGCAGCAAACGCTTCCAGTGCCTGCTGGCCTGCCTCTTCTGTGGGAGGCTAATCGCTTTCAGGTCGCGAGTGACGGCTTTGTATTCCTTCCATGACACGAAGCGCATGCTGTTGCGCACCATATGCACGATGCATAACTGGATGCGGGCCTCCGGGAATTCTTTCAGGCCATACACACAGGCGATGAGGATATCGTTCAGACCGCGGTTTTTCAGTTCAGTCAGCACATTGAACCAGAAATTCGCCCCTTCATTTTCGGCCAGCCGCATCCCCAGGAGCTCTTTCTGACCTGCGATATTGATGCCCAGTGCTAGGAACATTTTTATGATAAAAAATTAGTGCAAGAAGACAAAGAATCGCCTTGCGCTAATGCTCTGAAACAGGTCACTAATATCATCTAAATAGTTGACTCATAGTGACAGCATGTGTTGTGTCTTGCAGTATTATATAGCCTATTATTTAGATTGAAGCCATCATAATCTATTGATGTTAATGGTTTTTTATTGTTTGTTGTTCGGCTTTTTATACTAATTTGAGCGAAACAAAAAGATAAAAAGTTGTTTTTCGTGTCTTTAAGTGATACCAGATGGTATTGCGCTAAATGTACCAATGGGTATACCAAGAGCACTAAAAACAAAGGGGCAACCACTTTGTAACCCCTTGATTATTTGCAGAAGCGCAGAAAATCGAACTCTGGAACCCTTTCGGGGCATCCTTTTTCAAGAATGAAGAAAAAAATAACTAAAAAATCAAGTTGTTAGGAAGTTATTCATGGCTAGTGTACCAACTCTTTTCTGGGCTAATAGCTATGATTTGTTTGTATTATTTGTCTCTGTCTCTATTATTTTTGACATCCATGCGACTTCTGATATTGATAATCTCAGTTGTGGAGTTCTGTCTGCGCTTCCGGGAGGACGCATATCAAAACTACAGGATCTTCTGTTAAACACTGTAAAGCCATCTACATTGCATGTTGTTGAGTCTAAGATACAATTTTTAGTAGATGATTTATCTGCTATAGGCCTAGATATTTCAGGTTGATGCCAAGTGTGTCCTGAAAAAATACTTTTTATTGAAAATGGCATTTTTATCCTCACATTATGTCTTTCTCTTATAGTGCAATTTAATGTATTTAGAAACATTAAACTATGAATCTAAAAAGGCTACGCAGAGTACTGTTACACTTTAACAAATCATATTTACCACTCTGGAAATGGGATGGCTGGTTCATAAAATAATGAGTCTTTTTCAACGGTTGTTACATTGGTGTACTGATGATTATGCCTTGTCGCTAAGAGCTACCATAACCGTACAGCGTGATTCATCCATGGCGAATAAATCGACTGATAAATCCCCCTGAGTTTCAGCTCTTGCTGTTGGACCTTGCCCGTTTCGCTATGGAACGCGTACCAGCTAGAGAATATTATTCGTTCTCCTCCAATGTTACGCAAGTTTTGTAAACGGTAACCAATCGTGATTAGTCCTGCATGTAACGGACATCAAGCTGTCTGGTTGATTTTTATTGCCAGCAGTTCGAGAGAGCAGACAACTGCGTCCGATGGAAAAATGGGCACGACAGGGTATTCAGGCAACCTCGCTGAGGAGGCTTATGGTACAGATTGTAATGTGAAGTATAAAACGTTAAAAATTCCATTTTAGAAACTAAATAGCTGTAATATAAGTTCGATCTAATCTACTATTTTGACAGACAGATTGTATCAAGAATTAGGGAGTATGAAATAGATGGCAATAACTAGTAAAATTAATTTTGCAACATTTAAATCGAACCATACAGTCAAATTCTAGTGCATATATTTTGTGTGGCTAATATGCAAAAATATTGTTCTATTAGATTAAAATGGCATTCATCTTTGCTGACAATCATTTCCGGAACAAAGGGTTCACGGCTGAGAGGGTGTGGAGCGTTGCGTCGGATAAGTTCAGTGAGTGCATTGTGGTCATATAATGAACATATTTCTGAGTTTTTTGCATTTCTGACAAAAACACCAGTTTCAGGAATGCATAATGTTATCGGGCAATTCAGGTGTTGTTCATGACAGGAAAAGTCTTGATGACTAACAGTAAATGCATGAGAGTTAATTTTGTTTTGTATTGCACTACTGACGTTTTGGCGCGTACATGGGGTTGCACGGCTCTGTTCCATATATAAACGGAATGCCTGCAAAAAAGTATGGCCTCTGTTAAGCTGTATCTCCAGATTTTCTGCGAGAAGGCGATGCCCTCTTGCACTAAGGCGATCCAACAGTCCGCCGGAAACCGGTTCCACGCTAAAACTGTCCATAAATGAAATATGATGAAGTCTCATAGTGCGGCCTCTCACAACAAGCTGTTCACTCTGACTAACTCTTCCGACATGACGTAAAGCCTCCAGTTCACTTTCAGACAATACTCTTTCACTCGAAAAGTTTAATATGACAGGCATATTTTCTCCCTCTTTAGTCTATGTTATTGAACCATATTGGTGACAGGAGTCAAGATACTAAATATGTGATAGGATTCAAACAAAAAATTAAATTTTGAACGAATGCTATTTACACATGTATTTTTTTAATTAAAATGATTATATACAATTTTTGTAAGCAAATTTTAATGAAAAGGATTTGTTATGCCAGTAAATGCGACAGGTGTGTCCTTCAGCTCTTTTGGTATCAGTTATCATAAAGATAATTCTTTCCGGGGCACCATCCGTGGGAAGAATGATGAGGTCGTGAAGTGTTCAATGGGAGAGCGCTCTATCCGCTTTAATGTTAACAAATTTAGCGGCTGTATACTGGAGACGGTAAGCAGGCAGAGTACTAAAGATATTCATGGATGGGTAAGTGATGAACGGACAGTATATCCGTCAAGGGTTATCAACCAAGAGATTGATAATTGCTGCCTTCAAAAAAATGCAAAAATTTCTTCTGAAGAGAGGAAAATGGTCTTTTCTCTTGTAAGTAAGGAGTTTGAACTAACTCTTGATGTTAAAGCGGCACAAAGTTCTATTAATCATATAATAATAGGAAATGCTTCTTTTGGCAAAAAAATGGATGCTCTTTGCGATGGTATGAGCCGAGCTGTAAAAAACAGTACAACAGATTACATAGCAAACGTGCTTGCAGACAAGTTTTATCAGAAACATATCGCCCCGGGTGTTGATATTGTAAAACTACGAAATGAAATCCCAGGTTATATGAGTCGTGTTATACAGGGGTAAGGTTGGAGGAGGCTATGCGCCAGTATCATTGGTTTTCATCCTGTAAAAAGATATGAGTAAAATATACAACAGGCGTTACACTATATGTATGTATCCAAATAACTCATAGTTCACCTGTACAGTTATAAATCGTAAAGAAAATTGCAGCGCGTCGTACGCAGAAACGTGCTGTGATTGACTATTTATAGCTTTGTCACAACGACAAGATTCAGTAGTGTTTACACGGGCGGGAGAAATGACGGAATAACTAAATAGCTGCGCCTAATATCGCACATTTTTGCCAGCCCATGTTTGCCTTCGGGGAATGGACTGACGGATTCCATAAAATGGCGAACTTTTTCAATAGTTGCCACATTGAGCGGCACTGATGATTACGCGTTATTGTGGCGTGAAGTATCTGCCATAGCTATTCAAAATGATTCACCCATGGAGATTAAACCGGCTGATAAATGACTCTGCACTTCGGTTTATCCTTCAGCCAGCGCTGGGTTTCCCGGCCTTTGTGGATAATGTAGTTGTCCTCGAGCAGCGTGATGGTTTTCGTCCGACAGTATGTAGCTTTAAGCCGCTTCAGCAGTCTGATGAACAGCGCCGAACTTTTGCTGTTGGCGCCCACACAGCTGACTTAACCTGTCCCGCTGTGCAGCGCTACGTCCAGAGAATATTTTTCATTTTGTTCCGGCGTGACCCCTCGTTTTTGCTTCCCGAGCAGTTTCCAGTCCGCACCGATTTTGGGATTAAGATGGATAAATACTTCATCTTCATAAAAGACCGGATGCTCTGTGCTGCATTCGTCCAGTGCGTTATGGATTGTTGCCATCTTTTTATCTTTAGGCGGGGCACGGATACGTAGAGTTGGCGCAGCCCTTCGCCACACAAGCCCCACAGACGACAACCAGCGGCGAATGGTTCCAGCATGTAACAGGCAGCCGGTTATCTCATTGATTTTTATTGTCAGCAGTTCTGTACTCCAGCGTGAATAATTGTAGCCAAAGTCGCGAGTGAATATTTTACCTGTTCACGTAATAGTGTGTAGATATGCGCAAACGGCCAGCGGCGGGCTCGCTCGGCAGGTAATGATTTCAGTCCCTCAACACCCGACTGTGTGAACTAGTTAATCCAGCGCCCAACAGAGGAACGGGCGCAGCATAGTGTGCGGGCAACGTCGCTGACACGGTCGCCCCGGTGCAGCATCAGCATGGCTGTCAGCCTTTTATGGATGGCTTTCTGTATTAGGCGTCGTTCGTCACGGGAAATTGGTGGTATGATCGACATTGCTCAGTCCGGTTGGTGATTTGTATTGATTTGGCGATTGATCAGATCGCACAATCGGGTTGAGTTCCCTCTAAATGATCTACTATTCTGCGCAGCTATTTAGTGAGTATATATTTTATGCTTATAAATTAGATTAAAATAATCCTACAATTATTCTGATGGAGTATTGCTGTGGAGGATGGCTTTTTGTTAATTATCGAAAAGTAAGATATATGCTTTAGGGATAAAATTATGCCATTTTCATTTAATTTGTCTTCTGGAAATTACTTGTCAACACAAGATGTTGAAGTTTTACAACGTGCGACCAGAGATCATCAAATGGAAAGACTCACAATAGGAGAAAGATCGTTTTCTGTTCGCTATCAGAGTGCTATGGACGCTTTTATTGTAGATCCTGTTCAAGGGGAACTATATTCGAGTTTAAGCCATACAGAACTAGCCGATATCATTAGATTGGCTGATTCTGTTGAAAATCAATTGAATGGAGGCAATTCATTTCTTGATGTATTCAGTACATATATGGGGCAGGTTATTTCTGAATTTATGCATAGTAATGATAACAGAATTGAATTGTTACAGCGGCGATTACATTCATGTTCATTTTTAGTTAATATTGAAGAAATGTCTTACATAGATGAAGCATTACAGTGCCCGATTACGCTGGCAATTCCTCAACGAGGTGTTTTTTTAAGAAATGCTGAAGGTTCCAGAGTATGTAGTTTATATGATGAAATGGCTCTTTCTCGTATAATTAATGATGGGATGCATCACCCACTAAGCAGAGAGCCAATAACATTATCAATGCTTGTGGCCAGAGAGCAGTGTGAGTTTGATTGCAGTATCGGTCACTTTACGGTGAGGAGTGATTGTTATTCAGTGTAGACTCGGTACACGATTTTGTGTGAAGAGACTCTTATTAAAAGTTAGCATCAAAGCGGTCATCAAACTTGATAATAAAGTGACTCATTGCTATTCGCTGGTCCTTAAGGGATATTGCCCATTTTGTATCGTGAACTGAATAGCAAGTAGCCACCGTCCTGATTTCAACGCATTATCAGGCGCTTCTGAAGCGGCATACCTGCATGACAGGATGAGTGCAAAGGGGCGCTGTTACGATAATGCTAGGGCGGAAAGTTTCTTCCACTCACTAAAAGTCGAATGCATTTACGGCTAATATTTTATGAGTCGGGAAATAATGCAGACGGCTGTGTTTAATTAGATCTAGTGTGATTACAATCGGTGGTGCCGACACAGTACTTGTGGCTGTCTCAGCACGGAACTGTTTTGAAAAACAGAACCTTGATTAGGGCTGTGTCCACATTACGTAGGTAGGATCACCCCACAGGCACCACATGTCATGCATGGATTAGGATTGAATTATAAATCGTAAAGAAAACTGCAACACCTCGCGTGTAGCACCTGGTTAGCGAACTTTCGAAAGTACGAGTATTGTATGATTTCCAGCAGTTATCAATTTTACGTATTAATCAGTGAATCAACAACTCGTCAGCAGACTCTCTTTGCTGTTGAATTTTTTGGAACGTGTATAGGGCAGAAATTTTTGTTTTGGGACATGGTTGGGACGCCGTAGTACATACGAACTCTGCCGAATAACGTATGATATTATTTTTTAATCTCTTGGAATACATTATAGAAACAGAATGCTCTTGGGCGATTTTTAGTGATTGTTTAAATAGCCCTGTCATGCAGTTAAAGTGGCGGGCATCCTCTTCAAGGATGGTGATCCTCAACCGCACCCATTTAGGATGCGACTATTGTGGTAGAACAATGTAAACCATAATTAATCTGCGTGCGGATACATGCTTCATAGATAGGATATTCTGGTTTGGGTTGTGAATGTGTTGGTCATCGAGTGGACAATAAGGTAAGAGGAGTAACTCCTGCAAAACAAAAAAAGAGTTCAACAAAATCAATCAGTTAAAAACACGAGAGATCTGTATAAAAAAGCATCGTAAATTCTGTATTTTTCCTTTAAATATAATATGTTATTGAGTTTTGTAAAATCTACCAGTGTGGTACATGGATATCGATACCAC
>OJKF01000200.1_pt1 | contig 12357 bp, 10 predicted proteins | sample 1596531 | NCBI WGS metagenome assembly OJKF01 (sample SAMEA4350128, study PRJEB24818) | metagenome | biome: human; feature: gut; material: faeces | place: Denmark | collected 2013-09 | reverse complement strand
CCCGGTCCGCCACCTCCATCTACGCGGGCGCTGCACCGGATTCGCGAGTGCTCCCCCCCACTCGCTCTGGGCCCCCCCCCCCCCGCCCAGGGGGGGGGGGGCCGCACCGTTGGCCCGGTCCTCGTCAGTCCAGCGGATGCGCCGCGGGGACGAAGCCGTCTTGGACGGCCACCTTGGTCAGCTCATCCATGCCGATATGGTTTTGGATGATCTACCTGCGGACAAGCCCCTTGAACGGCTCGTCGGGAGACAGTCGGACCTGCGTCGCGTCGGCGCCATCGACGATCAGGGTGATCGTCGCGGGCTTCGTGCAGCGCAGCGTGTATTCGATGGCGTCGTCCGTCCAGGAGGCGTCCACCGAAAGGCCTCCCCTGGCGCGCAGGCCATGGAAGCTGCCTTCATGCCAATCCTCGGGCAATGCGGGCAGGATGCGCACCATGCCGTCATGGCTCTGGACGAGCATCTCCGCCAGAGCCGCGGGGAAGCCCAGATTGCCGTCGATCTGGAACGGGGGATGCGCGCACATGCCGCTGGCATACACGCCGCCGCCAAGCAGATCGGTTTCGGCGTCGGCTTCGACCGGGCGGAGGAACATGCCGATGATGCGTTCGGCGTGCTCAGCGTCCCGCAGACGCGCCCACATGATCATGCGCCACACGATGCTCCAGCCGGAACCGTCGTCGCCACGCACTTCGAGGGACTTCCTGGCGGCCTCCTCCAGACGTGGGGTGTTCGCGGTGATGCCTGCGCCCGGATGCAGTTCGTACAGGTGGGACAGGTGACGGTGATGCGGATCCGCCTCGACGAGTTCATCGTTCCATTCGAGAATCCTGCCATCGGATCCCACGCGGACATCCGCCAGCTTCGCGCGGGTGGATTCCGCCTCCCGCACCAAGGCCTTGTCGCCGTCGTCCAGGTCGGGCATGGTTTGCGCCGCGTGAATCAGATCATCGAGCAGATTGCGTACGATGGCCGTGGTGTTTTCGCTGGTGTGGGCGACGGCGATCGTTTCGCCGTCCACGACGAAGTAGTTTTCCGGCGATGTCGCCGGAGCCGGGGCCAGACCGTGTTCCGTATCCGACAGAAAATCCATGCAGAATCGCGCGCTGTCCCGCATAATCGGCCAGATGGAAGCCAGATACGACTCATCCTGGTTGAACAGGTACTCATCGAACAGGTTCCGGCACATCCACGCCTGGCCGAACGGCCAGAACGCCCACGTCGGCTCTCCGTTCGCCGGCAGCGCCCGGCGCCAGATATCGACATTGTGGAAGACCGCGGAACCACCGCATCCGAGAATGGCGCCGGCCGCCTCATACCCCGGTTCCAGCAGCTCCCTGTTCATGGCGACGAGCGGTTCGATGAGCTCCTTGAGGGCGCATGGGCCGGTCATCCAATAGTTCATCTCGATGTTGATGTTCGTCGTGTAGGCGCTATACCAGTTCGGGAAGTCCTTGTGGTTCCAGATTCCCTGCAGATTCGACGGCTGGGTATGCGGCCTGGACGAGGAGATCAGCAGGTATCGACCGAAATCGAACATCGCCTCGGAGAGCGTCTCCAGACGGTGCGGCGTATCCTCCTTGGAGCGCAGGATCTCGGCGAACGGCACCTCCTCATCGTCGTCATGGGCCGGGCCGAGACGCACGCCGACCCGGTCGAAGAACCGGCGGTAGTCGGCGATATGACGGTCAAGCATCGCCCGCGAATCGGACGGCCATGCGTCGACGGTCGCGCCCAGCCGATCGGCGAGCACCGTCATGTCCCGCTCCGGCTGTTCGGCGCTGCCCTTGAACCCGCTCAGGCTGCGGAACCGAAGCGACAAGCCGGTGACGCCCGAGCACTGCAGAACATCATCGATCACCGTGATCTCGCCGCCCGTGACGGTGAGGGAGAAGGCGCCGGCATACGCCATCCCGGTGCCGTCCCGTTCGTCCTCCCATGGATTATCGGTGACATGGGCCAATGATCCGACATTGAGCCCGGGCATCTGCCCCATGACGACGAGGGTGGCCTGGCGCGCATCGGAATCAGATCCCGACGATATCCGGGTCTGCTTGAGAAAAGTGCCGGTGACGCTCACGCTCGCATCGACCGGCGCGCTCGACGACATCTCATACACCAGCAGATCATCGGGAGCGCTGCACCATGCGTCGACATGGACGTCGGCGGTGCCCAGCCGGAACGATTCGCCGGCGAGGGCCCTGGCGAGGTCCAGGCTGCGCTTCACATGCTTCCGTTCGCCGGCCTCCGACGAGTACCGGATGCAGGCCGTGCCGAACGGCTCGTATATCTGCTCGTCCTTCTCCCGCTGCGTGGCGTCCTGGATGATCCGCGTGGCCGCCACGTAATCGCCGCGAGACGACGCCTGACGGGCTTTGGCCACGATCTCGGGCGTCAACGGCGAGGTCTCCGCATGCGGATAGCCCGACCAGAGGGTGTCGTCGTTGAGGTACAGCACATCCGCGTCCGGTTCGGAGCACAGGACCGCCCCCATGCGACCGTTGCCGAACGGGATTCCTTCCTCCCAATGCGAAGAAATCCCATCGAAAGTGAGTTTCATGGTGCTACCGCCTTTATGTTCCTATACGCCCTCAGATGCGCACGGCAGCCGCGCGGCTGATCATCGGCGCAAGCCTCGAACCGTCCACGTGAAGGGTGACCGAGGACACCTCGACATCGTCGAAGCGGAGTATCCTTCGGTACCCCACCGTGCCGGCCTGGCCGAGCACGCGTTCGGTGCCGTCAGGCAGCGCACCCGTGACGCGCAGATGCTCGATGCGCTGACCGTGCTCTATGGCCTCCTCGATCACGATGGCGTTGATCGTCGTGGGCTGCGGGAGGGTGAGCGTGATGGCGGGGGCCGCATCGTCGGCGTCCGGGCGCCAGAACGTGTCCCGATCCCCGTCGACGAGATGCGCCGCGGCGTCGGATGCGCTGCTGGTCCTGGCTTCGCAGCGGACCGAGGCCAGCGCTTCACGGAACTCGCTGACGCGGCGGCCCAATCCCTTGAGCGACTGCACATCCGGTTCGGCGAGCAGACCTTCCGGCGAGGGAGGAATGTTGAGCAGCAACGATGAATTGCCGCCTACCGCGGAAAGCCAGAGGTCGAACAGCTGATCGGCGCTCATGACCTTGTCGTCCTCGGACTTATGGTAGAACCACCCGGGGCGGATGGAGGTGTCGACCTCGGCCGGGTACCAGCAGACGTTGTCCCCGTATCCGGCGACCGCCTCACGGCTGCCGAGGTCGTCGTCCTGGGAGCTGACCGTGGTGGCGAAGGATGCGTCATCCTCCTGCTGCGACTTCTCCATGGTCAGTTCCGCCGAACGCAGGCGGCGGGGCACGACGCTCCATTCGTTGTCGCGCACATGCCCGGCTTCGTTCCCGGCCCAGCGCACGTCGGGGCCGCACACGGAAATCACCGCATCGGGCTGGAGCGAACGGATGACGTTGTAGTAACGATCCCAGTCGTAGTACTGGGTCTTGCCGTTCTTGCCCTCGCCGTTGGCGCCATCAAGCCAGACGGAGAAGATCGGCCCGTACTGGGTGAGCAGCTCGGTCAGCTGGCCGACGTAGAAGTCGTCGTACGCCTTGCCCTTGCCGTAGGATTCCTCGGTGCGGTCCCACGGGGACAGGTACACGCCGAACTTCAGTCCGTGACGCCTGGCGGACTCGCTGACCTCACGAACGAGGTCGCCCTTGCCTTCACGCCACGGCGACGAGGCGACGGTGTGCCGCGTCAATCGGGACGGCCACAGGCAGAATCCGTCGTGGTGCTTGCACGTCAGGATGACGCCGGCCATCCCGCCGGCCACCAGCGCGTCCATCCACTGGTCCACGTCCACGTTCCGCGGGTTGAACAGTGCCGGATCCTCATGCCCAAGGCCCCACTCCCTGTCCGTCATGGTGTTCATGCCGAAGTGCAGGAAGGCGTACATTTCCATGCGCTGCCAGGCAAGCTGGCGCGACGATGGGCGCACGTTTGCGAGATAGTTCAGGTTGATGCCCGCATCTGCAGGATTGCTCATTATATTGCTCCTATTCGGTTATTAGCGAATGACGCCTTTTCTGATGATGATGTTCGCATACTGCGATTGTTCGCCGGTGGCGACGATGTAATAGGACCTGCCGGCCTCCTCGTAGAAAGCGAACCGTTCCAGCATCCCGATGCCCGCTTGCTTGCCGGGCTCGTGCCTGTCGATGACCTGACGGTACCGGTCCCATATCGGGGTGTCCACGGTGTCTCCGGGAACCTTGTCCATCAGCAGCACCGGGTGTTCCGTGTATTGGTCCAGCGGTATCAGCTGCAGCACCGCGTCGAGCAGCGGCTCGATGGGCTGGCCGTCATACCTGATCACATGGGATCGGACGCCCACCGATTCGGCGGGAAAGTGGGCGTCCGCAAGGACTATGGCATCGCCGTGGCCCATCTCGCTGAGTATCTTCAGCAGATCGGGCTGTATGATCGGCGGTATTCCCTTCAGCATCGTTCCTCCCTGTCCGTCTTCGGGACTATTCGACCGTCACTTGTCCAGGATGGCGCGGATGGTGCGATACTGCTCGTCGGTCAGCTGCACGGCGGGCTCGTGGACGGACGTGTCGATGGGCAGTCCCTTGGCCTTGACCGCGCCCTTGATGGCGCTGATGAACAGGTCGGCGGTGTCGTACAGGCGCATCAGGTAGGAGACGCGCTCGGCCGCTTCGACGACCGCGGCGTGATCGCCGGCCTCCCATGCGCGGTGCAGTTTGACGAACGTCTCGGGTTCCACGTTGGTCAGGCCGCTCAGCACGCCGTTGCCGCCGCTGATCCGGTTGACGATGTAATACTCGTCGAATCCGGACAGCACGCTGAACGACGGGTTCACCTTACGGACGGCCGCGATGACCTTCCTGGTGTGGCTGATGGTGTCGACGGTGTCTTTGATGCCGACGATGTTCGGGTTCTCGCCGGCGAGTTCGGCCACCAGCTCGGGCGTGAGGTCGTTGCCCGTCCGGGCCGGGAAGTTGTACAGGATGACGGGCAGGGTCGTCGCCTTGGCCACCGCCGAGAAGTACCGTTTCGCGCAATCCGGGGACGGGCCGAAGTAGTACGGGGACACGGCGAGCAGCGCGTCGACTCCGGCCGCTTCGCTTTCCGCCGCCAACGCCTTCACGTTGTCCAGGTTGGTGTCTCCCACGCCGACGAGCACCTTCATGCGTCCGGCGACCTTCGAGACGGCGAAGCGAGCCGCTTCCGCCTTCGTCTTAACGTCGATGGCGTAGAATTCGCCGATGCTGCCGAACAGCAGCACGCCGTCGACGCCCGCGTCGACGAGGTGGTCGAGGTGCTTGCCCCAGTTGTCGTAATCTATGGTTCCGTCCGCGTTCATGATGGTGATGGAGGGGCAGAACACGCCTTCGAACATGGCGTTGCTGGTCATGATGTTTTCCTTTCGACGATATGGTGGTCGTTGCGCTTGCGGCGGCGAAGAAATCCGCGGGCCGAGCGGTGTTGAAGCGATGAATCGAAAACAGGGGATCCGGACGCGCGAACGCGAACCGATGATCCCCTGTGCGGCATCTCCTAGCCGAGTGCCCGATCGAGGTGGACGTATCCGCCGTCGGGGAAGACCCATTGTCCGGTGGTGTGCGACGACCTGTCGGACAGCAGGAACGCCACGGTGTCGGCGATCTCCGACGTCTCGGTCATGCGGTGGCCGAGCGGGATCTTGCTGGTGATCTTCTCAAGCTGCGCGCGCTGCGCCTGCTCGTCGCCGAACGTCTTGATCCACTGTGCGTACAGCGGTGTCCAGGCCTCGGCCACGACGACGGCGTTGACCCGGACCTCGTCCGGGGCGAGGGCGGCGGCCCATTCGCGGGTCAGTCCCAGAATCGCGCCCTTCGCGGCGGCGTAGGCGCTGGTCTTGCCCTGACCGGTCAATGCGGTCTTGGAACCGATATTGACCACCGAGCCCTTGCTGGCCTTGAGCGCCGGCACGCACTGATGGACCAGCTCGTAGTAGTGGGTCAGGTTGCCGTGAATCGACTCCTCGAACTGACGCCACGATGTGGTCTCGAGCGCGAGATTGTCGTTCCTTCCGGCGTTGTTGACCACGCCATCGATATGGCCGTGCTTCTCCATGACCGACTTGACGATGGGGGCGATGTCGTCGGTGTTGTTCAGGTCGATCAGATACGTGTCATACGAGTCGGTGATTCGTTCAATGTCCTGTCGGAATTCGTCGCCGGCACCGTCATCACGGTTCAGCACCACAGGAATGGCGCCCTCCTCGGCCAAGCGCAGCGTTATGCCCTTGCCGATGCCTTTGAAGCCTCCGGTGACAATGATCACCTTGTCTTTAAGATGCAGGTCCATCTCAGGTCCTCCCGACCGGTCAGTCCTTGTGCAGGTACTTCATGCATTCGTCGATCTTCATCTCCGTGCCGTTGCCCGGAGTGAGCGGAGCGACGTATCGTCCGTTCTTGATGACGGTCGGATGCACGAAGTATTCATGCTGGTTGTCCACGTATTCGACGACGCGGTCCTCCATCTCGCCGGAGACGGACACATAGTCGAACATCGCGAGCTGGCTGACGGCTTCGCACAGGCCGACGCCGCCCGCGTGAGGGCAGACCTTGACGCCGAACTTCTTGGCGAGCAGGTATTCGAGGACGATCTCCTGGGGACCGGCGACTCGGGTGGCGTCGATCTGCATGACCTTGAAGCTGCCGGCCTGCAGGTACTGCTTGTACATGACTCGGTTCTGCATCTGTTCGCCGGTGGCCACCGGAATGGGGTCGATGGCCTTCTGAATCGCGGCATGGCCGAGCACATCGTCCGGGCAGGTGGGCTCTTCGACCCATGCGAGGTCGTAGTCCTTGAACTTGCCGATCCATTCGATGGCCTGCGGCACGTCCCAGACCTGGTTGGCGTCGACAGCGATGGCGATGTCCGGGCCGACCGCTTCACGGGCGAGCTTCAGCCTGCGCAGGTCGTCCTCGAGGTTCTGGCCGACCTTGAGCTTGATCTGCTTGAAGCCCATGACCTCGGTCTCCTGCTTGGCCAGGCGGACCATCTTCTCGTCGGAGTATCCGAGCCAGCCGGCGGCGGTCGAATATCCCGGGTAACCGACTTCCTTGAGGTGGGCGATACGCTCCGCCTTGCCTTCCTGGGCGGCGCGCAGGATATCGATGGCCTCCTGCGGAGTGAGGGCGTCGGTCAGGTAACGGAAGTCAAGCGTCGCGACGAGCTCTTCAGGCTCCATCTCGGAAAGGAGCAGCCAGAGCGGCTTGCCGGCGCGCTTGGCCTTGAGGTCCCACAGAGCCGAAAGCACGGCGCCGATGGCCATGTGCTCGACGCCCTTCTCAGGGCCGAGCCAGCGCAGCTGCGAATCGCGCACGAACAGATCCCATGCGAGACGCATGTTGTCGAGCAGTTCCTCGACGTTACGACCGATAAGGGTCTCGGACATGGAATCGATGGCCCGGACGACGACATCGTTGCCACGGCCGATGGTGAAGACGAATCCATTGCCGGAGTCACCGGCATCGGTGGAGACGACGACGTAGGCGGAGGAGTAATCCGGATCGGGGTTCATGGCATCGGAGCCCGAGAACGTGGCCGATGTCGGGAACCGGAAATCATACGTGGTGACTTTGGTGATAACGCTCACAGTGCGCTTCCTTCCTTGGAATATTCATATCGTTTGAAACAGATGACAGACAATCAGGTTGCCATCAGGTATCGCCAAGCGGAATCAGTTTATTCATACTGAAAGACAACGGGGAATGAATCTGGCGACGCCGAATCCGTCGTCCTTGCCTCATCGTTTCTTCTCCAACGGCTCAATCACCCGCACGTCCATGCCCGGCATTTTGCCCCATGAATACACGGCCACCATGGTGAAGAAGATCGGCACCGCCGGCCCGAACGCCATCATCAGACCGGGCCACGTGTAGTAGGACCACACCGTGGCGAGGAAAAGAGCCAGCACAATGAAGCTGCACAGCGGGCGTGCGACCACCATGACCAGCGACGTGCGCACCGTCCATAGCAGATTCTCATTGAAATTGATGTGCACGGACCAGCTGAGGAACACGAACAGGCCGTACAGCACGTTGAGCACCAACAGCACGCCGGATACGGCGGTCCCCACATAGCCCAGGTCGTTGTTCTGCACGAACCAGTATTCCCAGATGAGCAGCAGCCAGATGATCGTCTGCGGCCACCCCAGCTGATTCGCCGCGCCGATCTCCTCCAGCCATGCCTGATGGAACGTCGTCCACGTACGTTTGATGGTCCAGGAACGATCTTCGACATCGAGCAGCCACTGGCGGAACACCGAATATGACGCGGCCACGGAGGGAAACAGTCCGCCCAAGACAAAGCCAAGCAGCGTGTGCAGCACGAAGGCGACATTCACCACAGCCACCATCATGATGATCCGGCAGATGAACTCATACCCCACAGCCAGACGCTTCATAAAGCCCCTACCTCCTTCATGCGGGAAGCCGCATGGATCGCTACAAAACAATTGGCGGCATCCACTCTCATGGAGCCGCCAATGGCATACACGTCACGGGCGGGTTTCGTTGTGTGTCGTGCAACGAAACCCCCCGACGATCAGCCCTTCACGGCACCGATCATCACGCCCTTGTTGAAATACTTCTGCAGGAACGGATACAACACCAGCAACGGCAACGTCGACACGATGATCACGCCGTACTTGATCTGGTTCGCGAAATCACGCTGCTGCACCACGTCCATGCCACCCGAACTCTGACCGGTGATGTTCGTCTGGTTCGACAACAGGATGGAACGCAACACGTTCTGCAACGGCAGCTTGTCCGCGTCGCGGATGTACACCAAGCCAGTGAAGAAGTCGTTCCAATGACCCACGAAGTAATACAACGTCATCACCGCCAGGATCGCGGAGCTCAACGGCAGCACGATCCGCAGGAAATACCCGAAATACCCCAGGCCGTCGATCTGCGCGGCGTCGTGCAGGCTCTCCGGGATCGAGCTCTCGAAGAACGAACGCGCCACGATCAGGTTCCACACGCTCACCGCGCCCGGAAGGATGAACACCCACACCGAGTTCAGCAGACCCAACTGCTTGTACAGCAGGAAGCTCGGGATCATGCCGCCCGAGAAGAACATCGTGAACGTCATCAGGAACAGGATCACACGGCGCGGCTTGAACTCGCGGCGAGACAACGCGAACGCCGCCGGGATCGTGACCAGCATGTTCAGGGCCGTGCCCGCCACCGAATAGAAGATGGTGTTGCGGTAGCCGACCCAGATCCTCGAATCGGTGAACACCTTGGCGTAACCGCCGAAGTTCATCTTCGCGGGCAACAGGAACACCTTGCCCTGGCTGACCATCGTCTGGTCCGAGACCGAGGCGATCACGATGAACCAGATCGGATAGACGATCGCCACCACGACCAACGCGATCAACAGCCAGATCACGATGTCGACGACCCAGTCGGACACGCTCCTCCTCTGCCTCAGCTTCGGGTTGAACGGGATGTCGTCCGACCCCGCGCCGCGGACCGGCGCCGGATTGATGGATGTGCTTGTCATAATGGACCCTCCCGCCCGCTAGAAGATGCTGGTGTCCGACGCCCTCTTCGAAATGAAGTTGGCGAGCACCAGGAAGAAGAAGTTGACCACGGTGTTGAACAGGCCTATGGCCGTCGTGTAGCTGAACTGGTTGCCCAGAATACCCATGCGGTACGTGTACGTCGCGATGACCTCCGACACGGACAGGTTCATCGGGTTCTGCATCAACAGCACCTTCTCGAAGCCCACGTTGAGCACCGAACCCATGTTCATGATCAGCATGATGCCCACCGTCGGCATGATCGCCGGGATGTCGACGTAGCGGATGAGCTGCAGGCGACCGGCGCCGTCGATCTTCGCGGCCTCGTACAGGGACAGGTCCACCGAACTCAACGCGGCCAGATAGATGATGCAGTTCCAACCCATATGCTGCCACACCTCGCTGATCCAGTAGATCGGCGTGAACAGCCCCGGCTCGCCCAACAGGTCGGTGCCCGGGAACAGGCGCCCGATCATGCCCGTGCTCGGCGACAGGAAGATGTTGATCATCGACACGATCACGACCGTCGAGATGAAGTGCGGCATATACGTCACCGTCTGCACGAACCCCTTGATCTTCGACGACGAGATCTGGTTGATCAGCAACGCCAGCACGATCGGGGCGATGAACCCCATGACCAGCGTCCACAGGCTGATCCGCAACGTGTTGACCATGATGTTCACGAACATGCCCGACCGGAAGAACTGCTCGAAATACCGCAGCCCCGCGAACCTGCCGCCCATCAGACCCTCGACCGGATCGAAATCATAGAACGCGAGACGAAGACCGTACATCGGCACGTACGCGAACAGACCGACGAACACCAACGCCGGCAACGTCATCAGCCACAACGCGCCGTACCGACGGAAATGACGCCCCAACCGCACCGGCAACGGCGCGGAACGAGCCGCCAACGCGTTATCCACCACTTCACCCTGTTTCACCACAGACATAAAAAATCCTTCCCCCGCCGTCCCGTCCGCCACGCGAACGCGCGACGGACGGGACGACCCGCTCATGCAACGGCGGAACCGCTACATCACTTCTTCGTGTAGATGTCGTACCACTTCTGCCAGATCTTCACGTTCTCCTGCAGACCAAGACTGTCGAGCTGCTTGCAATACGCATCCCACTCCTCGTCAATACCACCCTTGGACATCCAAGTAGCAGTCTTCTGCATGGCGACGTTGGAAATCTGGTTGTAGTTGCTGGCCAACGTGGTGTTGTCGTCCGCGTCCGGGTTCACGTAGTCCGGAATGTAGTCCTTGACGGGATCGAAGTTGCTGCGCTGCTTCTCATACACCTTGCTCGCCTGGTACAGGGCGTCGCTACCGGCATCGCCCTTGATGGTGACCTCGTCGGGAATCCAGCCGGCGGGGTAGGACAGGCTCGGGGAGGTGTTCTTCTTGCGCATCTCGATCAGCTTGTCGTTGTCCACGGTGTATTCGTGCTCACCGGTCTTGGTCACGGTCTTGCCGAAGGATCCGTAGAACTGCTGCACGGAGTACTTCTCGGAGTACATCAGGTTGAGCAGCTTCAACGTGGCGTCCTTGTTGGCTGCGCGCGCGGAGACGGCGGGGCCGGCGGCGTCGAATTCGCTCGAGGAGCCGTCCCACACGGTCTTGTCCGGGGAGACGCCCGGGGCGGACGGCACCGGGATGGTGATGTACTGGTCCTTCAGATCGCCGAAGGTATCGGAGATGGAGCTGCTGAACACCACGCCGGTCTTCGCGGTCTTGCCGTCGCTGGTTTGGTCCGCGTTGTAGGCGTCATCGTCCTTGGTGGCCCAGTCGGCGGGGATCAGGCCCTCGGAGATGAGCTTGTGGTAGTACTTGATGACCTGCTTGTATTCGTCGGAGGTCATGAAGCTCTTGACCACGCCGTTCTTGGCGTAAAAGCCGTATGTGGACACGCCCTTGTTGAAGCCGGTCGGGATGCCGGTGGAGTTGAGCAGCAGCATCGGGCTGTGCCAGGTATAGTACAACGGGTCGAGCTTCTTGATGTTCATCGGGATCTCGTCGGCCTGGCCGTTGCCGTTCGGATCCTCGGTCTTGAACGCCTTGAGCACGTTCTCCAGCTCGTCCCACGTGGTCGGCACCTGCAGCCCCAGCTTGTCAAGCCAGGCCTTGTTGATCAGCATATGCTGACCTGTGCCGGAGTAGGCCTTGCCTCGACCATCGGCTATCGCATAAATCCGTCCTTTGGAGTCAGTGGACATCTTCTTGGCATCCGGCTTCTGCTTAAAGAAGGCCTTGACGTTCGGCAGCTTGTCAAGATCCTTGCTCAGATCCTCGAACATACCGGGATACTGGTAAGCCTCAACAGCACCGTATCCATTTAGGTTCACGTCCGCGATATCCCCAGAGGCCAAGGTGGCGTTCTTCTGCTGTGACCAAGCTTCTCGAGTCACTTCCTGCCATTCGATCTTGCAATCGCAGTCGGCCTCCAAGTCCTTGGCCCACTGCATGTTGGCCATCTTTTCCTGATTGGCGTTCTTCTTGACCAGAACCGTCACAATCGGCTTGCCATCAGCAGTCGTGGTCGACTTTTTGCTGCCCCCACACGCAGACAGCGAACCCAGCAAGGCCACGGCACACGCAACAGCACCCGCCTTCAGCATAGTTTGCCTTCTCATCGTCTCTCCTTTGACATGATGATATTTGAGCGCATCCGCCGCATCTGCGAGACGGACGCATTCATGATAGGCACGGGAGATGGAGTTCGTCAACATTCTTAACATATATGTGAGTCGCGCTCTTATAGACATCTGTCG
>OJKF01000197.1_pt1 | contig 12705 bp, 10 predicted proteins | sample 1596531 | NCBI WGS metagenome assembly OJKF01 (sample SAMEA4350128, study PRJEB24818) | metagenome | biome: human; feature: gut; material: faeces | place: Denmark | collected 2013-09 | reverse complement strand
CCTGTTCCGTTCTTCCATAGTTCAAAAACAGAGGCTTTTTCCTCTGCTGTAAATGTTCGTCTCATTCAAAAAACCTCCGCAACCCCATGTTTTCACATAACTGTTGCGTTGACCAATTGAATCTACACCTACTTTTTGCCATTACCGTCATTACCGACGAGGTGAACAGGTTGGTGCCGCAAACCGCCAGCAAAATAAAGCCAAGTGTAAAGCAAAGGCCGCCCACCAGATGGGTTAATGCCTGTGAAGACGGGGCATCGGCGATAACTGAAAGGTAAAAAGTAAATCCGATCGCCATAAACACGCCAGCGGACATCGCCATTAAAAAGACCGACACTTTACTGCGGGCAATTTTATGGGCGGCAATCCGTTCAGCGATTGCCGCTTTTCTGGCGCTCAACTGCAAGTCGAAAGAGAGTTTGTTTCTCATGCATACTCCTGCAAAAGCAGATTACAACACCTCGCGAACCGAGATTCCCAGACGCTGCATTCGTGACAGCAGCGTGGTGCGCTTCATCCCTAATCGTGTCGCCGCGCCACGGGGCCCGGCAACAATGCCATTGGTTTCTCGCAATACCTGAACAATGCGCTGACGTTCTTCTTCGTCATTCTCTGGCGTCGTCGGGTGCAGCAACTGCGCCATTGAACTGCGAAGCGCTGAATCTTCATTTAGCGTCGGCAGTAAACGGCTTTGTCGGACATTAAGATGTAAATTCAGACTGTTACCGCGAGTCAGCAGTACCGCTCGCTCAATCACGTTTTCCAGCTCGCGCACGTTGCCCGGCCAGTCCCACGACATCAACTGGCGTAGCGCCTCGGTCGGGATGGCGTCAATTGAACGATTCATATGGCGCGCCATTTTTTGCGTGAAATGCTTTGCTAAAAGAGGGATATCTTCCGGACGGTCGCGCAGCGGCGGCAATTCCAGTGGGAAGACATTCAGGCGATAAAAGAGATCGCTGCGAAACTGGCGATCTTCAACCATTTGCCACAAATCACGGTTGGTGGCGGCAATGACTCTGACATTTACCGGGATCGTTCTACTCCCGCCGAGACGCTCAATCTCCCGTTCCTGCAATACGCGCAGCAGTTTAGGCTGAAGTTCTAACGGCAGATCGCCAATTTCATCGAGAAACAACGTGCCGCCATCGGCAATTTCAAAACGACCACGATGGGTATTAATCGCACCAGTAAACGCCCCTTTGTCATGACCGAATAACTCACTTTCCAGAAGACTGGCGGGGATGGCAGCGCAGTTGATTTTGACCAGCGGCTTGTCGCGTCGCGGGCTAAGTTGATGGATCGCTCTGGCGATCACCTCTTTGCCGGTTCCGGTTTCACCGCAAATCAACACCGTACTGTCGCTCTTCGCCACAATATCTACCTGCTGGAGTAGGTCTTCCATTGCCTGGCTTTGATAGATAATGTCACCGATGCCCAGATTCGAAAGGAGCTGCTCGCTAAGCTGGTGGTTTTCTTGCTGCAAACTTTCCTGCAAATCGGTCATGCTACGCCAGGCATCGGCATTGCCAACGGCAATAGCGATGCGATCGGCTATGTGTTGTAGTAGCTGGCAGTTTTCCTCACTAAAGAGAGTGGAAGAGGTATGCGCCAGCAACAATGCACCCGGTGTATGGTTGCCAAAGGTAAGCGGTATAAGGAGCGCAGATTCGCAGCCGTTAGATGCAAGTAAGAGTAATAACGGGTCGCGTTGCCAGAGAAACAGATCGTCTGCACGGTGCGTCAAGGTCGGTTGTCGGGTTTGTAGCGTTTGTGTCAGCAATACACTGTCGCCAGGCATATTGCGTGGCAGACACGCACAATGTGAGGCAGAAAGATCGCTGCACCACAGGCTAAACTTCTCGTTCTTTCGATGATCGCCCAGTACCATACTGACTGAAGCCAGACCGAAAAAATGATGGATCTCACGAGCGACGTCAGCGATCAGATCGTCGAGATCAAGATGTGACAGCACTGCATTAGTAATATCAACCAGTACCCGATGATGATCGCGATCTTTCTCCAGCAAACGCAGCGCCACCTGCTGTTCTTCATCATTGAGCCATGATTGCAGAACCGGGGTGATTATCCGCGCCAGCCAGTTAAACAGTGTGCAATCCTGGGGAGTAAAACGGCTGCCGTGGGTACGAATAAAGCGTAGCTCCGCCATTCCACTACTGCCGAGAAGGACGGCGTGACGCGAATAATCGACCATCTCGCCCTGATACTCTGTTGTTGCCGTCACATCGCTGCCATCATCATGGTAGCGGTAATAGAAGTTGCTTTTGAGAACATGCAGTTCAATAAGTTGTACCGGGCTGAACGGCGGCGGCATCGGGATGAAGGCGCGTAATAAAGACGCCTTACCGTGTTTCTGTGCTAACCGCTCCGCGAGCATTCCGTTTACCGCTTCAATTGTTATTCCTTGTGGCGGGGCAAACATCGCCTCGTCTGACATAGCCATCAACAGTCCTTATTAATGAGAAATCCTTCTCACGCAATTTTTCTGGCCATCAGATAGATGGCCGGTTCCTGCACAATTTCATCCAACAGATGAATGAATTGAATGCTACGCGCCTGCCACACAGACGTCGCGTCATCCGCCAGTGGCGCGAATGCCCGGGTCAACAGGGCGGTGTGGCTGGCGTCAATAACAATCTCACCAAAAGTCATCACCCCCAGCATCTTACGTCGGGCTTGCTCCTCTTCGACCTGGGCAAGCCAATCTTCGTATTCCGTCAGTGGGCAGGGGAAGGCGACATTCAGACAATCAATCACGCCAACGTGATGACCGATAGCCAGCGAGTAATACATTACCTGAGAGCTGTGTTCCGGCATCTCGTCGCTACTGGCGACAAACTTTTTTCGCAGCGTCCAGAAAACAATTTCCCCGCACTCTTCAGTCATGTAACCCCCGGAGTACGCGAAAGAGTTGCTGAACGATACTATTGAGACGTGGATCGTCGGCATCGCGCAACCAGGTGTTAACCCGATTTCCTGTAGGATCGTCGCTTAAATGGCGCAGGAGCCGATCGCAAATTTCTCGCCCCTGACGATAGCCCGCCAGCCGCCGCGCTTCTCGCTCAATGGCGATACGCTGTGATGGCGGGATCTGCGGCCACAACGGTTGCATAGTCACCCCGGTGGGATCGCGATAATCCACCGCGTGAATCTTCTGTTGCAGCAAACCGAGCGCCACGGCGAAACCGTGAATGGTGGCGGCCGGTGTTGGCGGGCAGCCGGGGATCCAAACATCAATGGGGACAATGGTGTCGCTGCCGCCCCAGACGCTGTAGGGATCGTGGAAAATCCGCCGCCGGCACCGCACGCGCCGTAGGAAACACAGATTTTATGATCGGGGGCAGACTCATACGCCCGAAGTGCAGGCATACGCATCGCCCGGGTGACTGCGCCTGTAAATAACAAAATATCGGCGTGACGCGGTGATGAAATAACCTTAATGCCAAAACGTTCTGCGTCGAATACTGGTGTGATGGCGGCAAAAATTTCGATTTCACAGGCGTTGCAGCCGCCGCAATCGACGCGATAAACGTAAGCCGAGCGACGGATATCCTGTAGCAAATGCTGCTTCATCTTTTGCGTTTGCTCGTCCAGCGTGATGGGCTGGCTGACATGTTGTGTAAGCACTGGACTCATAGCTGCTCCTTAGCCACCAGCGGTACATCTGTATCGTCGTTGAGCAGCGTCGCGCGTTGTTTGCACTCCGGGCAGACGCTCGCTTGCGCCCATAACATTTCGCGGTTTTGTGGCGCATTTTGTTGCTGTGCCAACAATTCAGCAGCCAGTGCGACGGTTTTTTGCGGGGCAAACGGGCGTTCGCAACGGCTGCAACGTTGTAGATGGAACGTCGCGCGGGTATAGAGATCGGCTTTATTGGTGACGGTCAGTTCAAAGTTATTGGTAAGCTGGATGGCTCTGGTCGGGCACACTTCTTCACAACGTCCGCAGTAAATACAACGCCTCAGATAGAGCTGCCAGGTGCGCGAATTTTGCTGGTCGTCGGTCTGGATAGTCAGCGCATTTGCCGGATAAGCACAGGCGCAGGCACCGCAGGCAATACATTGGCTGGGCATCAGGTCCGGTTTCCCGCGAAAGCCTGGGCTGACCTCCAGTGGCGCGAAGGGATATTTCACCGTCGCGGTTCCGGCGCGCATAATAGTTTTCAGTAACTTCAGCATCTTCTGTCCTTACTTCAGCGGCGAACGGTTACGATCAATACCGTAGCGTTCGATCTCTTTATACGGCACGGTTTTTGACTGGCGCTTGCGCACATCTACCAGCGTCACACGGTCGGTACAGGAGTAGCAGGGATCAAGGCTACCGATAATCAGCGGTGCGTCAGAAACGGTATTGCCGCGCAGCATGTAACGCAACACCGGCCAGTTGGCGTAGGTGGCGGCACGGCAGCGCCAGCGGAACAATTTTTGGTTATCACCGAGCATGCTCCAGTGCACGTCTTCACCGCGTGGCGCTTCAACAAAGCCCAGCGCGAATGCGTGAGGTTTATAGCTAAAGCCTTCGGTCAGCAGTGGGGTATCCGGCATGTTGTCGAGGGCAAATTCCAGCATTGCCAGCGAATCAAACGTCTCTTTGACACGGACCATCACGCGGGAGAAAACATCGCCGCCGGTAAAGGTAAACAGTGTTTTTGGAATATTGCCGTAGTCGGCGTAGGGGTGATCAAAGCGCAAATCACGGGCGATTTGTCGGTCGAGAATGCCAATGCCCTGAGTGCGTTGTTCCATATTCGGCGTAGCAAGCAGCATCTCTACCAGCTCCGACACGTCGGCGCGCATCTCGCGCACCAGTTTCAGCGTTTGCAGACGTTGCTCTTTGAGAATATCGCGGCGAACACCACCAATCAGATTCAGACCGTAGGTTTTACGCGACCCGATCAGCAATTCCGCCATCGTCATCGACTTTTCCCGCACGCGGAAAAATTGCATAAAGCCGGTATCAAAACCAACGAAATGGCAGGAGAGGCCAAGGTTAAGCAAATGACTGTGTAGCCGTTCGACTTCCAGCAGAATCGAGCGAATAGTATGTGCTCGTTGCGGCACCTCAATCCCCAGTGCATTTTCAACCGAGTTGGTATAGGCCACACTGTGGGCAAAACCGCAAATCCCACACACGCGGTCCGATAAGAAGGTCACTTCGTTGTAGCCCATCCGCGTTTCTGCCAGTTTCTCCATGCCGCGATGGACATAAAACAGGCGGTAATCAGCATCGACAATTTGCTCGCCATCCACAAACAAGCGGAAGTGACCCAGTTCATCGGAGGTGATATGCAGCGGGCCGACAGGGATCACCTGCGCATCGCTGTTGCCCTCATTGATAAACGGATACGTTTCGGAATCAGTCGTCGGTTCAGGGCGCAGTCGATAATCCATCGCATCTTTGCGCAGCGGATGCATATCTTCCGGCCAGTCATCGGGCAACACCAGGCGACGCTGATCCGGCAGGCCAACCGGAATCAGCCCGTACATATCGCGAATTTCTCGCTCGCCCCAGACCGCGGCAGGGACGCGCGGTGTGACTGACGGAAACTCCCGACTGTCGGCATCGACCAGTGCCTTCACCACGATCCAGCATTTTTCGGCCCCTTCCATTGAAAGGGCATAATAAACCGCGTAATGACCGTTAAGTGTCCGCTCGTCGTTGCCAAACAGGACTGGAAGCCAGCCATCATGTTGATAATAAAGATAATGTACAACGTCAGGCAGCAGATTGATTTTCACCGTAATGGTGACCTGTTCAGGCGTTTGTCGCTCTTCATCCAGCACCGCGCCGGGGAACTGCGTTTTCAGGGCGGCGAGAATCGCTTCGCCACGATTTGACGATGAATTAACGTTCACTGTGTTTCTCCGAAACAGATGCGGTGCCTGAAGGCAAAAAATCATGCCAGGTGCTACGTTGTGCAGGCAGGTCGTGCGTCCCTGAGAGGACTATAGTGGAAGCGCCCGCCAGGATCCTGATGACAGGTTGTGGAATATGCGTTCCCATCGCCAGCATCATGACCAGCAGAATCACCATTGGCGAGGTGGTCAACCAGCCGAGATCACCCCGGTTAACGGCCTGCGGCGGTTTCGCCATTAACACCCGCGCTGCCATCCGTACCAGGCCCGCCAGCACCAGCGTTAACAGCAATAACAGCAGGACGATAATCAGCAGGTGATTACGTGCCAGTCCGGCGGTAATGGTCATAAATTCGCTAAGAAAAATGTTGAAGGGCGGCATCCCTGCCAGCGCCAGCGCACCGCCGCCAAACAGCACGGCGGTAAATGGCATGATTTTGAGCATCCCACAGACGACGTTGAGATCGCGCGTGCCGTACTTGAGCAGTACATTGCCGGAACCGCAGAACAGCAGCGTTTTTGCCAGACTGTGGTTTAAGGTGTGCAGCAGCGCGGCAAAAATTCCCAGTGGCCCGCCAATGCCTAGCGCCACCGCGACCAGTCCCATGTTCTCCACGCTGGAGTACGCCAGCAGACGCTTAATGTCCCGCTGTACCAGAATGAAAAATGCCGCCACGGCAACCGACAACATGCCGAAGATGAGCAACAACCGGTTGGGGAAATCGCTGCCGATGGCCTGGCAGATAATGATGTAATAGCGAATTAGCACCAACAGCGCGCAGTTCAGCAATACGGCGGAGAGCAGGGCGCTGACCGGACTCGGTGCTTCACTGTGAGCATCCGGCAGCCAGGCGTGCATGGGAAATAGCCCGGTTTTGGTGCCAAAGCCAATTAGCACAAACACAAAGGCCAACAGCATTAATGTTGGGTCAAGCAAGGACGATTGCTTAAGAACCTCGCTCCAGAATATCGCCATTTCTGCCTGCGGCATAACGCTGGCGACGTTGGCGTATACCAGCACGGTACCGAACAGACCAAAAGCGACACCAACAGTACAAATAATGATGTACTTCCATGCTGCTTCCAGCGATGAACGCTGACCGTAAATGCCTACCAGAAACGCCGAGCTTAAGGTGGTGGCTTCGATCGCCGCCCACATCACAATCAGGTTATTGCTGGTAACAACCAGCAGCATGGTAAACAAAAACAGATGGAAGAAACCGTAGTAATCGCACAGCGTAACGGGGGAAAGCTCGCCGTGTGCCACTTCATGACGCATGTAGCCAATCGAGTAAACACCGGTGAGAAAGCCAATCACACCAAGAATGGCGAGGAACAAACCGCCCAGACCATCAATATGAAGCCACAGTCCCGCAGCGAATATTTCTCCTGCATCAGCGGCAGTTTGGACCACCCAGAGTGCCAGAATCAGCAGCAGTGTGATCCCTAAGCTATGTAATACAGTCACCGTACAAGTCGCAGAGAGCCCCCGTTTCCGGCAGGCAAAACAGAGCAGCGAAAAAAGCAGCGGCGTGAGCAGGAGTAAAGCGAACATCACAGAATAACTCATCTCATTATCCCTTCAGCGCGGTCAAGTTGTTCACGTCCAGCGTGCCGTGGGTACGCCATATTTTTCTTGCCAGTAACACCATCACAATGACGGCGAAGATGGCGTCGGTAGCGATACCTATTTCCACCAGTTCCGGTGCTCGCCAGGCAAGAAGCGCCAGCACCAGATGGGAGCCGTTTTCCATCAGGCAGTAACCAAAAATTTGCCGCAGGATATTGCGCTGGCTGACAATGCACAGCAGGCCAAGCAGAAAATGACCTAACGCTACCGCCAGCGCCGGTTTCAGCCCGGTAGCCATCGGTAGCTTCACGGGCTGAACGACAAATGCGCAAAGCAGGACAATTAACGCCGCGAGCAGTGCCATCATTGCCGGACCGAATAACGCTTTTTCCGGGATGTTCTGGGGAATATTTCGTGCAGCGTAAGTCATGATTAACGGTACCAGCAGCACTTTGGTGATAAAGGCGCTGGCGGACCAGATCAGCAGTTGCTCTGCGGCGAACAGGCACGAGAGAGTGGCGAAAATAGACACCAGCACCAGCGACTGGCAGGCGTAAAATCCGCATGACAGGCGATAGCTTTTGACGCTAATCACAAACAGCGATGTCAGCATCATCAGTCCCGCCAGATTATTTACGATCATAGAACCGGTCATTCATCATCTCCTTACTGCAACCAGGTCGCGGCGATTACGCTGGAAATCAGCGACATCACAATCAGTACAATCAACACCAGGCGCATTGACCCTGGCAGCGGTGCGGCATCGGCGACGGCCTCGCTCGGTTTGCCAGGCACAACGCGACCAAACCAGCGAATAAACCAGGCGAAACTGGCGACCGATTCAATCATCAGCAGAATCATGGCGGGCAGCAGGATCCAGTACTCCACTGACAACGCAAAACCGGCAGCAAACAGCGGGAATTTACTGAAGAAGCCGTTGAACGGCGGCACGCCGGTAATCGCCAGCGCTGCCACGCAGAAACCCACGCCTGGCAACGGCAGGGTGTGCAATACGCCACGCAGACGCGGCAACAAGCGCGTGCCGCAGCTGTAACTCAGCGCACCTGCTACAAGGAAAAACAGGCTTTTAGCGAACGCGTGGTTGACGATGTAGGCGATGCTGCCCTCCAGCGCCAGCCGCGAGCCGAAGATGGAGAGCGACAAACCGAAGAACATCCAGCCAAGTTGAGTGATGGTCGACCAGGCCAGCAACCGCTTCATATCCTGCTGTGGCAAATACATCAGAAAGCCATAAAGAATGGTGACCAGCGCCATGACCATGCCAACGCCGCCAATCACATGCGGGATATTGCCGCCGTCGATAATGGCGCGGGCAAAAATGTAAACGCCCACTTTCACCTTCGATGCGGCGTGGAGATAGGCACTGATCGGTGTTGGCGCTTCCATTGCATCCGGTAGCCACGCTTGCATCGGTAGCTGGGCCGATTTCCCCCACGCGGCAAACAGGATGCCGCCATAAACCAGATAACGTGCGTCGCCGTGTAACTCGCTCATCGCGCTAAGCGCAAACGTTCCGGTCTGCAAAAACAGCGTGGCGGCGGCAAGATACAACCCCAACGAGCCGATATGAGTGATAAGTAACGCTTTTAGTGCTGAACGCTGTGCTTTATCGCTCTGGTAATAACTGATCAACGCCCAGGAGCAGCCGCCCGTAATTTCAAAAAACAACAACTGACCGAGCAGCGTCGAGGAGAGTACCAGTCCCGCCATCGCGCCGATAAACAACAGCAAAAATGCGTAATAACGATTCGTGCCGTTATGCGGGTGTTCGCGATTTTTATCCGTCAGATAACCCGTGGAGTAGATCGTGACCAGCAAACCGAGAAACACCACCACAAACAGAATCAGCGTACTCACGCGATCAATGACCAGGCCAAACAATGCCACATCCCCCACGTTGACCAATGTCAACGTGACGGCAACTTTATCGGCCTGATAAAACGCGGAGATCAGTGACAACATGCACAGCGTGGTCAGCGCGGCGAACAAAACCCCCCATTCGGCGGCCCGACGTTGTGGCGAAAACGAAACGACCAGTGCGCCGATAAAAGGCAGCAATAACGTCGTCAGAGCAAGATTTTCCATATTCCGTCAGTGCTCCTTACAGACCGGTTAACCAGAAGACCCATGCAAGCGCAGCAAGGCTGAAGCCAAGCCAGGTCACATGGTGAATGAGTAAAAAACGCCCGCGTGCCAGCGTGTTTTCTGCGATTGAGGCCAGTACAAAAATCAGCAAAACCTTGAGCAGCGTAACGACAAGTGAAGTCAGCAGGCAGGCGAGAGAAAGTTCTTGCGCGCGCCCAAAGGACAGAAACAGGGCCACAAACAGTGATGCCATCACGACCTGTTTCAGCCCCAGCCCCCATTTCGCTAGCGCCAGCCCGGCACCGGAATATTCGGTCAGCGGGCCTTCCTGTAATTCCTGTTCTGCTTCAGCAACATCAAAGGGAATTTTTCCCATCTCAATGAAGCAGGCAAAACCACAGGCCAGTAACGCCAGTACGGTGGTTAGCGGCGAGTTCCAGCCCATCGCCAGCGTATTGCTGATCATCTCGATATGCGTGGAACCTGCTATCAGCGCCAATACCAGCAGTGAGAGAATAAGCATTGGTTCGACCAGAATGCCGAGCGTCAACTCGCGACTGGCACCGACTCCCGCAAACGGACTTCCGGTATCCAGCCCGGAAAGAGCAAAGAAAAAACGAAACAGGGCAAGAAGATAGATAAGGGTGATCAGATCGCCGCCGCCCGCAAAAGGGGAAACGGTAATAAACAGTGGTAAGGCCATCGCCAGCACCAGCATGCTGCTGATTAATACCCACGGCATCAGGCGGAACATCAGACCTGAAGATGTCGGCGCAACTTCCTGGCGTTTAAACAGTTTGTGGATATCGCGATAATCCTGCCAGATCCCCGGCCCGCGGCGGGAGTGCATACGCGCGCGTATCTGCCGGGAAATACCCGTAAAAAGTGGGGTTAGCATCAGCAGAATCACGGCCTGTGCTAACGCAAAAATAACCAGATATCCGTCGCAAAGAGTTTGTCTCATGGTGATTTCCTTAGACGGCAATAGCGATTAGCAGCACAACCAGTGCGGCGACCACATACAGGCAATAGAGACGAAAGTCGCCGCTTTGCAGATGCTGTATTTCTTTGGCCAGCCGTTGGGTGGCGCTCACGATGGGGCGGATCACCCGCTCATCCCAGAAGGGTTCTGTGCTCTGAGCCCTGGCGGTGACGTGCGCAAAACCTTTATTTAGCCTCAGCGTAGGGTCGAGCTGTTGTCGTAGACGAAATAACGCAGAGAAGACCACACGCAGCGGCTGCATCACGCCATTGCCTGACGGGGCCATCGCATTTTCCCAGCCGTAGCCGCATGCCCAGGCATCTCCTGTGCGACGAAACGCTGCGCGGCGCGAACGACACCACAGCCAGTAAAGGCCAGGCAGCAAAGGCATCGCCAGTAGTAACAGCAACAGTAATGAGGGGGTGACCTGTGTATGAAACGTGCCGGGTACAAGTGCTATTCCGCTGGCGACAGTGACGGGAGGGGTATTGGTAAACGCATGGGCAATATGCATTATCTTCGGTGCCAGCCAACTGGCACTAAGCGCAATTAATACGCAGAGTGCCGCGAGCAGTAGCATGGCGACGATCATCGTATTTGGCACTTCCTGTGCCTCTTCAGCGTGTGTACTGCGCGGCGCACCACAGAAAGTAATACCGTACATTTTTACGAAGCACATTACTGCCAGCCCACCAGTGACTGCCAGCATTACCATAGCAATAGGACCCGCAAGTTGTAGCGCTACGGCTTCCACACGACTTAGTGAGAACAGCGACTGCCAGGTGTACCATTCGCTGATAAAACCATTCAGCGGAGGAATGGCTGATATCGCGAGGCAACCAATCAGGCATGCTGCGGCTGTCCACGGCATCCGTTTCGCCAGTGCCCCCATTTTTTCCATGTCGTGGGTATGCAAACGCGAAATAATCGCGCCCGCGCCGAGAAATAGCAGCCCTTTGAACAGCGCATGGTTGAGCAGATGAAACAGTGCGCCGAGCAGTCCAACCACGGTGAGCAGCGGGTCGTGCAGTGACAGACCGACCATCGCCACACCGACTGCCAGCAAAATAATGCCGACGTTTTCGACGGTACTCCAGGCCAGCAGCCGTTTGATATCCTGTTCCGCCAGCGCATACAGCACGCCCAGGAGCGCGGAGATTGCGCCGATCGCCATCACCAGAATGCCCCACCACAGCGGCAAACCCGTTTGCGCCAGCAGGTCCATCGCTACTTTCAGGATGCCGAAAATACCGATTTTGACCATTACGCCAGACATCAACGCCGAAGCGTGCGATGGTGCGGCAGGGTGAGCGCGCGGCAACCAGCTGTGCAACGGCATCATCCCGGCTTTCGCGCCAAAACCGAAAAAGGCCAGCAGGAACACCGCCGACGCCAGCCCCGGAGAAAGTGAAAGCGTGCGGAAACTGGCAAAATCGAGGCTGCCGCTTTCGCGCCCCATCAGCAAGAAGGCGATCATAATCAGCACCGATCCGGCGTGGGCGATAAAAAAGTAGAGCATGCCAGCGTTGATCGACGTTTTATCCTGCCTGGCAATGACCAGAAACCAGGAAGACAGCGACATCATTTCAAACAGCACGATGAACCAAAAAGCGTTGTCCATCACCAGCAGGGCAACCATCGATGCGATGAAAAGATTCATAAAGAAGCCCATCGCCGCCGCGCCTTTGCCCTCGTATTCGCGCATATAAGTCAATGAATAGAGCGAACAAACCACCACCAGCAAGGAGATAACCAGCACCATAAATGCCGAGAGGCTATCCATTCGCAGGGTAAAATCGGCAAAGTCAAAAGGGGTGGCAAAACGGGCGACTAAAGTTACACCAGCATGTAATTGCGTAATTCCGCTGATGATGCCAATCACGCCGCCCACCAGCGATGTGATGCCGGAAAGCTTAATAGCCAGTCTGTCCAGACCGAGTAAAAACAGCGAAGCCAGACTGGCAAACAGATAGAGGATCAGCGACCAGGTTAATAATTGCAGGGCATCCATTAGCGTTGCTCCTGAGTGAGGGAAAGGGGATCCTCCCATAAGCGCTAACTTAAGGGTTGAACCATCTGAAGAATGCGACGCCTCGGTGCCTCGTTAAGACGATGCCTCGCGTTCTTCAATTGCGTTTTGTAGGCTGTCAGGGATACTGTCCCACGAATGG
>OJKF01000196.1_pt1 | contig 12834 bp, 15 predicted proteins | sample 1596531 | NCBI WGS metagenome assembly OJKF01 (sample SAMEA4350128, study PRJEB24818) | metagenome | biome: human; feature: gut; material: faeces | place: Denmark | collected 2013-09 | reverse complement strand
CAGGAGTATAAGGATTTACAAGGTGGTAGCATGGATAAATTAGATGACTTAATTAATCAAGTTGAGGACTCCATTAAAACAGATGCAAAATCCTTAAATCCAAATGCACAACAAGCACAACAAGATAATGATCCAAAAGTACAGCAGTTTATTCAAACAACATACGGGGGAAGTAAATAATGAATGATAATATTGATGTTTCTCCACAAAATGAAAAACCTAGACGAATTAATAAATATGTTCTATTAGCTGGTGTAGCTATTGTTGCTTTTGTAGTAATGTACTTGTTATTTTCATCACCTGGTAAAAAATCAACGTCTATTGAACAAGTAAAGCCTAATAATGCAGCCACTACTCAAAATACATTGGGTAATGATGAAAGACTAAAACGTTTGAATGAAGATGCTGAAAAGACCAAAGAAAAAGAAACAATCATACAAAAACCAGCAGTTCAACAAGTACCACAAGTACCACAAGTATCAGAAGCAGATAAGATAAGAGCAGAGAAAGAGAGAGCTGCTGCTCAACAAGAAGCTGCTAGATTACAAAAGGAACAACAAGAAACAATAAAAGCGAATGAATCCGCTATTTTCTTTAATATTCCAAATCAAGGACAAAATCAAAATCAAGTTAAAACAAATCAAAATGCTAAACAACAATCGACTAACGATTATTATAATGATCGTGATTATATTCGGATTGTTAGATAAGGAGAGTATATGAGAGGTAAAACATATCTTTATATGTGTATGGTAGCGGCTGGATTATTGGTAACGACATTACCTACACAAGCAGCATCTAATTCTGGTTTAGGTACTTCTTTATTTAATGGCTTATCCTCTACATCTTCTGCACAAGAAGATGCAGTAAAAACTGTGAAAGTAGGGGAAGTAGTACAAGCTGGTACTGTTATTCCAGTATCACTATTAACAGCATTAACAAGTGATAATTTAAATGGTACTGTTGTTGCTATGGTTAGACAAAATGTCTATGATTCAGTAACTGGTAAAAATTTACTAATACCAGCTGGATCAAAAGTGATTGGTGAAGCAACTGATTTTACTGGAAAACGAATTAACGTATCCTTTACACGGATTATTTTCCCAAATGGACATAGTGTTATGTTGCCAGATATGAAAGGGATAGATGGTGTAGGATATTCTGGTTTGAAGGATAAGTATACTAGCCATAGCTGGTTAAAAACACGATCTATTTTAAATGGTTCTATTTTTGCTGGTGCTATCACAGCACTTACTAAAAATAAAACTGGCCAAAAAGATACAAGATCAGCATCAGAAGAAGCTGTATCTGGTGCAGTATCTAATATCTTGAATGGTATTAACAATCAAGTAAATACAAAAGATGATGGTATGGCTCCAACTGGTACTGTTCGTATAGGATACCAATTCAATATTATTATGAGTTCTGATGTTCAAATTAAACCTTATTTACCATAATGGATTGATTAGATATGAGAACACAATATAGAAATATACTTACTTTAATGGTGTTTATTTGCATTGCTTTAATAGGTGAAAATGAAGCAATGAATGCATTAGCAGTTAAAGTCAATTATGATCCAGTTATCGTATCAAATGCTATTGGTGAGTTACATTCTAGGTATATTTTTAAGCCTTTTAGCTTTACGCAGTTCTTTTTAGAATATCGTGATATTATTGGTAATTTAATTAAAGGAAAACCAATAACAACATATTTAGTTGGTTATGGGATGGCTATCTTTATAGCCATCTTCATTAATCGAATTGGCTATAAAGAAGTACTAACATCTGCTGGATCTGCAAGATGGGCTACTATAGAAGAGTTAGAGCATGAGAAATTACTGGTAAACCCTTATAAATCTCAATTAAATGGTGTCATTGTTGGTGTTATGTATTATGGTATCAACTATGAAACACTATATAATTTTTTGTCTAAGATACCATTTGTTAAAGATAGGCTTTTTAAGGTCTTAAATATACTAAAAGCATTAGGTGTATGGGGAAAAAAATATATTATTGACTCTGCTATTTCTAATACACATATTCTTATGAGTGCTCCGTCCAGATCTGGTAAAGGTGTTGGCTCATTAATACCTACGTTGTTAACGTGGTTAAAAAGCGTGATTGTATTTGATTTAAAAGGTGAGAATCTTGCTGTAACAGGTGCTTTCCGCAAGTATATTTTAGGACAGCAAGTAATAGCTTTTGCTCCTACAGATACAAAGCCTACCTATCGTTTTAACCCTATTAATGAAATTCGTTGGGGAACAATACGAGAAGGTGCAGATGTAGAGCGTATTATGCGAATTATTGTAGGGGAACCACAATCTGATAAAGATAAACATTGGCTTGATAATGCTCATGCTTTATTAGTAGGGAGTGTAATTCATCTAAAATATGCTCATGCTAGATATAATTATGAGCATGGCTTTAAGCCTGGTGATGAAGGATACATAGAAACATCTATGTATCATGTGTATGAATTTCTAACTACTTCTTTTGATGAAGATGGGGATCCTATCACATTCAAACAAAAGTTATTTGATTTATTAGAAGATGTAGAGCATTTTCCTTGTCATATGTATTCGTACAATAAAACAAGTGATTTACCTATGCTGCTTTCGATTATTTCTACAGAGAGAGCACAAGAAATTTTTAAATTTACAGAGAAATCATTAAAGCAGCCTAATAAACATCCTGTAGTAGTTAATCATTTTAGCTCCTTTGTTTCTAAACCAGATAATGAAGGTGGTAGCGTGTTATCTACTGCTATAACAGCTGTATCTATTTTTAGTGAAAAAATTATAGCAGATAATACTTGTACATCAGATTTTATTATTGGTGATATAAGGCGAATGGAAAAACCTACTTCTTTATATTTACTGATGCCGCCTTCTGATGTACCTAGAGCTGGTAAACTCTTTAAATTAATTGTAGAGTTTATTTTAACTGTAAATTTAGAGGATGAAGCTAAATCTAAACAAGAGCATCAATGCTTGTTGTTATTAGATGAGTTCCCAGCATTTGGCAATCTAAATACATTTGTTACTACACTTGGTTATATTGCATCGTATGGTTTTAAAGCCTTTGTTGTATGCCAGGGTTTGGATCAAATTCAAAATATTTATAAGAATTTATCTATTCTTACTAACTGTGTTACACAAGTTTTTTATGCTCCTAAAGATAAGGAAACACCTAAACTTATTAGTGAGAAGTTAGGGAAACAAACCATAAAAATTAAGCAAAAAAGCATTAGTTCTAGCATATTAGGTACATTATTTGGAAAACGATCTTATACGTATATAGAAAAAGAGAGGCCGTTAATGTATCCAGATGAAACAATTGTTGCTAAAGATTCTATTATGATTTTAGGGGAACATAAAATTAGAAGCCCTAAAAATAAATACTACATAGCAGAAGATATGCTAGAAAAATTAGAAGCAGCTAAAAAACATGATCCACATAATTTAGTAGGATTACGCTATTAAGAGAGGGGAACCATGAAGAAAATACTTTACACATTACTTAGTATCTCTATATTAATCGTATCATTAGCTATTGCTGGCTGCGGTAGTGATGGGGATAAGTATTTAGGTACATGGGAAATGTTAATTGACAATGACTACAGATATGAAGTGGTTAGTAAAAGTGATACAAAAGAGTCATATGTTATTGATTACTATGTAATTAATAACAAAAAAGTAAATCATAAATTAACTAGAAGTGCACAATATAAAGATGGTGTACTTGTTGACTCTGATGGAATTAAATATATTTTAAAAGATGGAAAGTTAGTTACAAATAACGGAAAGAATATTTATAAAAAAATCGATGAAAATGCACTATCTTTAGACAAATTATTAAATAAATAATCTGCTGTGAGGTATAAATTGAAATTAGAAAAATTACAAAAAATCAATGATGAAGAATTAAAATTAAAAGAACAGGCTGAAAAAGCATTACAAAAGTTACAGCAAATTAAAGCCAAAGAAAAACGTATTCATCAAAAGAAAACACAATTATTAATTAAGCAATTAGAAGCCTATGATATTGATATTAATGAAATTGATATGATTACTGCTGCTGTATTATATGTTCAAAACAATAATCTCGTAGAAGATGCATTACAGGCCTTTAGAACTAATGGAGATGAACAAGTAACACCAAATAATGGAGATGTAATATAGCATGACTGTTTTTAATGCAGAAGAATCCGAGTCTGATCGTAGGGCTAAACGATTTGTATTAAATAGTTTGGGTGAAGACATATTAAAGTATTTGCATGATCCTAATATAACGGAAGTATATGTTAATCAAGATAATATGCTCCGTATAGAAAGCTATTCTGGCCGTTTTAATACAGAAATTAAATTGACTGACGATCATATTAAGCGTGTATGTGAAGCTATTTCTGGATATAACAAAGAAATTATCCGAGAAGATAAACCAATGCTGGCGGTAGAGTTAAGTAACTTATATTTAAGAGCACAATTAATGTATCCACCGCTGACTAAAAAGCCAACATTCTTTTTACGGAAAAAGCCAGAACGTATTTTTACATTAGAAGAATATATAGAGTTAGGAACAATTTCAGAAACCTATGCCACGTATTTATTAGATGCCATTTCAAAGCGTAAAAATATTTTAGTAGTAGGCGGTACAGGATCTGGTAAAACCACATTTTTAAATGCACTTATCAATAAGTTATCTATTATAGCTCCTAAAGAACGTATTTTAATCTTAGAAGATACACCAGAATTACAATGTAATTCTGATGATGTACAAAGGTTACAATTACCAGCTAATAGAAATACAATTGCTACTATGCAAGATTTAGTGTATGTATCCCTTCGATTAAGTCCAGAGAGGATTATTGTTGGTGAAGTTCGAGATAAAAGTGCCTATGATTTATTAAAGGCTTGGAACACAGGTCATAGTGGTGGTTTTTCTACATTTCATGCGGATAGTGCTTATGATGCATTAGATCGATTAGAAGCAATGATTACAGAGAGCCAGCAAGTTAATGCTGGGAATATTGAAACGATTAAACGCATGATAGGTAAAACAATCGATTGTATTATATTTTTAGAAAAAAAATCCATTGATGGTAAAACAGTTAGATGTGTAGAGGAAGTTATGGAAGTATCTTCTTATGACATAACTAAACATGATTATGATGTAATTTACGTTTAGAGAGTGAGAGAAAGACATGATGCAAAAATTTATGGAAAAATATGTTACTAAAGTTAGCATACTAACAACTGGTGCTATTTTAACTGCACAGGATACACTAGCAGCTAGTGGCATTCCTTTTGAAAAAGCATTACAACCAATTAAAGAAAGTATTCAAGATAGCCTAATTCCGTATCTACTATGGGCTGCGTTTTTTGCACTATTAGCAAGTATTGCTATGGGGAATCGTGGGGAAGGTACTATTAGAGCACTTGGTGTTGTTATTATTGGTATTCTCATCTTCCATATTGACGATATTATTGAGCTATTGAAATAGGTTATACCATATGGATGTAAAAGTATTTAAAAGTTTATATAAACCTTTAACATGGGGTGGTATCCCTCGTGTATCGTTTATTAGTATTGTAGTAGTAACTATTCTTATTGCTACATTCCATTTAAATTTTAATACAGTATTAGTACCTTTATTCTTATATGGTGTTATCTGGAAAATAACCAAATGGGATCCAAAGTATCCTCGTATTATTTATGAAAACTCAAAATATAAAGATGTGTATTTACCAGATTGAGAGAGTGATATATGAGAAGTAGTAATTCTACTGGGAGACTATCTGATTTAATCACTTGGTTTTCTATGACGAATAATCAAGTTGTGATTAATAATAATGGTACCCTACAAAAAACATATGTATTTAAAGGTGTAGATAGTACGATTATGACGCAAGAAGATTTAGATACCTATACTTGGAATATCAATCATATCTTAAAACGTCTTAATAGTGGCTATATGTTATTCTGGGAAGCACAAAAACAACCAGATTATGATTTTGAAGAAATTACCAATACTAACAAACTACTTGAAGAAGTAGAAGAAGAACGTAAATTAGCCTTAACTGGTAGAGGTAATCACGCAATTAACTACTATTTAACAATCGTTTATAAACAACCTAACGAAACATTATATAAGCTAACGCAACTCGTTGATAAAGATACAAAAAGCATTCTAAGAGAGCTAAAAGCAACGTTTAATGATGTATTTAAAGCATTTTCTAAAAAAGGCCATACAGAGGAAATAAACAATTTTGCAACTGGTTATATCGACTATGTAGAACAAATAGAAGAAGATTTTTTAGAGTATGTGTCTGATTTTGTTGCTTTATTAAGACAACACTTTTTAGATATTCGGCCATTAACAGCAGCTGAAACACTTACCTATCTACACTCAACCATTAGTGATACCTGGCATCCTATTACATCTGATATTCGTACATTTATTGTACAAAATTTATCAGATTCTACATTCTTAACAGGTAGAGAGCCAAAACTAGGTAAATATTATTTAGGCATTGTAGGTATTAAGGATTTTCCATCTACGCTGCATCCAGCTGTATTTAGTAAATTAAATAGCTTAAACAGTCGCTTTAGACTATGCTTTAGATATTTAGCTTTATCTAAAATGGAATCAAAGGCTACATTTGAAGAAATTCAAGGCTATCATGATCAACGTTCACAAAAACCATCTGCTTGGATCGCTAGGGTTAGAAATCAACCAGTTCCAACGGATGCTATTGATAAAGAAGCTGTAAGAGATGTGGAAGAAATTGATGAAGCCTTAAAATTAGTGGATGAAGATGCTATTAGTAGCGGTCATTTTACTATTAACTGTGTGCTATTCAATGAAAATTTAGAAGTTCTAAAATCTGAAATTGCAGAAGTTAAGGAAATTATTAATGGTAGAGGATTTATATCTGTTATAGATAATGACAATACAACGAGTGCTTGGTTATCTACTATTCCATCTGTATATGATCGCAATGTACGAAAATATTTAACTGATACATTGAGTGTTGCTTGCTGCCTTCCAATTACTGCATATTGGGAAGGTCAAAAAAAAAATAAGCACTTTGAGTCCCTTAATATCAACAGTTCGGCATTAATGAAATGTACAACTACTGAAAAACTACCATTCTACTTGAATTTACATGTAGAAGATATAGGTCATACCTTTATAGCTGGTGCTACTGGTACAGGTAAATCTGTACTATTAAACACGATTGCTTTGCATTATAAAAAGTATCCAAATAGTAAAGTATTTATCTTTGATAAATCGGCTAGTAGTCGAGTACTTACACAAGCTATGGGCGGTAATTTTTATAATCTACTAGTAGAGGATTCTATCGCCTTTCAACCATTATCTAATATCACTAATTCAACAGAGCGAATTTGGGTTAATGAATGGTTATTACGATATGCAGAAAGTCGAAATGCTAATTTGACAGAGTCTGAAAAAATGGCTTTATCTAATGCATTATTTAGTTTATCTAATCCTTCTTATCCAAAAGAGGATTTAACGATCACTACATTAAAACTACAAATTCAAGATGAGAAATGGCGGATTTTATTATCTAATTTACAAGGTGTCGAAGATGATGGCGGTACCTATGGTAAATTATTTGATAGTAATGTAGATAAATTCGGTGAAGGTAACTGGCAAGTATTTGAAATGGAAAAAATTATGGAAAATGAAGCTATTGTAGGGCCTACATTAGACTATCTATTTCATAGAATTGAAGGCCAGTTAACTGGTGAACCAGCGTTAATTATCCTAGATGAGTGTTGGCTATTCCTAAGAAATAAAGCGTTCAGAAAGAAAATTATAGAGTACATTAAAGACTTACGTAAAAAGAATGCATCAATCATTATGGCTACACAAAATCTATCTGATATTGATGATGAGATGCTTCCTGTTATTACAGAGAATATGTTAACTAAAATCTATTTAGCGAATAGCTATATTAATGAACATAGTCGGAAAATGTACGCATTATTCGGTCTTAATGATAAAGAAATAGACCTAGTTAAAAATCTGCATGCTAAAAAACAATATTTTTATAAATCAACATTAGGTGGCCGCATTTTTGATTTAGCCTTATCACCTACTGAATTTAAATTTGTATCAGCTACATCTAAGAGAGATCAATTAAAAGTAGCTCAATTACAATCCTTACCACCAGATGAATTTATTGAAGTTTGGAAAGAAGAAGGACCGTTACTACCAGAGAATTAATGGGGGAATGGTACATGAGAGAGACAATGACAACCATTTTAAGGAGTCGAGCTTTTAAAATCGCTGCATTATCTATTATTGCTGGTGGAATTACTATTAGTTCTGTTAGTGCAGTTTTTATTGTTCATGATCCTAAAAATGGTGCACAAATTATAAACCAAATAAAAAAGGCAACAGAACAAGTTGCCAGTTTAAAGAGACAAATTGATTTACAATTGGAAAATTTGCAAAGTTTAAAAGCAGAAACGATTGATCCAATATTACAAGAAGTCGCTTTAGTGAATAAATCTTATCAAGATTTTATGAATACCACAAATGATGTGATTAAAGGCGGTACATCTGCTAGAGATGCACTTAAAAATGTATTTAAGGATTATAAAAATCTAAATCTAAATAACATTACTTATGCTGGTATTAATGGACAAATGAATATTAATAGGGAAAATGCTAAAGAATTAAATATTCAAATTGGTGAAGCTATTAGTCAAAATCAAGAAAGACTTGCTAAATCACAAGAACGCATAAAAAAATTAACTGAACAAATTGCTCATACACATGGTGAAAAAGATTTAGCTCAGTTACAAGCTCTATTACAAAGTGAAGAAATTAATTCACAAAATATTGCTAATGAAATTAGTGCCTTACAAGCTAAACAAGAATTAATTAAATCACAAGTAGAATCTCTAGAAAAAGAAGCTGCTTCTACACTCATGAAAAAAACAGCTAATGATTTTGATACATTTAGCGAGCAATTATTAAGGAATAAACCAGTAGAAGTTAAATCCAATAACCAACATTTCCGAGATCGTGCTTATCAGAAAGGGTGGCAATAAATATGGCTAATTTAGATACACCTGCAACAAGAGGTCTTGGAGATAAAATTGTTGATACAGTAAGCAATGGTAAAGATTGGTTAGTTAATACTATCTCTGGTAATGATGCTACAGCATCAGCTGACGCAGCTACTAATTCTGCTAGTTCAGTTGTTGATGCTAATAACCTTACTGCTATTTTTGATCAAATTAAAGGTGCTATTGATGATAGTATCATTCGAGGATTAGAAAATTTAACCGATCCATTATTAGGGCTATTATTTACACTTACAGCAATAGGGATTATGTTAAACTTTGAAATGTATTTTCAGCAGCGTGTCAATTGGGGGCAGTTATTTGTAAAGTTAGCACAAGCTACATTTTTTGCATTTCTCATTAGAAATTGGCATATGATTGTCTCTATCTTTCAAGAAACAAGTGAAAATCTTGGGTTAACTGCTGCTGGCAAAGATACGATTTTAACAGCTGGCTCTATTATTAATGAAGGTGTAGGACAAGTTTTTAAGTACTTTGCCGTTATTTTTCAAGTTGAAATAGGTTTGAATACATTCATTTTAGGTTTTTTTGGTATTATCATACTCTTAATTGCCTTATTTGGATTTATGAAAATAGCCTATACACTCTTTACAACTAACGTTGAATTCTTAATAGTGGCGAGTTTAAGCGTTATTTTACTTCCATTTTATATGACAAAATGGACTCAAAATGTAGCCGATAAAGCCTGGGGAATTTTATTTACTTGTACTATGAAATTGATAGTATGTAACTTTATGATTGGGTTATTATCTAGTTATATCACTAATAATTTTGTAGTTGATAAGTTAAAACAAGGTATACAATCCTCTGAGTTGTCTGGTATTTTACCAGAAATGATACTCAAAACATTAAGCATCTTATTTATTGCTTTCTTAATTACTAAAACAGTTGAATTTGCTGGAGCTATGACAAGTGGCTTAACTATCTCTGATGCAGATCCTGTTACACCAAGTAGTAAATGGGCCTGGAATAAAACTGGTGGCCGTATATTTGGTAAAGTGGATTAGGATTGCCTTATGAGTACCTGGAAGAAACTTTTACTCATTATATGTGCTATATGCTTACCTTTATCTGTTATGGCCTTCTCTGGTGAAATTACAGACCATTATGGACCTCGAGGAGTACATCCTGTTACTGGAAAACCAGCTTATCATTATGGTGTAGATATTGGCGGTCATGACATAGGAACACCATATCCATCATTAACCAGCGGTACTGTTATTACAGAAGATTATCAAATATCCGATGATGGTAGTGGATGGGGTAATTATATAGAGGTTCAACGTGATGATGGATCTGGCGATATATTACGATATGCCCATAATTCTGGGTTTGCTGTGCCTGTCGGAACTCATGTTAATGAAGGTGATATCATTGCTTATGTTGGTGATACTGGTGGTGTAACAGCTGCACATATTCATGTTGAATATTTAACTGGTGGTACAGAACACGTAGATCCAACAAGTTTTGTAGCTAGTAAATGGAGCTTAACAGAAGGTGGGGAACACGTTTCTGGAACAGATTTTATAAAAGCTGTTTACAACCGAGTTACAAAAAAAGCAGAAGAACTATTACCAGCTGTTGATTTAGATTGGACTACCTATTTCCAACCTTCTAAAGTTATTTCTACAGTTGGTTATTCATTCTTAGAAGAATGTGTTAAAGCCTTTTATCGATTACAAGATGTATTAGTAGAGTTATTCTTGCTAATTATTGCTATCGATCTATTAGTATTCTTGGGTATGGCTATTATCAAAAAACATCCAGCAGATTTCCCAGGGTTATTTGAACGATTATTTAGATACTTGTTCTATATGATGATTATTAAGTCATGGGCCTGGATCTGTACAGATGTTATGATACCTTCTTTTGAATATATTGGATCTGCTTTTAGTGGATCTACTATAAGTGCTAATTCATTCTTAGCTTTTGATACGCTATTTACTTCTCTTGGTAGTATTGTTGGTAACTATACACATATACATATAAGTGCTATGAAAATAACAGAATTTGTAAAAATGTTGGTACCATTTATCCTACAAAACATCATTATTTGGGTGATTTTAGGATTTGCAATGCTTATTTCTGTGTTTGTTATGTATAAAGTTTGTATGTTCTATATGGTTTGTGTGTTTGGTATTATTGGTGTTCCATTCCATATGATTCCATTCTTTAGACCATATAGTGAAAATGTAATTAGTAGTGTATTAACAATGCTTATAGAGCTAATTGTCATTGCATTTTTCTTTGGACTCATGCTTAACTACTTTTCGCAGATGGAGCCAATAAAAAGTCAAGATTTAGCAAGCTTGATTGCCTTTACAGCAATATTTATAATGTATTGCTTAACGATCCCTAGAGAAAGCCAGGCAGCGGCTAAATACTTTAATCATTTATTGAACTAGTAGGTGCTTATGATGAATATAAATAAAAAGACAGCGATTATTTTATTACTTGTTATAAGTACCATTCTTACTAGTACTACTGTATATGCTAGATGGCACTTTAAAGGCGGTACTGTTCATGATGTAATCAATGAAGTACAAGAAAAGATATTAACTGCTAAAGAAAAATACATTACAAATCAAGTAGAACGCATAGAAGAATTAAAACGAATTGCTAATACAAAACTATCTGATATAACAACTCCTATTCAAAATATTACAAAAGAACTATCTGTATTTAAAAAAGAAACCGATTCTTTATTATCCTATGAGCCAAATAGAGCTAAAGAGGAATTAAAAAATCTATACAAAATCAATATCAATGGTTCTTATGCTGATAAGTTAGAAAATGTACGAGATTTACAACAATTGGAAATTGATACAACATTAACAAAAGCTAATGCTGTTCAATCTGATATACAAGAATTACAAAAAGAAGTAGATCGTATCAATGCAGATTATTCTGCTGGTATCATTAGCGAAAAACAAAAAATAGCCCTATTAAGGGCTATTAATGCACAGATGGTTAATGCTAAAAGTATAGTAGAAAGCCAGCGTGTTATGAATGAAATTTCTGATGATTCTACACGATATAATGAGCAGCGGATTGCTAATAGTGTAATAAGCGATCAAAACTTATCACTACCAGGTCGAAATATGGACGAAATGAATAAGGAAGCTGAAAAATATCGGATTAAATCATTACCACGTTAAGGAGCCTATATGATTACATTTGATGAGTTAAAAAAAGCCACAAAAAAAGTATGTAGGCAATTAGAAATACCTATTGCTTACCTATATGATGCTGATATTAATGCTCTTAATACAAATAATATTAAGATACTCATATCTAACCCAGATAATATAGATACAGATATAATTATATCTGCATTTAAGAAAAAGATAGATTGTACCATCCATATTACAACAACAGCAGCATTACATACTAATGATATAGAATTTGAAAATCAATTCTATAGTACAGCTGTATTGTTATATACATTGTAATAGAATAAAGGAGATTTATTATGGCAGATAAGATCAACATTAAATCTAAAGATGGAAAAGAAATTAATATTTCTATGTCTGGAGATAAAAAGGATACAATTAATATAGAAATTGATAAAGCAGAAAAGAAACATAGTTTATTAAAATCTAATGTAAAAGAATTATAATATAGTTGGCAGTTAAGATATTATATTTTAGCTGCCACTTTTATTTATTAATATTAAAATCATATTAATAATATATCTTTATTATAT
>OJKF01000195.1_pt1 | contig 12998 bp, 10 predicted proteins | sample 1596531 | NCBI WGS metagenome assembly OJKF01 (sample SAMEA4350128, study PRJEB24818) | metagenome | biome: human; feature: gut; material: faeces | place: Denmark | collected 2013-09 | reverse complement strand
GTAGTGCCGTAGGCAACGGTATGGGATTTCACGTCGGCGGGCATGGCCTCCAGCACGGCAAGTCCGTCGGGGTCGTCGATGCTGATGATCACGTGACCGGTGGCCCGGCCGGCGTGGGCAACGAACGCGGCACGGTAGTGGGCTTCGTCGCCGTAATGGTCGAGATGATCGGCTTCACAGTTGGTGATAATGGCGATGGTCGGATGATATTTGGCGAAGCTGCCGTCCGATTCATCGGCTTCGGCCACCAGGATATCGCCTTTGCCCGCGTGTCCACCGTCCAGCGTGGTGCCGTCCGGGCCTTGGATAAAGCCGCCGATGGCGTAGCTTGGATCGGCACCGGCGTTCACCAGAATGTGGGACAGCATGGAGCTGGTGGTGGTTTTGCCGTGCGCTCCGGCCACGGTGACGGCTCGTTTGCCGTTCATGAGCAGGGCGAGGATGTCACTGCGATGCACAATGCGCTTGCCCGCCGCGTGCGCTGCGACGATTTCCGGATTGTCCGGTTTGATGGCGCTGGAGTAGACCACGGTCTCGGCCTGGGCGACATTTTCGGCTCGCTGCCCGAACTCAACGGTGATGCCCAGCGTTTCAAGTCGGTCGGTTTTGGCGCTGTGTGCGCGATCGGAGCCGTCCACCGCGACTCCTTCGGCGTGCAGCATTTCGGCCAGAACGCTCATACCGGCACCGCCGATACCGATGAAATGGGTGGCGCCGAGATCCGCGGGGCGGGCCGCAGCATCGAATGAGGCATACGTGGGGTCAAGCACGATGGGCTGATCTTGAGACAATTCAAAACTCCTTTGGGGATTCCAGCACCCTATATTATGACCGTATCTCGTGTTGCGGGACGGGATTGGCCCGTATCGCGCACGGGATGATATCTGAATACTATTTGGATGGTTCGGCTAATTGCAGAACGTGCCGGGCCATGATCTCGGCAGCGTTTCTGATGCCGTATTCCCATGCCTTGCGGCCGAATTCGGCAAGTCGTTCGTGATCGGCGAGCAGATCGGGCACATGTTCATGCACCCACTGCGGGGTCAGGTCCTTGTCTGCGACCAGAAGGCCGCCGCCGGCGTTCACCACTGGCTCGGCATTGAAACGCTGCTCGCCGTTGCCGATTGGCAGCGGCACGTAAATGGCCGGCAGACCCAGTGCAGCCAGCTCGGATACCGATCCGGCTCCGGCGCGGCAAATCACCAAGTCGGCACAGGCGAAGGCCAGATCGATTCGTTCCAGATATTCGGCGGTATGGTAGTCACCTTGTCCGGCCGATTCGGGGCCGATGCCGGTAAGCACGTCCGCGCCGGCCGAGGCCGTGACCAGTTCGCGTACTTCGCTGATTTTGCCTCGCCCGGTCAAGTGGATGATTTGTGCGTGGGCCAACAGGTCTGCGGCGGAGGAGGCGATGGCGCGGTTCAGGCTTTGCGCTCCCAGCGATCCGCCAGTGACCAGCACCAGCGGACGGTTCGGATCGACGCCAAGCTGCGCGGCCGATTCACGGCGTACGGCGGCACGATCGTCACCGATGCGTTTGGTCAGGGAGGCGATGGTCGGGCGCAACGGCAGACCGACACGCTCGACGTCGGCTCCGGCACGCGGTTTGAGACCGGTGCCTTCGTACACGGTACCGATGAAATCGGCCCAACGAGCGCCCAGTTTATTGGCCATGCCGGCACGCGCATTCTGCTCATGGATGGCAATCGGAATGCCCATCTTGTGTGCGGTGGCGTAGACGGGGGCGGAAGCATACCCGCCGAATCCGGCTACGACATCCGCATGCCGCGTTTCAAGAATGGAGCGCACCTTGGCGGTTTCTCGCTTCCATTTTGCCGGGAAGCGAAGCATGTACAGGTCAGGGCGACGCGGGAACGGCACTTTTTCGATGGTGTCGAGCTCGTAGCCGGCCTCAGGCACCAAATCCTTCTCCAAACCCACCGCAGTGCCGATGACGGTGACCTGTGCCGTGGGTTCGATGTCGCGAATCGCCCCGGCGACCGCGAGCAGCGGATTGACATGTCCGGCGGTACCGCCGCCAGCAAGAACGATATGTGGTGTGCCTTGATTCATGATTACCGAGTCTACTTACGCGCTCTGACGCGACTGTTTTATCTGCGGTTGAGAACGCATAAGTCCCACAACCAGTCCGGCCGCCGTCAAGCACATGATCATTGATGAGCCACCTGCGGAGACGAACGGCATAGGCACGCCCAATACCGGGAACACACCCACGACCACGCCGATGTTGACCATGGCCTGGCCCACGATCCAAATGGTGACGCACATCAGCACCATGGCAACATAACGATCGGTGACCTGCAATGCGATGACGATCATGCACCAGGCGAGAATCGCGAAGAACAGCAATACGATGGCGCAACCGACGAATCCGGTCTCCTCGCCGATGATCGCGAAAATGAAATCGTTATGGGCGGCCGGCAGGTAATTCCATTTCTCACGCGAATTGCCGATGCCCAATCCCAGAAAGCCTCCGGAGGCGATGGCGTACTTGGCGTGAATGGACTGGTAGCATACGCTCTGCGCGTCAGCGGCCGAGCAATCGCCATATGTGGCCAGAATACGACGCATGCGGTTCGGGCTGGAAACCGCCAATGCACCGACCATAACCACCGCGCCCAATACGCCGACTCCCATCCATTTACTGGGGAATCCGACGATCAGGAAGGCCACGCCTCCGATGAAGACCAGAATCATGGCCGTGCCGAGGTCCTTGCCGCCTATCACCAGCGCCACGCCTATCGCATACAACACCAACGGCGCGGCATATGCTTTGATTCCCTTCTTGTGGTACATCTTGCTGCAGGCATGCAACGACGAGGGCAGCCATATGCATATCGCGAACTTCATGAATTCGGCCGGCTGGATAGTGGTGAAGCCGAGGTTCAGCCAACCTTTGTTGCCGTAGACGTCGAGACCCAGCGGAGTAAAGGTCAGCGCCTGCAACAGACAGGCACCCACCACAAAGAACACGCCGGTCCGTTTCCAGAACGTCACCGGCATCGTCAATGCCACGAAGCCCAGCACCAAGCCGATCAGGCAAAACGCGCCCTGGTTCAGAAGCTGAAGGAACGGCGACTTGCCCAGTGCGGCCATGGTGACCGTGGAGCTGGAGAACACCATGATCAGGCCGAAGCATGTCAGCCCCACCACGGCCATGCGGAATCCGTGGTAGCACCATAGCGGGTTGAGCAAGCTTCGCCAACCCGTGTAGTCGGTGATTTCGAGTGCGGGCTTGTCAGGGGCTCTGTATGCCTTACGCTTATGGATATCAGTGGAGGCCATGCACCTCGCTCCACGTCTTGGCTGCGGCGGCGAATCGATTGCCTCGATCCGCATAGGACTTGAACTGGTCCATGGAGGCGCAGGCCGGAGCCATAAGCACAATGTCGCCGGCGGCGGCATACGTGCCGCAGGCTTCGACGGCACGATCCATGACGGTATCGTTGTCTTCGGGATCGATGATGGTCACCGGGATGTCCGGAGCTTGGCTGGCAAACGCTTCGATCATCGGCTGCTGGTCTTTGCCGATGATGACGGCCGCTTTGATGGTATGTGCCTGGTCCTTGACCAGGTCCTCGAATCGACTGCCCTTGGCCAGACCTCCGGCAATCCAGATCACAGACTTGGCCGGGAAGCTGGACAGCGAGGCGCGTGCCGCATGGCCGTTGGTGGCTTTGGAATCGTCCACGAAACGAACAGAGCCGCCCTCGACTACGGCCTCAGCCACGGTTTCGATGCGATGGCCGCCCGGCTTGAACGAGGTAAGCGCCTTCAGCGCGGTATCGCGATCAGCGCCAAGTCCCAGCACCAACGCCAATGCCGTCAATGCATCGGCCACCAGATGCGGGTACAGTGAGCCGTCCGGCTCCGCCAGATGCGTGAAATCGGTGATGGCGGCCAGTCTGACCGGCTCCCCCACTGCGCCGCCGGCCACGCCGCTCCTGTCCACAATCCAGCCATCTTCAATGCCGATCTGACCGGCCTGGGGGGCCTCGAGCGTGAATCCCACCTTGCGGCATCCTTCGGCGGTTTGGGCCTCGGCCGCCAGTTCGCTGACTTTGGCGTCCTGCGCATTGTAGACGATGGCGTGTTTGGCGTTGTGGAACACCTTGGATTTGTCGGCGGCGTAATTCTCGCGCCCGCCATGCCAGTCGAGGTGATCGTCGGCGATATTGGTGATCGCCGCGCAGTCAAGTGCCAGCGAATCGGTGAAGTGCAATTGGAAGGAGCTCAGTTCCACGCACAGTACGTCGTGCTGAGGATTGGTGGCGCAACGAGACAGGCTCATGCTCATGTCTCCGGAGGCGATATTGCCGGCGGTCGGCGCGTCGAGTCCGCAGGCGGTGAGCATTTCCGAGGTCATCTCGGTGGTGGAGGTTTTGCCGTTGGTGCCGGTGATGCCGATCCATGGAGCCGGAGTACCGGTGCGCTCGTTATTCACACGCAGCTGCCATGCGAATTCCACCTCGCTCATCACGGGGATGCCACGGCGTTGGGCTTCCAGCACAAATGGGGTGCGGGGGTTGAACACCGGGGACGACATGACGTAGTCCACGTGGTCCCAGTCCACGTCATCAAAGGAGCGGAGATCAGCCTCGGGCTTCCTCTCGTCGACGCCAATCACGTGGGCGCCGCGTTCCCTCACTACCTCCGCCAACGAGGTGCCGGACACACCCAGTCCAGCGATCACCACTGTCTTATCCGCTACTTGCATTGTTCCTCCTGATATAGGAATTCCGTGGGTGAGCATAATCCCACCCAGATTTCCGCTAGCTGAACAGCAGGCCGGAGCGGGTGACCCAGTCGCCGTAGAAAATCGTCAGGGCGAGCAGCACGAAGATGAGTTCGATCATCCAGAACCGCACCACCACCTTGGTTTCGGTCCAACCCTTCAGTTCGAAATGATGGTGGATCGGTGCCATTTTGAATACACGTTTGTGGGTCATCTTGAAGTACCCGACCTGGATGACGTCGCTCATGGCTTCCATGACGTACAGTCCACCCAGAACCACCGCCAGGAATTCGGTGTGCGTGGCGATGGACAGGGCTGCGAACAGACCACCCAAGGCCAGGGAACCGGTATCACCCATGAAAATCGATGCGGGGTTCGAGTTGTACCACAGGAAGCCGAAGCAGGCGACGGCCGCGCATACGGCGATGACGGTCAGATCGAGAGGATCGGACACGGCATAGGAATAGCCGCCATGGCTGCCGCCCTTGATGTGGTAGCTTTCCCAGAATGCGATGATGCCAAAACCGGTGAAGGCGATCATCGACGAACCTGCCGCCAGACCGTCAAGCCCATCCGTCAGATTCACTGCGTTGGTCCATGCGGTCATCAGGAAGTTCACCCAGATGACGAACAGGATGATGGTTACGGCACGGCCGGCGAAGTCGAAGTTGAAGAACGGCTGTTCGATGAAGCTGATGCCCGCCTGCGCACTGGGGAATCCCGATTTGGTGGGAATCAGCAGCGCAAGTACCGCGTAGATGGTGGCGAAGATGAACTGGCCGATGAACTTGCCGCCCACCGATAGGCCTTCGTTCTGCTTCTTACGCACCTTGGCGAAGTCGTCGATAAAGCCTAGCAGACCCATCGACAGCATGGCGAACAGTACGAGCACCGCGGACCAGGAGGGCACGTCGCCCGAACGCAGGTATCGGTACAGTGCGGAGGATGCCCAACCGAGCAGAATCGCGAAGTTGATGACCACGCCGCCCAACGTGGGGGTGCCGCGCTTGACCAGATGCGACTGCGGCCCATCCTGGCGGATGTACTGGCCATAGTGCAGCTTGTGGACCAGCCGAATCAGCAGCGGGGTGCCGACCAGGGTGACGATGAGCGACACCAGCATTCCAATGATCAGAGCAATCACGTGCAGCTTCTCTTTCTTGTCGGTTTCTTGGGGTGGTTATCAGGTCAGTTCTTTGCCCAGCGTTCAGCCAAAGCGCTCAGGCCTGACGCGTGCGATCCCTTGAGCAGTACCACAGCGTCGGGATGGTTGCGCGCCAAGTCGACGACCAGCTGTTCGGCCGCATCGATGTCGTGTACGCAATCCACCGACGCGGATGGGGTCTGACGGGCACCGTCCGCCAGAGCCTGTGCCAGTGCATCGAGATGTTGGTCTTGGGCGGAACCGACCGCGATGATCGCGTTGATGCCCAATTCGGCCGCATACGTGCCGATCGAGGTGTGCAATGCCGTTTCATCGGCGCCGAGTTCCAGCATGGCACCCAGCAGCGCCACGCGGAACGGATCCTTGCCGTCATTTGAGTTCCAAGCCTTCAACCCGTTCAGGCCGGCTTTCATGGAGTCGGGATTGGCATTGAAGGAATCATCGATCAGTGTGAAGGAAGTCCCCTCGCGATTCACCGTGGACAATGCCATGCGATGAGGGCTGATGGTGTGCTGCGAGGCCAGAATCCGCGCCACCGTTTCGGATGTCATACCGTAACGCATCGCCACGGTTGCGGCGGCCAACGCGTTCATCACATTGTGACGTCCAGGAATGCCCAGATGCACCGGCGTATGGTTGCCGTCCGCATCGACCAACGTGAATTCAGCATGATCGGACCGGTCGGCAGTGACATCAATGGCCCGTACCTCGGGCTCCTGCGACGATCCCAAGCCGAACCACAGCACATCGCCGCTGGCCAAGCCGGCCATGGGAACCACGTGTCCGTCATCGGCGTTCAGTACCGCGGTGCCTCCGGGAAGCAGTCCCTGCACGATTTCGCTTTTTGCCTGTGCGATGCGTTCGCGGGAGCCGAATTCTCCAAGGTGAGCGACGCCGACCTTCAATACGATTGCCGTGTTCGGCGGTGCGATACGGGTCAGTCGCGCGATTTCGCCGATATGGCTGGCACCCATCTCAGCCACGAAGAACCGGGTGTGCTCATCGACCCGCAACGCAGTGAGCGGCAGGCCGATCTCATTGTTGAACGATCCCACCGGAGCCACGGTCGGGCCTACGGTGGCAAGCAGGGAGGAGAGCAGATCCTTGGTGGTGGTCTTGCCCACCGAACCGGTCAATCCGATGATGTCGAAGTCGCCGTCCAGCTCGCGGCGGCGAACGATGTTGTGTCGGGCGAGCTCGCCAAGGGCGTCGACCGTGTCTTTCACTACGATCTGCGGCAGGCCATCGGACTCCACCTCATGGTCGACGATGGCCACCGTGGCTCCTTGTCCAGCGGTTTTCGCCACAAAGTCATGCCCATCGACACGCTCGCCTCGGATGGCCACAAACACCGATCCTGGGCCGGCCTGCCGCGAGTCGCTGACCGTATTGGTGGATCGAGACTCGGAATCGGCGTCGCCGATCAATCGACCATCGACGGCCTTGGCGATCTCCTCCACGCTCATCGGAACCATGGTGTTTCAAACTCCTTTACGATTACGCTTCGTCCCGCATCCACGGACTTAATTGAGATTATTGGCCACATGCAGGGCACTGCGTATGTTGTTTTTCCTCACGCCGGCGGCCAGTACCATGGCGATGGCCAAGGACATGTGCCCGAGTCGGACGCGGTCGTACATGGCCGGTGAATCCGCAGCCATTTCATCCGATTCGGGTGTCGACGAGGTCATGGACATGTCATGTTCCGCAACGAATGCGTAGCGTGTCTTCAATTCGTCCAAGCTTGCGCTTGCGTTGACATCTTCCGTGCCCAGCACATCCACGTTCACCGATTCCAACGCATGCTCGGTCAATGTGCGGTCATCCATGGCGATGATCACGGCCGCCACACCGTCTTCGGCGCACACGGACAGCGCGCGCTGCATATCGAGGATGCCCAGAGGATAGTTCAGGTTCATGGTACGTGTCATCGACGTGGACCCGGATGCGGTGATTACCGCCACCGGATTGCCCAGCATGTGCAGGAATTCGGAGAGCTGGGACACGCCTGCGTCAACGGCCTGCTCATCCGCACCGGTCACCGCGAACACCGCCATGGCGTTGGATGGTCCGCCGGCCAGGCCGCTGGCCAGATCGCCGAGTACGCGATCGTCGAAATCGCCGTAGAGCAACGGTATATCGGCATTGGCGATCTGCCCTTTGGACGCGCGTGGCAGCAACGCCGCATAGGCACCTGCCTGTGCGGCATGCAGTACATCGGGTTCCTGCTCATGCGTGCAGATGAACAGCGAGCCGGGAATAACGGTATCCACGGCATCGCTGAGTGAGGTAATGGTGACATTGGTGGCGAAGGGTGGATCGACTTCAAAACCGTACCGTTCGACCAGCATTCCCAAGGTCACCCGCTGGGCGATGGATTCGCTCACTGCACTCATGGGCTATCGCCTTTCTCCCCTGATCCTTACCACGTGACTGGAATAGCATTTTTTCGTGGACTGGAGACAGGCACCTCGTATTTCTGCATAAGGAACTCACAAATCTGTGCGGAAACAGGGCCGGCCGTCAGACCGCCGAACACACCATTCGGATCCTTCAGCACCACGGTGACCGCATAGCGCGGGTTGTCCGCGGGAATCACCACGGAATAATCGGAGAGAATGGACGAGAGCGCGCCATCCGAACCCTGCACCTCTGCGGTACCGGACTTGGCGGCCATGCGGTAACCATCGACCTTGACGAACTTGTTGTAGCTCTCCGCCACTGATTCCATCGCATTCATCATGTCCGATGCGACCTTTTCATCCACCACGCGGGTGGCTTCGCCCTTCTTGGTCTCAGTGGTCTTGCCATTGGCATCGGTGGTTGATCTGATGATCGACTGCTGCTGCTTGACGCCCTTGTTCGCGATGGTGGCCACCACGTTGTTGAGCTGCAGGGCGTTGACGGCGTAGCCCTGACCAAACAGGATGGTGTTGCGCGTACGCAGATCCCATGCCGAAGGGCTGGTGAGCAGACCGCTCGATTCACCGGGCAGGTTCAGTCCGGTCGGTTGTCCGATGCCGAATTTGGTCAGGTACTCGTAGCGTTGCTCATCCGGATAGTTCTCCCCGGCCATAATCATGCCGACGTTCGATGAGTTCTGCAGAATGCCGGCGAGCGTCCAGCGCTCAGTGCCGTGGTCGAATGAGTCCTTGTAGGTCTGGCCCTTCTGTGTGATGTGGTCCGGGACCGACAATTGATCGCTCATCTTATGCAGTCCCGTCTGCAGATAGCCGGACATGGAGATGACCTTGCCCACCGAACCAGGCTCGAAGGTTTCGGACACGGCCCGAGACGGGCTCATCTTCGCCGCATCGGTACCAGCCTGTACTTCATCGCTATCGGCCAGTGCGAGAATCTCCCCGCTCTGGACATCCTGCACCACGGCGATCGCCCATGCTGCACCATACTTGGACTCGGCCTCCTTCAAGACCTTTTTGACATACCATTGCACATCACGGTCAATGGTCAGGGTGACATCGTCGCCATTTTTGGCCGCCACCGATTCGGTCATGGTGCCGGGAATCTCTTCGCCGCCATTACCACGCTGGTAGGTTTCATGGCCATCGGTTCCGGTAAGCGTCTTGTTCTCGACCTGCTCGATGCCGGCGACGCCATCGCCGTTGTCGTTCACGCCGCCAAGCAGCGCGCCCATGAGATCGCCATCCGCATACAGTCTTTCACTGCTCAGCTCACCCCAGACAATACCGCCCAGGTGCAACGCCTCGATGCTGCGCTTGACCTGTGGGGTCACGTCTTTCTTCAGAATCACATACTGCCCGGTACCGGACAGATCAGCGCCCAGTTCCATGGCGTTCATATCCAGGACTTTGGCCAGCAGTCGGCCCACGGCCGCCGCTCCGGTAGCGCCCACGGGTTTGCCGTCAATTTCGTGGCAGTAATCACGGGTGTTGTCATTGCAAGTAATCGGCTCGAACTCCTGTGCAGCCTCCGGATTGGCGACGATAGTATAACGCTCCACGCTTTGAGCGAGCACGGAGCCGTTGGCGTCGAGGATACGCCCACGCTTGGCGCTCAACGTCACGGTCAGGGTGCGGTTAGCCGTGGCCGCTTGTGCGGTTTGACGGCCGCCGATGAGCTGGGTGGAGGCCAGCTGAATCACGCATGCCGACGCCACCAACGCCAATGCGGCGCCGATGGCAATGCATTTGAACGCGAAGGTCTTGACCTTGGCGAACTCTACGATGCGACGAATGGTGTTCACTGGGTTCCGCCTTTGTTGGACTGGTATCCGCTTAAGTCGATGGACACTGATCCCTGCTGCGGGACCATGCCCATGTCGCTGGCCTTGTCGGGCAGGTTCGCGACTAATTGATCGAGTTTGGCCTGATCGTCTTCGATATCTTGGGTAAGTCTGTTGATATTGGTTTCGACCTGTGCCGCCTCAAACGAGTTCTGCACCATCTGGGTACGCAGCATCAGCGCGCCGAACAAGGTGCCGACGAGGAAGATCACTGCGATGGCCACGTGCACCAGCGGTGCGCTTCTTGTTCTGGTCCATTCGATGACCCGTCCGACGACATTGCCCCGCTCGTCTCCACGCGGGTTGGAGACCACCCGCAGCTCAGGTCGGGAGGAAGACTGATGCTTGGTGTGCGGCCGGTTCGAGGCCGGAGCCGCGTTCGATCGAATGTTACGTGCGGTTGCCATATGCCGTTATCCCCTCCTTGTACGAATTCGTGCTGTGCTTTTGGCTCTGCCCGGAGACGCGGAGCCTTGTATCTTGATGTCATTCAGGCCCTGCGCGGTTTGCGTAAAGCGTTTCCTCCATCGCGACGGAATATCACGGCTGACTTCCACCGCCCGCAACCGCACCGAAGCCGATCTCGGGTTGGCTGCGATTTCATGTTCGTCGGCCTTGATGGCACCTCGCGTGAGATCCGTGAAAAACGGTTGGGCATCCGGCGGTATGACAGGCAGGCCAGCCGGAACATCCACTCGCAGCCCTTGTGCCATGAACGATTTGACGGTTTTGTCTTCGAGCGAATGATAGGACTCCACCACCAGTCGTCCCCCGACATGCAGTCGGTTCGCGGCTTGCGGCAATGTGGAGGCGAGCTTGTCCAATTCGCCGTTGACTTCAATGCGCAACGCCTGGAAGACGCGTTTGGCGGGATTGCCCGCCGGGCGGTGGGCTTGCGGCACCACTTCATCGACCAGACGGTTGAGCTGTGCGGTGGTGGTAAACGGCTCCTTGTCTCGATGCGCCACGATGGCGCGGGCGATCTGACGCGAGAAACGCTCTTCACCGTATTCCTTGAATATGCGGACCAGTTCCGCCGCATCATAGGTGGCAAGAATCCGTTCGGCCGTCAACGGCTGGCTGACGTCCATGCGCATATCCAGCGGCGCATCATGCGAATAGGAGAAGCCACGATCGGTTTCGTCGATCTGCAGGCTGGATAATCCCAGATCCATGAATACGGCGTCCACACGTTCTATGCCTCGGTCCGTCAACACCTGATCAAGCTGATCGAAGGCGGCATGCACTGGGATGAATCGATCGGCGAGCCCCTCCCGTTCCATGCGTTCGGCGGCCAGCCCCAGCGCTTCGCTGTCACGGTCAATGCCGATGAGCCGAGCCTGAGGCGCGGTTTTGAGGAAGGCGATGGAATGGCCGGCAAGGCCCAAAGTGCAATCCACTGCGACGGCGTTCTCATGTTCCAGGGCAGGCGCCATCAGGTTCACGCAATCGTCAAGCAATACCGGCAGATGAATATTCGCCACATCAACCATCAGAATTCCACCTCCGGCAACACATCGTCAGCAATGTCGGAATATCCCTCTTCCTTCTCGGCGAGGTAGGACTCCCACGTGTCCTTATTCCACAGTTCGGCACGGGTGCCAACGCCGATCACCACGACGTCGGAACCCAGATTGGCGTAATCGCGCAGCATCTGCGGCACCAGTACGCGGCCCTGCTTGTCCGGCTGCTGGTCGACGGCACCGGAAAGGAACACACGCAGGTATTCGCGGGCGGCTTTGTTTCCCACCGACACACGCTGAATCTGCGAGGCGATGCGTCGAAATTCATCGAACGGCAGCAGGTACACGCACCGTTCCTGGCCTCGGGCCATGACCAGGCCCTGCCCCAGCTGGGAGCGGAATTTGGCCGGAAGCGCCATACGGCCCTTGGCATCGATCTTCGGCGTATATGTGCCGAGAAGCAATGGCGGCAGACCAGCCATGAGATCGGCCATAGTGGTGGAGCCTTGTGCGTTGGCATCAGCGTCGCGAATCGGCTGATCGGCAACCATGGCTCCACCTCCTTCATCGTTACGTGGGATACACTTCGGCCAACTGGTTCACCACTCTACCCCACGATTCCCCATTTCTCCCCACTCCTGCACGATTTGCTCACCCTTTTAGGGCGATTACCGATGGATTGCGCGTGTCGGCCACGACTGTCGCACGAATGGACGCTCCGCACATCCAATCCACGTTGTGCACTCCACCGACCAAGCAGCATGGTGAATTCACGCTGAATTCATCTATTCCGGGTTGTCCGCATCACTGACGTAGGGGGTGTGCGGTAAATTTGAATGCCTTAAGTTTTTCTGCCCCACGGAAATGGAACGAAGAGAACAGCATGTCGAGTTACGCCTCCCAGCTGCATGAGGAGCAGCAGGCCGTCGATCGCGCCTATGGACGATTGGATGATCTGCGAGCCGAAATGTGGCAACGCCTGGACACCGTACGCGCCGCCGGCTCCCACGGATCCCCCACGCAACGCAGCGAACGAGACTCCTTTGCCACAATGTACGAAAACCGCCTCACGCAATTGCGCAGCGTTGAGGATCGGCTGGTGTTTGGCCGCCTCGATGCCAAGAACGGCGACCGTCATTACATCGGCCGCATCGGCCTGTGGGGGCCCCGTCTCTTATACAAATCTGAAGCTGCCGACGCATCACGGAGTGGGGCAGTCGGTGGACCCGCGCTGCTTTGACAAATAAACCAATCAGACCCGCGCCTGGGAGAGCGATGTAAGAAAGGAGTGGAGAACAAGCAACGAAACGCAGCTAGAGACGCATGCACCTGCGAAGATAGCGGCATCAG
>OJKF01000194.1_pt1 | contig 13070 bp, 14 predicted proteins | sample 1596531 | NCBI WGS metagenome assembly OJKF01 (sample SAMEA4350128, study PRJEB24818) | metagenome | biome: human; feature: gut; material: faeces | place: Denmark | collected 2013-09 | reverse complement strand
ATCTGAGCCGTGGCGATGTGGCGCTGGACGTGTCCATCGGCATTTTGTCCACGTTGTGCGCGCCGTTCATGATTCCGCTGTTGATGCAGTGGCTGGCTTCCCAGTATGTGTCGGTCCCGGTGGAATCCCTGTTCCTCAATGCGGTCAAGGTGGTGCTGTTCCCGATCGCTCTTGGCGTGATCTGCCATGCTATTTTCGGCGAGAAGATCGAGAAGATTACGGTCGCTCTGCCGATCGTGTCCCAGGTGGCCATCCTGCTTATCATCGGCGTGGTCGTCGCAGCCAACGGTCCGAAGCTGTTCGTGGCTTCCTCGCTGCTTGCCATCCCGGTGGTCATTCTGCACAACCTGTGCGGATACGCGTTGGGCTTCGGTTTCTCCAAACTTATGTACAAGGTATATCCGAAGGGCTTCCGTTATGCACAGCAGAAAGCCATCACCTTCGAGGTCGGCATGCAGGATTCCGCTTTGGGAGCGACTTTGGCGCTGACGTCGTTCGCTTCCAATCCGTTGGCCGCGGTGCCGTCCACGTTCTTCAGCGTTTGGCACAACATTTCCGGTTCCGTGCTGTCCAGCTGGTGGCGTGAGCATGATGACAGGCATCAGATCCATCCTGATTCCGACAATGGCGAGAAGGGCTCGGCTGCGAAGGCCCGCGAAGACGCTGCCGAAACAGCTAACAGCTGACATTCGTCAGTAGATTCCGTCGTCATATTGCGCATTCCCTGAATCTTTCAAAACGATTCAGGGAATGTTTTGTTTTGAGTGGTGCAAACGTGTCATTGTGATGTTTTGTTGCTTTGCGCTGATGTAGGCAAAATGATTGAAATTATTGGGATTTAAGGGTGTCTTCACCCGTGTTTTTTGTTCGTTTTGGGGTATACTGTAACTGAAGGCCGGAGTTGTGGATCAGTCGAGAATTCGTCAGGTCGCAACGAAGCGCCGATGGCCGTGAGGTTCATGCGCAACGCCTTTAAGATATAACTGAACAATAGCGATTCGAAACAGCGGCAATGGGGTAGTACGGCGCAGGCGCCGGGCCGCAAATGCAAAACAGACAACGAGACTGAAGAGTGCGCGTAAGGTAGCGCGTAGCAAAGAAGTGGGAACCTCCTTCCCGAGTGGATGGCCCCGGATTCGAAAGGATCCGGGGCCATTCCTTTTGCGATTTGCGACACGGCATGTTGGAATGTCTTGGGAATCCGTATACTGATAATTCGTGTGTGCCAACGGCATGCCTTATGTGACAGGCGTGCGGGTTGGGATATCCCGGAACTCGATTGCATCACGCGCAGCAATGCGACGGTGAGAGAGGGATGGGCCATCGGGCCGGTGGACTGTGGCTATCTTCACGATTCAGATGCGTGGAGTGTGGGTGCAGTGCGGCGGTCACACAAAAGCAAGAGAAACCACTGAATCGGAGAATTCAAGTTGCCTACTATTGAACAGCTCGTCCGTAAGGGACGTCAGGCAAAGCCGAAGAAGTCCAAGACTTTGGCCCTGAAGGGCAGCCCGCTGCGTCGCGGCGTGTGCACCCGTGTTTACACCACCACCCCGAAGAAGCCGAACTCGGCTCTGCGTAAGGTTGCTCGTGTGCGCCTGTCCTCGGGCATCGAAGTCACCGCCTACATTCCGGGCGAAGGCCACAATCTGCAGGAGCACTCCATCGTGCTCGTGCGCGGCGGCCGTGTGAAGGATCTCCCGGGTGTGCGTTACCACATCGTGCGTGGCGCGCTCGATACCCAGGGTGTCAAGGACCGTAAGCAGGGTCGTTCCCTGTATGGAGCAAAGAAGGCGAAGTAAGAGATATGTCACGTAAGGGACCTTCCAAGAAGCACGTCGTGCTGCCCGATCCGATCTACGGTTCCACCGTGGTGGCGCAGCTCATCAACAAGATTCTGCTTGACGGCAAGAAGTCGATCGCCGAAGACATCGTCTACTCCGCGCTCGATATGGTCAAGGAGAAGTCCGACCAGGAGCCGGTGGCTGTGCTCAAGCGCGCCCTGGACAACATCCGCCCGTCCCTCGAGGTCCGCTCCCGCCGCGTCGGCGGCGCCACCTACCAGGTGCCGGTCGAGGTCAAGCCGAACCGCGCCAACACCCTGTCGCTGCGCTGGCTGACCGACTTCTCCCGCGCCCGTCGTGAGAAGACCATGGCCGAGCGTCTCGCCAACGAGATCCTGGACGCCTCCAACGGCCTCGGCGCTTCTGTCAAGCGCCGCGAGGATACTCATAAGATGGCGGAGGCCAACAAGGCCTTCGCTCATTACCGTTGGTAATCACTCGCCCTGAGCACAAACTAAGGAAAAAGATGGCTGAAGAGATTTCGGACCTCCACGACGTCCGCAATATCGGCATCATGGCTCACATCGATGCCGGCAAGACCACCACTACCGAGCGTATTCTGTTCTACACCGGTAAGAACTACAAGATCGGCGAGACCCACGACGGCGCCTCCACCATGGACTTCATGGCGCAGGAGCAGGAACGTGGCATCACCATCCAGTCCGCCGCCACCACCTGCTTCTGGAGCCGTCAGTCCCACGACACTAAGGACAAGTTCCAGATCAACATCATCGACACCCCCGGCCACGTGGACTTCACGGCCGAGGTCGAGCGCTCCCTGCGCGTGCTCGATGGCGCCGTTGCCGTGTTCGACGGCAAGGAAGGCGTGGAGCCGCAGTCCGAGACCGTGTGGCGTCAGGCCGATAAGTACGGCGTTCCGCGTATCTGCTTCATCAACAAGATGGACAAGCTGGGCGCGAACTTCTACTACTCCGTCGACACCATCAAGGAGAAGCTGGGCGCCGCTCCGATCGTGATGCAGCTGCCGATCGGTTCCGAGAACGACTTCACCGGCGTCGTCGACCTGGTCGAGATGCAGGCCTACGTGTGGAACGGCACCGAGGAGCTCGGCGCCAAGTACGACACCACCGAGATCCCGGACGATCTCAAGGACAAGGCCCAGGAGTACCACGAGAAGCTCGTGGAAGCCGCCGCCGAAGCCGACGACGAACTCATGAACAAGTTCTTCGAGGACGGCGACCTGTCCAAGGAAGACATCCGCGCCGGCGTGCGCAAGCTCACCATCGCCAAGGAAGCCTTCCCGGTCTTCTGCGGCTCCGCCTTCAAGGACAAGGGCGTTCAGCCGATGCTGGACGGTGTCGTCGACTACCTGCCGTCCCCCGAGGACGTGCCGGCCATCAAGGGCTACAAGCCCGGCGACGAGTCCGTCGAGATCGACCGTCACCCGGTCAAGACCGATCCGTTCTCGGCTCTGGTCTTCAAGATCTCCACCCACCCGTTCTACGGCAAGCTCGTGTTCGTGCGCGTCTACTCCGGCTCCGTCGTGCCGGGCGACTCCGTGCTCGACTCCACCCGCGAGAAGAAGGAACGCATCGGCAAGATCTTCCAGATGCACGCCGATAAGGAAAACCCGATGGACCGCGCCGACGCCGGTAACATCTACACCTTCGTGGGCCTGAAGAACGTCACCACCGGCGACACCCTGTGCTCCATCAACGACCCGATTACCCTCGACTCCATGACCTTCCCGGATCCGGTGATCCAGGTGGCCGTCGAGCCGAAGACCAAGGCCGACCAGGAGAAGATGGGCATCGCCCTGTCCAAGCTGGCCGAAGAGGATCCGACCTTCCAGGTCACGACCGACGAAGAGTCCGGCCAGACCCTGATCGCCGGCATGGGCGAGCTCCAGCTCGACATCATCGTCGACCGTATGCGCCGCGAGTTCAAGGTCGAGTGCAACCAGGGCAAGCCGCAGGTCGCCTACCGCGAGACCATCCGCAAGGCCGTCATGGACCAGGGCTACACCCACAAGAAGCAGACCGGTGGTTCCGGCCAGTTCGCAAAGGTCCTGATGAACTTCGAGCCGCTCGACACCACCGAGGGCAAGACCTTCGAGTTCGAGAACCAGGTCACCGGCGGCCACATCTCCGCCGAATTCATCGGCCCCATCGAGGCCGGTGTCAAGGAGGCCATGGAATCCGGTATCCTCGCCGGCTTCCCGGTCGTGGGCGTCAAGGCCACCGTCACCGACGGCCAGATGCACCCGGTCGATTCCTCCGAAATGGCCTTCAAGCTCGCGGGCTCCATGTGCTTCAAGGAAGCCGCCCCGAAGGCCAAGCCGGTCATCCTCGAGCCGATCATGAAGGTCGAGGTCCGCACGCCGGAAGAGTACATGGGCGAAGTCATCGGCGATCTGAACCAGCGCCGCGGCAACATCCAGTCCATGACCGACGGCGTCGGCGTCAAGGTCATCGACGCCAAGGTCCCGCTGTCCGAGATGTTCGGCTACATCGGCGACCTGCGTTCCAAGACCCAGGGTCGCGCCATGTTCACCATGGAGATGGACTCCTACGACGAGGTGCCGAAGAGCGTCTCCGAGGAGATCATCAAGGCCCAGCGCGGCGAGTGACACGCGCCACTGCATGAAGTGGCCAGTGTCTCCAGTCAGCGGTAGTATCGTATACCGCTGACTGGGTTCTGGCTCTTCAAAGTGGCACATAACCCAGAAACCCAGTAGAATAAGCGAGTCCCTGTGCGAAAGGGCGCAGGAAACTCACGAGACGTCCAGGAGGACAAAAGTAATGGCAAAGGAAAAGTACGAGCGTACTAAGCCGCACGTTAACATCGGTACCATCGGCCACGTCGACCACGGTAAGACTACCCTGACTGCCGCCATCTCCAAGGTGCTGCACGAGGAGTTCCCGGATGTCAACCCGGAGTACGACTTCAACCAGATCGATTCCGCTCCGGAAGAGGCCGCCCGCGGTATCACCATCAACATCGCCCACATCGAGTACCAGACCGAGAAGCGTCACTACGCTCACGTCGACTGCCCGGGCCACGCCGACTTCGTGAAGAACATGATCACCGGTGCCGCCCAGATGGATGGCGCCATCCTCGTTGTGGCCGCCACCGACGGCCCGATGGCCCAGACCCGCGAGCACGTGCTGCTCGCCCGTCAGGTCGGCGTCCCGAAGATCCTCGTCGCCCTCAACAAGTGCGACATGGTCGACGATGAAGAGCTCATCGAGCTCGTCGAAGAAGAGGTCCGTGACCTCCTCGACGAGAACGGCTTCGATCGCGACTGCCCGGTCATCCACACCTCCGCCTACGGCGCCCTGCACGACGACGCTCCGGACCACGAGAAGTGGGTCCAGTCCGTCAAGGACCTCATGGCCGCCGTCGATGACTACATCCCGACCCCGGTTCACGACCTGGACAAGCCGTTCCTGATGCCGATCGAGGACGTCTTCACCATCTCCGGCCGTGGTACCGTCGTCACCGGTCGTGTCGAGCGTGGCCAGCTGGCCGTCAACACCCCGGTCGAGATTGTCGGCATCCGTCCGACCCAGACCACCACCGTCACCTCCATCGAGACCTTCCACAAGACCATGGACGCCTGCGAGGCTGGCGACAACACCGGTCTGCTGCTGCGTGGCCTCGGCCGTGAGGATGTCGAGCGCGGTCAGGTCGTGGCCAAGCCGGGCTCCGTCACCCCGCACACCAAGTTCGAGGGCGAAGTCTACGTGCTGACCAAGGACGAAGGCGGCCGTCACTCGCCGTTCTTCTCCAACTACCGTCCGCAGTTCTACTTCCGCACCACCGACGTCACCGGCGTCATCGAGCTGCCGGAAGGCGTCGAGATGGTTCAGCCCGGCGACCACGCCACCTTCACCGTTGAGCTGATTCAGCCCATCGCCATGGAGGAAGGCCTGACCTTCGCTGTGCGTGAAGGTGGCCACACCGTTGGCTCCGGTCGTGTGACCAAGATCCTCGCCTGATTTTCATCAGACAAGAATCTTCGCTTGAACTAGCGTTATAGGAAATCCCCTTCGAGGAAACTCGGAGGGGATTTCCTATAACCGCAGCAGGTATGGATATGTACCACGACTTCCGGCCTGGATGCGCTAGTGTTGCTTTCCAATAGATAAACGGACTGCTGCACTGCGAGGTATGACACTGATGGCAGGCCGGGCGGATGCTGTATCAGACTGCCATTGGTATTGATGGATTATGGCGTGATACGCGCGAGCAGATTGCCCGCGTGCAGGAGGATCGCGAGCCATTGGCGGTCTCGTTCTCGCATACGACCGCCGCAATATTGCTTCCCAAGGCATTGCCGGTCATGGCCCGGAACATGGATGGGTTCGATTTTGCCGTGCAGGTGATGAACTCGGACGCCATTCTTGGCCAGGCAAGCATGAAAGCCGTGCATCTGGGCGTGGTGGAAAAGCCGATCGTCAATGATTCGGTGGATCGTGTCACCCTGTGCGAGGACCGGCTGGTCTTGGCGGGAGAACCAGACGGCGTATGGATGGTGCGCGAGCACGGTTCCGGTGTGCGGTATTACACGGATTTGTATTTCAAGATCATGCAGGGTTTGCCGCCTCGCACCATGGAGGTGTCCAGCAATGCCGCGATTGCGGCGGCGTTGTCTTCCGGCTTTGGGCAGTCGCTGATTTCGGAAGCCGCAGTGCCTTCTGGAGTGCCGGCGCGAAAGCTCGGAGACGAATTCGTGCGCCTATGCCTTGGTGCCGAGATCCGGCCTGACGCACGATCAGCGAGAGCTGGTGGAAGCGATTATCGCTGTGTTGCGCGGATAGTCAGTGCCTTGTCTCCCGTCAGAGGGGAGCCAGAATGTGGTATCGGCAAAATCGATGATATGTATTGGTAGCAATGATTTGACCGATGTAAACGCTTGAGATTCAATAGACACCATGAGAGAGTTCTGTACAAAATGGTGGAAGCGCATTGCCGCCGTTGACATGTTGTTCATTGGCGTTCTGACTCTGCTGGCTTCGCTGTTCGCCTCCTGGCTCAAGCAGTTCCCCGGATTCGGCCTGTTCGGCGCGCTTATCATCGCGCTACTCATCGGTATGATCATCCAGTTCCCGATCCGCAGTGCCTACGTCGGTTCCAATGATGGCCGCAAGGCAGGCGTCAAGGACGCCGCTGGCCTGATTTCCAACAAGTTGCTGCGCCTCGGCATCATCCTGCTCGGTTTCAAGCTCAACCTCGCCGTGCTGTTCACGCAGGGCATCAAGTGTCTGCCGATCGCCGCTGTGGTCGTCACGCTGACCATCATCGTGTGCTATGCCATCGCCCGCAAGCTCGGTGTCGACCCGATGCTCGCCATCCTGACCGCCGGTGGCACCGGCATCTGCGGTGCGGCCGCCGTCATGGGTCTGGCCGGTTCCATCAAGGTGTCTGAGGACAAGCAGGACGAGAAGGACAACGACGTGACCATGGCCGTGGCCATCGTAGCCATTATGGGTACTGTGTTCGCGTTGCTGGAGATCGCGCTCGGCCCGCTGACCGGCATGACCAAGGACCAGCTGGGCATCACCGCCGGTGCCTCCCTGCACGAAATCGCCCATGCGGTCGCCGCCGGCGACGCTTTCGGCGCGGTGGACATCGCCACCATCATGAAGCTCTCCCGCGTGCTCATGCTCGTGTTCGCCGCCATCATTATCGCTATCTGGTGGGAGAAGAAGCACTCTGAGGTGAAGAACACCGGCAAGAAGACCGTGGCCTTCCCGTGGTTCATGCTCGGCTTTATCGGCGCTTCGATCATCGGCACTTTCGTGCCGTTCATCGCCTTCATCGCCCCGCAGCTTGTGGACTTCGCGTACATCGTGCTCGGTATGGCCATGGCCGCGCTCGGCATCAACGTGAACTTCAAGGCCATCGCTTCCAAGGGCAAGAAGCCCATGCTCGCCAGCTTCCTGACCTCGATTCTGCTCATGTGCTTCGCGGCAGGCGTCGCGGTGCTGTTCTTCTGATCTGATAAGTGCTCTGAAATACGAATAAGCGGCATATGAATGAGTCATATGCCTCCTATTCGTTGTCGTGATATGTCGGTGCAATCAGTCGGTGCGATGGTATCCGCGTTGACTGAGGATGTTGTCGTGATGATTGCCATGAGTGTTCTGCCTAGTCGTTGAGGACATCGCACGTTGCATGCCGATGATGGCGAAGGCGATTACCACCATGATTACGAACGCCACAGCGAACCAGCCCCATAGCAGCACGAACAGCGCCATGGAACGGGTGAAGTTGCTGGACGATTTGAATGTCACGTTGCGGTTCATCACGAAGTTGTAGGTCGCCGAGCACACCACGGCGATGCCGTTGGAGACTTGCGATGGCACGCCGATCAAGTGCAGAATGGCGAACGTCGCATACTCCACAATGGTCTGCGTGGCGGAAACACCCGCATACTTGCCCAACACGGCGAGTCCATTTTGCTTCGGGGTTGCCGTGCCCACGGTATTTTCCGCAGTATTCGTTGTGGTCGAGGTATTTGTGGCGCCCACACCTTGATTCGGCTTCACATCCGCTCCATTGTTCGCCATGCCCATATATCTCCCGGATGTACCTGTGACGTTCGACCTCGCAGTGATACCGCTGACCGCGTCGGGAATCGGCGTGGCGGTCAGACGAGAAAACCGCAGGCCGCAGCAACGACCGGCACACTCAGCGACAGCACCAGATAGGCCGCTGCGGTGGGGTAGCGGTGTTTGCGGAAGAGCGTCACCATTTCGTTGATCGCGGTCGAGAACGTGGAGAAGCCGCCGAGGAAACCGGCGGCCAGCACTAGCCGCCATGGTTCATCAAGTGTCCCGCCGAGGGCCAGCGCCGCGACCAAACCGGCCAGGAATCCGGCGATGAGATTGATGGTGAACGTGGAAAGTGGGAATGCGCGCCGCCAGTACGTTTTGATGGTCACGTCAAGCAGATAGCGGCAGGAGGCGCCTACGCCGCCGCACAGGCAGACCAAGATTGGTAGGAATACGGTCATCACGCCTTACCTCCCTTGCTGGTCGTAGCGGCATTCGTATCAGCGGACGCTTCGGCGGATACGTTCGAGGAGCCGGCCAGATGCGTTCCCGCCCACACGCCGGCAGACGCACAAACCAGACCCAGCGCGAACGTCACCAGTAGATAGGCAATGCCAGCTGCCACCTGACCGTCGCGGATTGCGGTAGAACCTTCCAGCGCGAGTGTCGACATCGTAGACAAACCACCGCATACGCCCATGCCGAGTCCGCGACTGGCAAGTTCTTTGGAACGTGCACCGAACCGGGAAGCGCCGGCCAAGTAAGCGGTCAGCCCTGCATAGCAGAAGCAAGCCAGCATGTTGGCCACAAACGTGCCGGTGTGGAAGCTGCCAGCCGCGGGAATCTGCGCGAACGCATAGCGAATCGCGGTGCCGATAGTGCCGCCGCAGAAGACGACCAACACAATATCAAGATGAATATCGGGGAGCTTGCGCGCCGGGGGAGTGGTCGTGTGCGTAATCGGCCGGGCACCTGCGGATGGGGATTGCGAACCCATAATAGCCTTTCCTGAAACCGCTGAATCCTGCTGAAGACACAACGATCTCATGCAATGTCAAATCGTGTGTAGGAACTATCAGCAGTGTGCGGTTCGAAACAAGTTCAGGCGGGTCCCATCGCCGAATCCCAGCCTACTCGTGCAGAAGACATCCATGGGCGTGTCGCTGTTTTACTTCAAGTACTTGAGGTTTTTAGAGTTGTCGATATGAGCACAACGACCGCATGGCATACGATTCGCGAGGCGTCGATGATTTCCGGGCTTCCGGAGTCCACGCTGCGCCACTACGAGCAGATCGGCATTATCGCTCCCATCACTCGCGACCCGAGTTCGGGGCATCGCGCCTAGGCCCTGCGTCTCGCTGCCAAAGCCGAATCCATTCGAATGCAGCAGGCGTACGTATCGTTCAAGACACTGTACTGGCGGGCTAAGGCTGAGGGGCGCGACGAGGAGGCGCAGCAGCTCATCGAAGAAAACCGGAACATCATCGAACAGGTGAAGCGCCTGCAAACCGACGTCAAACAATAAACGACAATAGACAGATATTCCCAACAAAGGAGTGATTGACATGACCGAAATGATGAAAGCCGCGATTTTCGTGGAGCCTGGCAAGATGGCCGTGGAAGAAGTGCCGAAGGCGACGCTTGAACAGGATGATGACATCGTGATCCGCGTGGTGCGCACGTGCGTGTGTGGCTCTGATTTGTGGTTCTTCCGTGGGCTGAGCGGACAGGCCGCGCACAGCCAGGTGGGTCACGAGTCCATCGGTGTGGTCGAAGAGGTTGGCGCGGCGGTCGAATCCGTTAAGCCAGGTGATTTCGTGGTCGTGCCATTCCCGTACAGCTGCGGCAAGTGCCCGGTATGCAAGGCCGGCTTCGAATCCGTGTGCCCGCACGGCGGCTACTTCTCCGCTTGTCAGGCCGAATACCTGCGTGTGCCCGAGGCGGACGGCACCGTGGTCAAGGTGCCCGGTTCACCGGAAGATTATTCCGATGAGCAGCTCGCATCGCTGCTGACCATTTCCGATGTGATGTCCACCGGTTATCACGCGGCGGCTTCTGCCGAGGTCAAGCCCGGTGACACCGCCGTGGTCATGGGCGATGGTGCAGTCGGCCTGTGCGGTGTGATTGCCGCTAAGATGCGCGGTGCCACGCGCATTATTGCCATGAGCCGTCACGAGGATCGCGCGGAGCTTGCCCGCGAATTTGGCGCGACCGACATCGTGCCGGAGCGTGACCAGGCCGCCATCGACAAGGTGCTGGAGATGACCGATGGCTACGGCGCCGACGCTGTGCTCGAATGCGTGGGCTCCAAGCAGTCGTTCGACACGGCGATTGGCCTGATTCGCCGCGGTGGCGTGATCGGCCGTGTGGGCCTGCCGCATGATGTGGAGATCAGCGCCGAAGGCACGTTCTACGGCAACATCGGCATCAAGGGCGGCCCGGCCCCCGTGCGCCACTACGACCTTGACTGCGGACTGCTCGACGCGGTGCTCAAGGGCGAAATCAACCCCGGCCGCGTGTTCACCGACGAATACGACCTCGACCATATCCAAGACGCCTACGAGGCGATGGACCAGCGCAAGGTCATCAAGGCGCTGATCCGGTTCTAGGGTCAGGTACGCAGCGAACGGTTCTCACCAAGAACCGTGTGAGCCATTCGCACAAAATTGCACAATCAAACAGGGTGCCGGTGTGATGGGGGGTGTTCCTATGTTTTTGTCAACTCTGTAGGGCTGGCGTTTTGGTTTCCGGTTGGTTGTCGTGGGCGTGCTTCGCCCTGCCGGTGGCGTCCGGCGTCCTCTCCCGTGTGGCCCGGTTCAGGCGGCGAGGGCTGGTCCCTGGTAGAGGGCGCCGTTCTTGAGCATGCTGTAGATCACGTCGCATCGGCGTCGGGCGAGGCAGATGACGGCGGCGTTGTGGTGTTTGCCTTGTTAGCGTTTGCGCTTGTAGTAGGCGATCGAGGGAGGATGTTTGGTGCCGGCGACGAACGAGGACTGCCATAGTGCGTTCTTGAGTCGTTTGTTGCCGCCTCTTGCCGGTCTCTCGCCCTTGATGCTGGTGCCGGACTGGCCGGTGACCGGTGCGATGCCGGCGTAGGCGGCCAGGTGGGCCGCGCTTTTGTAGTTGGCGATGTCGCCGCCGATGCCGAGCAGGATGCTGCTTGCGGTCCTGACGCCTATCCCGGGCATCGACGCCGGGACCGTGAGAAGAGGGTGGTCCTCCAGGAGCTTCTCGACCTGGCGCCCGACCTCGCGCCGCCGGTCCTTGATGGCCTTGATGTCGCGGGCGATGGAGGGGATGATGGTCTCGGCCATGCCGGTGCCGGGCAGGTAGGCGACCGCGATCCCCATGTCCCGCGCCACCGTCAGGGGCAGGGAGCCGATGGTGTTGGGCTGGTCCACGACCAGCAATACGCGGCCGCGCCTGGAGAGGTGTTCCAGCATCGAGCGGATGGCCTTCTCGTCCTGTCTCACCGGCTTGTCGTACAGGGTGTCGCCGTCCCGGTCGAGGGCGTGCGCGTGGTGCGCGCTCTTGCCCACGTCCAGGCCGGCCCACACGTCGATGTCGTCCGGGGTCATCATCGTTCCTCCCGTCATGAAGGTTTTCCCGGTCGCCGTGGACTCGGAGGAGTCCGGACGTCCGGCGCCGCACCCACATTACGACGGCCCGGCGCCCAACCTGTCGGCCCGCGAGTTCGACGGGTACAAGCCGCGCACCCACCTGGCCTCCGACCCGGCCTATGTGATGGTCGGTAATTCGTGGGCGTACGTCTGCCTGCCCGGCGACCTCGCCAACCGCGAGATCGCCGGGCATTCGGTCGGCGTCAGACACGACCCCGAACTTGTGCTGGCCGCATTCGCCACTCTGCGCTTCCCGTTGGGCGACATCGAGGTGCTCCACACCGACCGGGGCGGCGAGTTCACCGGAGAACGCATCGAACGAATGCTCGACGTGTTCGGCATCACGCGTTCGCTTTCCAGGCCGGGCACGCCCTACGACAACGCGGTGGTCGAATCCACCGACCGGCTGATCAAGAAGGAGCTCATATACGCCAACACGTACACGAGCGTGGAACAACTGCGCTCGGACGTCAACCGGTACGTGTGGTGGTACAACCACCAGCGGCTCCACTCGACCCTCGGATACATGAGTCCCATGGAGTTCACCAGACAAGGGAAAACCCTCTAGGAACAGTCCAACACGCCGTTGCCAATCCACGCTACCTGTTCGGCAAGGGACGGCGCAATGAACACACCGACCAGCATCTCGTGTGCGCGGGCGGCGACATGTTTCCCTCGTTTGACATGGATGGCAGGCCGGCGGCGTCGTATGCGGGGATAGGCCGCAGGTTCGACCGACGCTACCGCGTCAGGGAACGCAAGGACGATCCGTTCCCGCCCGACATGCGAGGCAAGAACCATCCCGAACGAGAGCATGGCAGGAAGCGCGTGTGGCACTGCTCGCTCGCCATCAAGGCCGGCCAGGGCATACTGACCGATCAGGAATGGGAGTCGGTCATCCGCGATTATCTGACGCGCATGAACATCATCGACGGCGATAAGGATCAGGTCGTCACATGGCTCGCGGTCCGTCACGGACTGTCCGCCAACGGCAATGACCACGTGCGCCAAGGCGTCGCGCAGCGAGGACGAGTTCATACGCCGCGTGCGCAGGGAAGGCTTCTCCATCGACCCCAGGCTGCGCA
>OJKF01000192.1_pt1 | contig 13372 bp, 12 predicted proteins | sample 1596531 | NCBI WGS metagenome assembly OJKF01 (sample SAMEA4350128, study PRJEB24818) | metagenome | biome: human; feature: gut; material: faeces | place: Denmark | collected 2013-09 | reverse complement strand
AGATGCTGAAACGCCAGATGTATGGTCGAGCAGGATTTGAACTACTCAGGCAGAGGGTAATGAGTCCACTGGCATGAAAATCTCCACCCAGGTTGCGGAAGAGCCACTTTTCATCCGTCGTTGACAATGCCAAACCGTGATCGATTTAGATGCCATTTTGCAGTGACATCAGGTCACACTTGGAAAAACCTTCATTTTTACGCCCGTAAGATGATGAGCATGTGGTGCTACCGGATAACACGGTTGCTGTCACGGAAATACCCGGAACTGTTGATACAGGATGAGCTGGTTGCTGAAGGAAGCAGTAAACGGGAATGGAATCGCTTCCTGGACAGTCATTACCGCCGCGGCTGGAATGTCAACGTATCCGGGGTGATGGGTAACGCCACGCATGTGGCGGTGTACTCATGCTCTTACCTGAAAAAGCCGCCGGTGCCAATGAGCCGACTGGAGCACTATGCCAGTCAGGATGAAATCGGACTGCTTTATAACAGCCACCGTACAAAACGGGAAGAATATCTGTTGATGAGTGGTGATGATGTGGCGGATAAGGGGTTCCGTATGGTGAGGTACTACGGGTTCCTGAGTCCGGCGAAACGCCGGTTACTGGAAGACGTGGTGTACGTCATAACAGAGACGGTGAGAAAAACGGCGAGGCAAATCACCTTGAGAGGGATTTACCAGCAGTTACTGAAGGTTGACCCGCTGAAATGCATACTGTGCGGTAACCGTCTGCGTTTTGTCAGCGCACAGACTGGCAGCTACGTGGGCAGCAAAAGCGCGTTGTCACGCCGGGTCAGAATGAAAAGTACTATCTTGCCGGTGCGCTGCACAGCGGTACGGGAAAAGTCAGCTACGTTGGTGGGAACAGTAAAGGTTCGTCCTTATTTATCAGTCTGTTAAAACACCTGAAAGAGACATACCGGCGGGCAAACACGTGTACGCTGAGATCATCGCCCTGTCCTTACTCAGCCCCGCTCTTTGCAGGTTCTTCGTCCGGGTTCCCGGACTCTTCCACTGCCGCCACAACAGGCACCGCAGTTTCCGTTTGATCCAGCCGTCCAGCTCTTCCAGCACTCCTCTGACTTCCCTCAGCCTGAATTAGCTTATCCATCCACGCAGCACTGGCGTCAGGGCATTGATTGTCGCTTTCACTGATTTGCTCCGGTTTCCCGTGGTCAGACTGCGGACTTTCTCCTTCAGCCTCTTCACGCTCGTCAGGGCTATTTTCAGCTTCGCCTGTTTGTGCCATGTCACACTGTACCCGAGGAACTTCCGCTCCCACGGGCGCGCCACCGCGCTCTTCTTCTCATTCACCTTCAGTTTCAGTTTGTTCGTAAGCGCCTCATCTGAACCGTCCGGTCTGTTTCCTCCGGCTCCACAAAAATAATGTCCATCATTTTTAATGGACACTATCGTATGGAATACCGGACCTGGATCACTGAAGCTTTACGTCTTCACTTTGAAGAACATTTACCACGGATTGTGGCCGGACATCGCCTGGGCGTACCAAAATCAACAGTTTGTGGTATGTTCGTGCGCTTCCGCAAAGCTGGCCTTTCATGGCCTCTGCCCGCAGGTATGTCGGAGCGGGAACTTGATGCCCGTCTTTACGGGAGTGCCTCCACAGTATCTGTCGTACTTACTGAAAACACCGTTATGTCCGAAGTCCCGGTGGTAAAAAAATGCCCCCGGCGGCCTAATTTTCCTTATGAGTTTAAAATCGCCTTAGTGGAACAGTCACTGCAGCCCGGAGCCCGTGTGGCGCAGATCGCCCGTGAAAACGGAATCAATGATAACCTGCTCTTCAACTGGCGCCATCAATACCGGAAAGGTGGCCTGCTGCCTTCCGGAAAAAATATGACTGCACTGCTTCCCGTGACGTTAACGCCGGAGCCGGATAATAAAATCCCAGATCCGGCACAGGAACCAGAGCAGATAAATACACCGTCCGACAGTCTGTGCTGTGAGCTGGTTCTGCCGGCCGGAACTCTCAGGCTGAAAGATGAACTGACACCGGCGTTATTACAGACACTTATCCGCGAAATGGTTTTAACGGCCTGGCCTCAAAAGTTCAGAACGTCCTGAAGGATGACCCGTTCTCCGGGAATCTGTTCATCTTCCGCGGACGCCGGGGTGACCAGATAAAAGTGCTGTGGGCTGACAACGACGGACTGTGCCTCTTCACCAAACGCCTGGAGCGGGGCCGCTTCGTCTGGCCGCAGTTGCCTGCGCTTGTGCTTCATTAAGCATCATCGGGTTCGGATGTCCTAATCACGGTTAATCATGTTCGGCCCTTCATGCTGCCGGTTTTGCAGCACTACTACGGCGTCGGCTGACTTCTGCCGCCCCATCCCTGCGCCTTACGACGCCGGTAGCACACTGGCAGGACGGCAGATCTCCCGGGGTAATTCGCGCGACTTTCCTGCTTATGCCTGTCGGCTCTACGTCACAGCGTTCCGTGTGAGTATCAGGCTTTGGTGATGTATACCACCTTACCCCGCTGCACCGCCTTAACCGCTTCCTGTTCGTCAGGCCAGCATTTTGCATCCGGCTTCCTTCAGATTTCACCTCGCGATGAACACCCTTGCCTTCCGCTAACACTTCCCCTCACCGGGTGTGTGGAGAACTTTCACCTCTTAGTCGTTCTTCAGCCACCACAGTTGAAGAACAGCGCCAGTTACGGTGCACATACCGTCAGCCCATTCCCCGGTCGGGGACATGGGCTGGCTAAAGTGTAGCGGTATTAGGAGCAGTTATTTAGCATAAACCGGACTGAGATCCCCCTGAGAGATCTACTATTCCGAACAGTTATTTAGACTCAATCTACGTTATAATTTAATTTTCCTTGTAGCTTCTAAATATTTTTTCATTTACAAGCCCCATTTTCTTATATGCTTTATAAACTCCTTGTTTTATGTCGCTATAGTTATCTGCTTGCAGATTATTACGTAGAGATTTATTAATGCAGAATGCACACTTTTGAGCTGCCAATTTTCTCTCAGCGTCACTAGATAAATGTACCATTATCTCTGCCCAGCGATCTGCAGCTCGTCTATAAAACCCTTTTTCTTCCAAGTACTTCGCCTTTTTATCTCTTATTTCCATAATTACCTTTATTTATAGTAGTGTATGTGTCATTTTTTACTTGATAAACTATGGTGCTCTTTTTGATTCAGAAAGAATATCACCGCCTCCTTCCATCGTTATCAAAAATTTTATAACATTGCTTGCGTAACTTTTCTTATTAAGAACATCAACTAAAGCTATTATATGATTAATCACATGTGAGAAAAAAGCACTTTGTGAATATATAACATCTTGTTCGCCGGTGATGTGGTCTGAAAAAAATAATTCGCAATGTTTTGTGTTATCATATTTTAATATAATGTGATAAGAAGCCTTGGGGGGAATGAAAAACACTATTATCTCCGATGTGACATTATTTTTTTAGGTGTAATTGCTTTCCATTCTGAAGGTAATGACAATACATTTATACATCCATCAATAACGACTTCTTTCTCTTCTCTCAAATTGTTCTTCATTTCGAGTGCTCATTGCAAATAAGATTCAAAATATCTCTAAAAAATTATGGCAATGTGCTTTGTGTAATAGAATAAATGCCATTATATTTTTTTGGTGTTGTGTTGTAATATTCCTTAAATACCTTAATAAAATATGACGTGGAATTAAAACCAACCAAGCAAGATATTTCGTCTATGTTTTTGTCAGTAGTTCTTAAAAATAAAGAAGCATGTTTCATTTTTATATCTAACATGATTTTTTTAAAGGTTAAGTTCTCTTTGCTTAATTGTTTTCTCAGACAAGAGTCACTCATAAACATTGAACTACTGACATCGCCTAGTTTCCAGTTTTTGGATATATCCAACTCAACTACTTTTATAACCCTGTCTACGATGCTCGTAGATGAAGCACTAAGGATGACATTAACTATATCATTATGATTATTAAAAAAAGATAATAAATACAATATCTTAAATGCTTTTTTGTTGTTACCTGAGTGTTTTATATCTTCAATTATATTGTAAACTATATTCAATTGCGTTTCATTAAGGTCCGCGGTAAATATATTTTTTTTACATAACAAGAGTCATCAGATGATATTGAATGCAGCAACTTAATTAATGCATCATCAATTATAATTTTCCTGTACGGATTACTATTATCGATTCCGACAACTTCCATGTCCCAGCGAGTATTTTTTGCCAAAAAAAAACAATGATTTTGGTCCTGTTGTGTATTCGGTGAATTCTTTCTTGTTTCTTATCTTAAACTGATTCCCCCCGTAAATATAACTATATTCTGATATAAAATGTAATTGGTTAACAATAACGTTAAATTATCCTCTTGTTTATTTTTAGAACACTGCATTTCTTTTTTAGATGTAAGCATTAACCACCTTCATGCGCGTTTGTTTTCTATTAATTTTTTATTGCCACTCTGTAAAAATCAATACTTGCATGTTTTTTTTAAAATTTTACTGATATTTTTCAAGATATTGTCCCCCTATATATTCAGGCCCCTGTTATAACTTAACTCATTGCTTGATCTTATCTCGTAATATGGGCACCGCCCTAAGGAACCACGGCAGCCTGGCGGCTGCAAATTGAAAACCGGCCCCGTTAGTCCTGTTGTTGCCGCACGCCCCATCCCTTTATGTTGACCCGCAAAAGCATTGATACAGTTCTGCTCTCTGTTGGTGCTGAGAAGCTCTCACAACGTGAATGGGACTGGATTATGGCAACAATGTGAAAATTGCAGCATAAGTTATCCATGCTCTGAGGTGGGTGGAGGTGGGCCCTCCGGTCAGGGTTTACAGGAGCACTGACCAAACGACCCGGTGCTGCTTCATTCTAAGGAATGAGGTGGTGAGCGACTCGGGAAAAGGCAGAGATCGACTGTCACGTGGGGTTCGGGAAGCTGAACGAAAGTAAACTGTCCGATGATGCATCGAAATCTTAGATGATGTCAAAATGGGGCCGTAGAGCCGTCCCCTGACAAGCGCAGAAGTCACCTGCTTACTGACTGCGCAGCATCCGGTGTGAAGGCAGCAGGAGCCCGAGCCAGACCATCTCAGGGAACGTGAGAACCTGTTTCCGGCACGTATCGGGAAACAGGGGCGGACTCATTCGTAGTAGTGATGAAAAATCTGTAATGGGTCTGGAGAGAAGGGATGGGGATCACATTCATTGCAGAAGACACAACCCAAAAGGGGATGACGTAACCGATGCAACGAAAATCATTTGAAATACCAAAAGCACTGGTCTGGGCATCATATCTGGATGTGCGTCGCAACAAGGGAGCCCCCGGATGCAACGGACAGACTTTGAAAATGTTCGACCAGCAACGTGATGGCAATCTATACAAGATCTGGAACCGGCTATGTTCGGGAACATGGTTTCCGCCACCAGTGCTGGAAAAACGGATCCCGAAGTCGAATGGCAAGGAGCGCATTCTGGGGATCCCAACAGTATCCGATCGAATTGCTCAGGGAGCGATAAAACTTTTCATGGAAGAAAAGCTTGCCCCGATTTTCCATGCTGATTCATATGGTTACCGACCAAGCAAATCAGCTCATGACGCTCTGAAGCAATGTGCCATCCGGTGCTGGCGTTATAGCTGGATACTGGAAGTGGACATCAGTGCGTTTTTCGACCATGTGAGACATGATCTGGTGCTCAAAGCACTGGAACACCACGGGATGCCTAAATGGGTCATCCTGTACTGTCGACGCTGGATGGAAGCGCCAATGCAGAGTTGTGAAAATGGAGAATTAATAACCCGAACACGAGGCACTCCGCAGGACGGGGTCATTAGTCCGCTACTTGCTAACTTGTTCCTTCACTATGCATTTGATTTGTGGATGGAAAGAGAATATCGGGGGGTACCGTTTGAGAGGTACGCTGATGATATTGTAGTACATTGTTCACGAATGAGTGATGCAACAAGGCTGAAGAACAGGTTATCGGAGCGCTTCTCGGAAGTCGGGCTGGCCCTGAATGCAGGGAAAACGAATATCGCCTACATTGACACGTTTAAAAGGAGAAACGTCGCAACGAGTTTCACCTTTCTCGGATATGACTTCAAAGTGCGTACGCTGAAGAATTTCAAAGGCGAACTGTACCGAAAATGCATGCCGGGTGCGTCAAATGCAGCAATGCGCAAAATAACAGAAACAATCAAGAAGTGGCGTATACATCGCTCAACAGCTGAGCGCTTGCTGGATTTTGCGAGGCGCTACAATGCGATAGTGAGAGGCTGGATCGGGTACTACGGAAAGTTCTGGTCCAGAAATTTCAACTATCGACTGTGGAGTGCAATGCAGTCACGTCTGCTCAAGTGGATGCTGTCTAAATACAGACTTTCGAACCGGAAGGCTCAGCGAAAGCTGACGGGTAAGGAAGGAGTATCCGAAGCTATTTGTCCACTGGTATTTACTACGTGCATCGAATGAGTGATCAAGAGCCGTATGACGCGAGAGTGTCACGTACGGTTCCATGAGCAGCCAGGGAGTGAAATTCTCTCCGGCTGACTCGACTCGCGGGTTCCTACAGCGGTGGCGAACAGCTGAAAAAGGTTCATTATTTTATGGAAACCGTGAGCCCATTCCCCGGTGGTAAACATGGGCTGGTAAAAGTGTAGCGGTATTCGGCACAGCTATTTAGAGCAGGCACACTGATTATATTAACGTTAGGAGATCCAAACACCAATTTTGAGCGTCCTTACTGTATCGCAGACACTGGCATCATTGAATACCTCTCATTACTTTATGTTTTTAATAAAAAGAATAAAACCAAATGATTTATTTTTTGTTTTCATTCTGTTTGTCTGGTTGATTTTTTGTTTTTCATGGGGTATTGGTATTGGTGTATGGCTCTTATGGCTGAGAGCTTTATTTATAAATAACAGAGCTGTTTTCATCACAATTGCTTCGAAATGGATCTTGAGGCTGGTGATGAAAACGCCATATACAAAACCATGAATAAAATTTACTCATTAAAATACAGTCATGTAACCGGTGGACTTATTGTAGTATCCGAACTGGCATCCAGAGTCATTAAGAAAACAGTCCGCAGCAGTATTTTGACATTATTAAATTTATCACTGTGTGGTGTTTTTTTTAGCACCGCACAGTCCGCTCAACTAAATATTAATAATGTATGGGCTAGAGATTATTTAGACCTTGCACAAAATAAGGGGGTATTTAAAGCAGGAGCAACCGATGTATCAATTCAACTCAAGAATGGTCAGTCGTTTAATTTCCCAAAAGTTCCAATTCCTGATTTCTCGCCAGCATCAAATAAAGGAGCAACCACATCTATTGGTGGAGCATATAGTGTCACTGCCACTCATAACGGAACAGTTCATCATGCAGTAAGCACTCAAAATTGGGGACAAAGCTCATATAAATATGTAGACAGGATGACAAAGGGGGATTTTGCAGCAACCCGACTTGATAAGTTTGTTGTTGAAACTTCAGGTGTAAAAAATTCTGTAGACTTCTCTCTCAATAGCCATGATGCTCTTGAGCGTTATGGTGTGGATATCAATGGCGAAAAAAAAATCGTTGGTTTCAGGGTTGGAGCCGGCGTTACTTCAGTCGTTCAGAATGGTGCTTCGTATAACACAGAACAGTCGTATAATCCCCTTCTGTTAAGTGCATCAATGTTTCAGTTAAACTGGGATAACAAAAGACCATATAATAACACAACTCCTTTTTATAATGAAACTACCGGTGGGGACAGTGGTTCCGGTTTTTATCTCTATGATAATATAAAAAAAGAATGGGTGATGCTGGGTACTCTATACGGGATAGCATATTCAGGTAAAGATGTTTGGTCAATATTAAACCAGTATGATAACAATACGGTTAATAATCTAAAAAATATATTTACTCAGAATATCCAGATAAATGATAACACATTATCACTTAATAGTGATAGGTATACATTAAATGGCAACGCAACTAAACTTGAAAAAATTAATAATAACTATAAAGATCTTAGTTTTAGTGGTGGTGGAAGTATTAATTTCGACAATGACGTAAACATTGGCTCTGGAGGTCTCATTTTTGATTCCGGGCATCATTACACAGTCACTGGTAATAATAAAACCTTCAAAGGTGCCGGGCTGGATATTGGTGAAAATACTACAGTTGACTGGAATGTGAAAGGGGTTGCGGGTGATAACCTGCATAAAATTGGTGCAGGTACGCTGAATGTTAATGTTTCTCAAGGTAATAATCTGAAAACTGGCAATGGCATTGTCGTATTAAATAGCGCTAATGCATTTAATAATATTTATATGGCCAGTGGTTATGGTATTGTAAAAATTAATCATGACGCAGCGCTTAACCAGAACAATGACTATAGAGGTATTTTCTTTACTGAAAATGGTGGTACTCTGGATTTAAATGGTTATGACCAGAGTTTTAATAAAATTGCAGCGACAGATACGGGAGCACTCATAACAAATAGTGCAGTGCAGAAAGCAGTTCTTTCTGTTAATAATCAGTCAAGCTATATGTATCATGGCTCCGTTTCAGGGAATACAGAGATAAACCACCAGTTTGATACCCCAAAAGATAATAGTCGCCTGATTCTGGACGGTAATGTCGATATTACAAATGACATTAACATTAAGAATAGCCAGCTCACCATGCAGGGGCATGCTACATCTCATGCTGTATTTAGAGAGGGCGGGGTTTCCTGTCTGATACCTGGTGTTCTTTGTGACAAGGATTATGTTTCAGGCATACAGCAACAGGAAAATGCGGCGAATAAGAACAATAACACAGATTACAAGACCAATAATCAGGTTTCATCATTTGAACAACCTGACTGGGAAAATCGTCTGTTTAGGTTCAAAACATTGAATCTGATAAATTCAGACTTTATTGTTGGTCGTAATGCCATTGTTGTTGGTGATATTTTTGCCAATAATTCCACTCTGTCTTTAAGTGGAAAAGATACAAAAGTACATATTGATATGTATGACGGCAAAAACATCACGGGAGATGGCTTCGGTTTTCGGCAGGATATTAAAGATGGCGTGTCTGTTTCTCCTGATAGCAGCAGTTATTTTGGAAACGTGACACTGAATAACCACTCATTACTGGATATTGGTAATAAATTTACAGGAGGAGTAACAGCAACTGACAGTACAGTCACCGTTACCTCCCAAAACGCAGTCTTGAGCAATGGAGGTGTTTTCGCAAACTCCGGGCTGAATATTAAGGATAACGGCCATCTCACTGTCCAGAGCGGACTTCTGAGTGACAGCAGTAGTAATATAAATATCGCTACTGGACAGTTAACATTGACCGGTACTCCTTCTGGAAAATTAAACGACAGTTTCCTGCCCGCGATATACATTGCTGATGGTGGATTTAAGTTAAATGATGACAAGGCTGTTCTGGCCGCCCGGGATATGGCATCCGTAAACGGTGATATCACATCAGAAAAAGCAGCAACCATTCAGTTTGGTTCTGAAAAAAATATCAGCACAGACCCGTCTGTCAGCCCTGTGCTGACCACAGGTTTACTGCAGGGATTCAATACCGCTTATCAGGGAAGAATTAACGCTGCACAAAGTAGCGCCACCATGCAGAATACCTGGTGGCAGGTATCTGGAGACTCTGTGCTCAAATCGCTGAAAACCAGTGACAGTATGGTGCAGTTCACCGGCAAAAAGGGGTTCAGCACACTGACAGTGGATAAACTGGATACAAACAACAGTGTTCTGGCTTTACGGACAAACCTGAACAGCGCTGACCACCTGACAGTTAAAGATAGTCTTACGGGTAAAGATAACACCCTGCTGGTTGATTTTATGCAAAAACCAGAAAACGGAAATCTGAATGTTGAACTGGTCAGTGCACCAGATGGCACTGCTGGCGACGTATTCCGGGCCGGGACCAGGAACATTGGCTTCAGCAAAGTCACGCCGGTAATCAGCACAGAAAAAACGGATGATGCCACAAAATGGATGCTGACAGGGTATCAGACCGTCTCTGATGCCGGTGCCTCGAAAACCGCAACGGACTTTATGGCGTCAGGTTATAAATCCTTCCTGACAGAGGTCAATAATCTGAACAAGCGTATGGGTGACCTGCGGGATACTCAGGGGGATGCCGGCGTCTGGACGCGCATCATGAACGGTACAGGTTCGGCAGATGGTGGTTACAGCGATAACTACACTCACGTTCAGATTGGTGCCGACAGAAAGCATGAGCTGGACGGTGTGGATTTGTTCACGGGTGCATTACTGACCTATACAGACAGCAATGCAAGCAGCCACGCCTTCAGTGGTAAAACCAAATCCGTGGGGGGAGGGTTGTACGCTTCAGCACTCTTTGATTCCGGGGCTTATTTTGACCTGATTGGTAAATATCTCCATCACGACAATCAGTACACGGCGAGTTTTGCGTCTCTTGGTACAAAAGACTACAGCTCTCATTCCTGGTATGCCGGTGCAGAGGTCGGGTATCGTTACCACCTGTCGGAAGAGTCCTGGGTGGAGCCACAGATGGAGCTGGTTTACGGTTCTGTGTCAGGAAAATCTTTTAGCTGGGAAGACCGGGGAATGGCCCTGAGCATGAAAGACAAGGATTATAACCCACTGATTGGCCGTACCGGTGTTGACGTGGGAAGAACCTTCTCCGGAGACGACTGGAAAATTACCGCGCGAGCCGGGCTGGGTTACCAGTTCGACCTGCTGGCGAACGGAGAAACGGTTCTGCGGGATGCATCCGGAGAGAAACGTTTTGAAGGTGAAAAGGACAGCAGGATGCTGATGAATGTGGGGATGAATGCGGAAATTAAGGATAATATGCGTTTTGGCCTGGAGCTGGAGAAATCAGCGTTCGGGAAATATAACGTGGACAATGCGATAAACGCCAACTTCCGTTATTCTTTCTGACAATTTTATTAAAATACACCTTCTTAAAGGAGGTGTATTAAAAAACGGAAATTTCAAAATAGTTATGAATGATTCAATGTAGGGTTATTAAATGATTAGCAACATTAGTTCTGCGTTATCGAGTATTTCTCGTGGTATAGCAACTGCCGTTCGAAGCAGTAGTTTCTCTGTATCACCGCAAAAAGTGTCACTAACTCCTGTAAAGATTAATTCGCCTTTCTCCCCGGGCAATAGTTCCCTTAGCGCAACAAGGCTTTTTACAGCCCAAAATTCCACCCTGGTATCAGGCTCTTCCCGTTCTGCATCGCTTCATCAGCCAGCAACAGGTGGTGGTTCTGCTGCCCAGCCACTTCCGGATGTAGCACAGCGTCTGATAGACCATCTTGCAGCACATGGTATTCAGCCAGCCCGGAATATAACGACATCCTCGCCTCTGACTCCTAGCCGACCGGCACCGCCGCCTGTATCAAATGAAGCATCTCAGCCATTGCCGGACATAGCACAGCGTCTGATAGACCATCTTGCAGAGCATGGTATTAAGACTTCGCGTAATTCCTGATTACGGGGTCATTAATGGGCCTTCCCCGAGCATGTTGGGAAGGCTCAGAATGCTATATTCAGTTTCCCATAGTGGAGCATAACTCCCGGCTTAAAGGTAAGCTGGCTCACCAGAACCGTATTGATATTTATTGAGAGGTCAGTTCAACTTTTCACGTACTCAGTTTGCCGGCCAGTCCTGGGTATGTTTGTAGTGATCTTACCCAGCAATAGTGGACTCGCGGCTAAGTGAGTAAACTCTCAGTCAGAGGTAACTCACATGACAAAAACAGTCTCAACCAGTAAAAAACCCCGTAAACAGCATTCGCCTGAATTTCGCAGTGAAGCCCTGAAGCTTGCTGAACGCATCGGTGTTGCTGCCGCAGCCCGTGAACTCAGCCTGTATGAATCACAACTCTACAACTGGCGCAGTAAACAGCAAAATCAGCAGACGTCTTCTGAACGTGAACTGGAGATGTCTACCGAGATTGCACGTCTCAAACGCCAGCTGGCAGAACGGGATGAAGAGCTGGCTATCCTCCAAAAGGCCGCGACATACTTCGCGAAGCGCCTGAAATGAAGTATGTCTTTATTGAAAAACATCAGGCTGAGTTCAGCATCAAGGCAATGTGCCGCGTGCTCCGGGTGGCCCGTAGCGGCTGGTATACGTGGTGTCAGCGGCGGACAAGGATAAGCCCTCGTCAGCAGTTCCGTCAGCACTGTGACAGCGTTGTCCTCGTGGCCTTTACCCGGTCAAAACAGCGTTACGGTGCACCACGCCTGACGGATGAACTGCGTGCTCAGGGTTACCACTTTAACGTAAAAACTGTGGTGGCAAGTCTGCGCCGTCAGGAGCTGAGGGCAAAGGCCTCCCGGAAGTTCAGTCCGGTCAGTTACCGAGCACACAACCTGCCTGTGTCAGAAAATTTGCTGGAGCAGGATTTTTACGCCAGTGGCCAGAATCAGAAATGGGCAGGTGATATCACGTACCTGCGTACCGATGAGGGCTGGCTGTATCTGGCGGTGGTCATCGACCTGTGGTCGCGTGCGGTTATCGGCTGGTCAATGTCATCACGGATGACGGCACAGCTTGCCTGTGATGCACTGCAAATGGCGCTATGGCGGCGTAAGCGTCCGGAAAATGTCATTGTTCACACCGACCGTGGAGGCCAGTACTGTTCAGCTGATTATCAGGCCCTGCTGAAACGGCACAATCTACGCGGGAGCATGAGTGCAAAAGGCTGCTGCTATGACAATGCCTGTGTGGAAAGCTTCTTTCACTCACTGAAAGTGGAATGTATCCACGGAGAACACTTTATCAGCCGGGAAATAATGCGGGCAACGGTGTTTAATTATATCGAATGTGATTACAATCGCTGGCGACGGCACAGTTGGTGTGGCGGTCTCAGTCCGGAACAATTTGAAAACCAGAACCTCGCTTAGAGCAGTGTCCATATTACGAGGGTAGGATCAAACATCCATAAGCTGATGTTCTGATGATACCTCAAGCAGTAGATGATCAAATTGATCAGTACTCTTTCCGCCTGTTGCACTGTTCATTTTTTTCCGCGACAGCTGCGGCCAGACTTTTGCTGGACACCCCACCACTGATCACATCTTTCGTGGTATGTTTTACAATGGGAATACCACTGGAATCCTGAATCATAGAGAGTACTTCATCAAATCCCAGAGGTGTACTTGATCTCAGAATATTCCTCCCCAAATGGGTTGGTTATTTTTTGGTTTGTTGTATCTTTGTAATTATCCGTAAGCGTCGTCTCAGCACCGTCTGGCAGATCCTGAAATTCCTGAGAGAATAGTGGACACCAAATATGGTGGACGCTATCCATGAAATCATTAACCGCAGTGCGTAAAAAAAGCCCTAATTATCCCG
>OJKF01000190.1_pt1 | contig 13753 bp, 18 predicted proteins | sample 1596531 | NCBI WGS metagenome assembly OJKF01 (sample SAMEA4350128, study PRJEB24818) | metagenome | biome: human; feature: gut; material: faeces | place: Denmark | collected 2013-09 | reverse complement strand
AACGACGGGCGAGAGGCTTCCGCGACATGGACCACTCCGCCACCATGGTCTACCTGGCCTGCGGCAGACTCGACCTCAAAGCCGTCACCACCACTTGACCATCACCCACCACAAACAGCGAATAGCCCTAAGAAATTATGCCGCTGACCAAGGATTTAGTGTTCAATGATGGAATAGAGTGGCTGACAGGAAGCATTTGTTCTTGCCGGCCACTTGTGCCCGTCTTACGCTTTATCGGCTGTCCATACGAGCAGGGCGCCGGCGATGGAGACGACGATGACGCCGAGTACGGCCATCGGCGTAATGGTCTGGCGCAGAATCAGGGCGGCGATGATCACGCTCATGGCTGGGTCGATGGAGAACAGCGTGCCGACCACGCGCGCCGACGTGATGCGTCCGGACAGCGTATCCATCGTGTAGGGAATCGCCACGCCCAGCATGGCCGAAGCGGCGATGACGCCCCACTGGACGGCAGTGGCGTGCGTGGCATGGCCGACGGATATCGGCAGCGTGGCGAGCGCGGCGACCGTGACCGACAGGGCGAGTCCGTCCAGCCCGGTGCCCGCCTTGCCGACCTTGTCCGCGAACAGAGTGTACAGACCGAAACAGAAGGCCGAGCCCAGCGCGAACAGGTAGCCCGCTGGGTTGAAGTAGCCTCCCGGTGTGAACGAGATCAATCCCACACCCGCCAGCGCGACCACCGCGCACAGTCCCTCGCGCCAGTGACGAGATCCGGCCAGGGCGACCACGCATGGGCCGAGGAATTCCAGGGTGACGGCCACGCCCATCGGGATGCGGTCGATGGCCGAGTACAGGCAGATGTTCATCGCCGCCATCGCCAGTCCGTAGACCACGATGCCCAGCCATTCGCCTTTCGACCTGCCCGTGAGTTTCGGACGGATGAGCACGAGCATGACGATCGCGGCGATGAGCATACGCATCGAACTGACCGGAATCGGCCCCAACGCATCGAACAACGACGCCGACAAGGACGACGAGGTCTGGATACCCAACGAGCCGACCATAACCATGCCCGTTGCGAGCAGTATTTTGTCTCGAGTATTTAAAGATTTCATCATTTGATCCGCCTGAGGATATCCTGTTCGGTCAGCAGCATGGACGCCTCGATATTATCGTCGCCTAGGAAGAACTGTGGCAATTCCGGAGCGTTACCGTGTTCTCCTAAGGCCGGGGACATCGGGATTGTATCATATTGTGCAATACGTTCACGGATACCCGGGTTCTAGATAGAAGTGCAACACCTTGTCTAGGGTTGGAAGTGTTCGAAGTTTCTAACTTAAGAAGGTGTTGCACTTCTATTTAGAACTCAGGTAGAAGGGCCGGAACGAGACTATCTATTAGGATCAGGGAATGACGTCTTCTCCGGAATGCTTATTCCCAATCGTGCAGGTGTCGTCAGTCTAATCAATGACTCTCACTCTATTCAGAGACAGAGGGCGACCTTTTGTCATGAAATTGCCCATTTTGTTCTGGAACATCCTTTTGAAATATCCTTTTCCGCGGATCGTAGCTGCGGGCTGGGAGGCGAGTATGAGGAGGAAGCCGTTTGACTTGGAGCCAGCATGCTCATTCCAAAAGACGACGCGTTTGAACTCGCTTATAGAAATTGCTCCGATGACGAGGTCGCCAGTCGATATAATGTCAGCATTGAACTAGCTCGTTGGAGAATGAACATCACCGGAGCGCGTATACGCGCCAGAATGATTCATAAACGATATATGCGGGAATCAGAATGATTCTTGGCCTTGCTCGTTGCTCGAAAAGCACTCGGCCCGCTTCCAATATAGGAAACGGGCCGGTGAAAGCAACCGATAGGTCAAGCCTATCGAACATCACACAGTATATCATTGATTGGCATGGACATGAAATCAACCAGGAGTGAACAAGAGCGTCAGGAGGTGGCCGAACGCTTTCTGGGCCAAGCGCGACTGGATCGCTACCGTCGCGAGCTGCCAGATTTGGAGAAAGCCTTGGCGCTGCACTCTTGGAATCAGGAGTATGCAGGGGCCTTGCACGTTATCCTCAGCTACGCGGAAATCGCACTACGCAACAGCATCGACCACGCTCTATCCCAGCTCAGCACGTCTGAGCTCGGCACGCCGTATTGGAGCGGAGTGGACTCTTATCATTACAACGGGGAGAAGAAACCCTTCGAGCGCATGCGTATCCCTTCGGCAATCAGCCCGCTGATTCGCACGGATATCTTCAAGGCGCACCAGCATGCTCAGGAAGCCTCTCTAGAGCGTATCGTCAGGCGCAAAAGCCCAAGGACGGATCGTGGATACGGACATCAAGATGTTCTGGCCCAGTTAATGTTCGGCACTTGGTGCCGTCTAATAGGCGAACCACACACCTCGCATAAAACCGAAAGAACACAACGCCTGTGGACGAGCACACTGCATGAGGCATTTCCACAGGTCTCTGCCGACGAAAACGGTCGAATTCAAATCGCTAGGAAACTAATGCAACTACGCGAAATCCGGAACCGCGAGGCGCATCATGAAAACCTGTTGTACGTGGACCCGGAGAACGTCATTGACGCGGTGATGTCCTTACTTGCCTCCATCGATCCGCGATACACGCATGGTTGGGTAAATCCCGATGCCGTCCGTCAAATTGCATATCGGGATCCGCGTCGTGATGAACCTATTCGCGCTGCCGCGTTTAAGCTGACGAGCTTAGACATCTGTGGCAGACATCTTACCGCCCGTGAGGTGTTGGAAGAACTGATTCGATATTCAGATACACACAACGGGAAAGTACTATTCTGCAATTCCGTTCGCGTGAGAAATCAGTATTTCGGCAAGCTTCGTGAAATCGTTCTTTATGCCGACAACGAGCATATCGCAGTTGGCGTGATAGCCGCACAAGGCCTAGTTGAGGAAAGCATCAGTCCTGATAGTGAATTGCCCGGGTATTGCCGTCCTACTGAATTTACGCAATCCGGTTCATTGGCAGGTACTAGATGGTATGCCATAAATAACTTGAGCATGACTAATCAGACTGCTGATAGTTTCCAGATGCTGGAACGCGATAAAACTCTTCGCGAAGCCTTTGAATCAACAAGAGCAAACTTCATCTACCTTAAATAGTAGGGGCCTTTCGCTGTTTGTGGTGGGTGGTTTGGGTGCGGGGTGATGCCGGTCGGGTGGGTTGGAGGCATGGATGCCTCTCACCTGTTCACCGCCGCGCTTCGGTTGCAGTCACCTTGGAAGGTGGGGTCCGTGGGCTTCCGTGACGCCGACGGCGGCCGGCAGGAGCTGCACATCATGATCGGCTTCGAGCCCGGCGCCCGCTTCCATTGTCCCGAGACAGGCTGCCGGGAAGACGCCTGCCCGGTGCATGACAGGCGGGGGCGTGTGTGGCGGCATCCGGACTTCTTCCGGTGCAAGGCGTTCATCCACGCCGCCATGCCCCGCGTCGCGTGCCCCGAGCACGGGGTGAGGACGGTGCCCGCCCCGTGGGCGAGGCCGGGCGGCGGGTTCACGCTCCTGTTCGAGGCGTGGGCGGTGGAGACGGCCCGCCACCTGCCCGCCGGCACGCTCGCCGGGCAATTGGACGAGACCGACACCCGTTTGTGGCGGTCCGTCGCCCATTACGTCGACGAGGCGAGGAGGCTGGAGGACCACATGGGTGTGGAGGCCGTCGGCATCGACGGGACCGGCCGCAGGGGCCGCAATTGCATCACCGTGGTCGCCGGTCTCGTGGAGCACGATGTCATCAACGTGACGGCCGGGCAGGGACCCGGCCACGGTCGAACGGTTCGCGCGTGGTTTCATGGACCACAACGGGGTCCCGGAATATGTGCGTCTGGTCGCCTGCGACATGAGCCCGGGCTTCCGGAAGGGCATCCGTGAGCGTCTGCCCCATGCGCGGCGGATCGTCGACAGGTCCACGTGGCCGGGCACGCCGACGAGGCCGTCGACAAGGCCGGGAAGACGGAGGGACGCTCCGACCCGCTGCCCAAACGGACCGAGTACCTGTGGCTGCGCAACGGGGAAAGCCTGGCCGAACTGCAGGTGGAGGCCAAGCGCAACCTGACGGGGCAACGGCTCAGAACCGGCCGCGCCTGCCGGATGCGCGAGGTCCCGCAGGACGTCTGCACGGACGGCCGCACCCCGTCCGAGGCGTGGGTGCGCCTGCATCGCCTGTGCTCGTGGATGATGCACTCGAGGCTCGAGCCCATGAAGGACTTCGCCCGCATGATCCGACGCCACTTCGCCGAGATCGTCGCCTGCTTCGGGCACCCGTACGCCAACGCCGTGCTCGAGGGCGCCGACGGCGTCATCCGGAACGTCAAACGACGGGCGAGAGGCTTCCGCGACATGGACCACTCCGCCACCATGGTCTACCTGGCCTGCGGCAGACTCGACCTCAAAGCCGTCACCACCACTTGACCATCACCCACCACAAACAGCGAATAGCCTAAATTAAAATGACTTGATTCCATTTCTATTGAGATGGGAACCAAACCATATCTCATGCAACAGTAAAATGCATCAGAATACATCGTTATCTAATGCGATACATTGAGAATATAATTCTTAGCTATTTAAGGTTTACAGTCTTAGGATGCTGGACAGTTTGCGGTGACGTCTTGTTGGATGCCGGAGGGGTCGCCGAGTTTGGCTTTGTCGATGTTGTCTTTGAAGAATCGTCGGGTCGCGTCATCGGCTCGGTCAGGGCTCATGAATCCCATTTCGGGGACTTTCTCCAGTTCCTTGAGCGCTTCTTCGCTGCGTTCCGGTTGAGAGGAATAGGTGTTGAGCCATTCCTTCTCCCACGCGCACTGGAAGAGATTGGATGCCTGGGTGTCTCCCCATCCTTGTTGGAAGGACGTGCCGGAATCCGACGGCATGGATTCAGGCGGGGTATAGTCCTGGGGCCAGGAGAGTTTGCCGATGGATTCCCGGTATTCCTTGTTGATCTCGTCGTAGCCGACGATTTTCCTGGAGTCGCCCGCGCTCGAGACGTCGCCGTTGGAGCAGCTGGCGAGACTCAGGGCGAGGATGCCGGCGCATGCCGTCGCCAGCGCTTTCTTGCCTGCGTTTATGAGGGTGGATTTCATCTTGGTTGCATCTCCTTGTTGGTGATGTGTGTGGTGTTTGGGCTACCGCAATGCCAGTGCCGGTTGGAGCCTGGCCGCGCGTATGGCGGGGACGAGGCTCCCGATGATCGAGGTCGCCAGCGCCGCCGAGACGGCTGCGATGGCGGCGGCGACGGGGAACGCAGGGGGTTGCAGAGGCGAGTATGACGGCAGGAACGCCGGGAGCGCGCCTACCGCGCATGCCGATATGGCGACGGCCAATAGCGACACCGAAAGACCGATGATGAGCTGGCTTCCGATCACCAGGCCTATGAGGGATGCCCGCGTGGCGCCGAGCGCGCGTCTGACGAGGAGCTCGCGTGTTCTGGATTCCAATGACGCCAGGCCGATGTTGACGATGCCGATGGCCGAGACGAAGAGCAGCAGGATGGCGCAGACGCCGAACGCGATTTGCATGACCGCGATCACCGATTCGTAGCTTTGCGCGTTGTCGATTGTCTGAACGCCGGACACGGAGCCTCCTATGGAGTCGAACAGGATGTCTTCGACGACGGTCCTGACCCGTTGCTTGCCGAGTTGCGGGAAATCCAGCCAGAGGATGGTAGCGCTTCGCGAAACGATCCTCATGTATTGGGTCAGCGCTTGGGCGTTGACATAGATGGTCGGGTCCGTGCGTCCGTCGTTGACGACGCCGGTCACGGTGAACGGGGTCGCGATCGTGGTTTGGTTTGTCTTCGCGTATGCGGTGGAGTCCTTGGGAAGGTTCTGCTCCGCGGCGAGATTGACGACGATCGATGCGGTCGATCGTTCGCCGCCGGCGTACCAGCGTCCGGATTTCATCGGAAGGTTGTAGATGCTCGAATATCCGGGAGTGGTCGCCACGACGTCTCCCTTGATTCCTCCGCTTGACTGCGTTCCGGGAGAGAACGTGATGTCGGTATCGAGGTTGAGGATGATCGCCGTCTCATGGTTCTTGGCCGCGATTGCGTCGGCGAGGCGCGAGAAATCATCCGCGTCGCTCAGCCTCGGGCTGTTCATGGAAACGGTGACCAGCGGGGTACGCCCGTAGAGTTGTTCGTTGATCGCCACCAGGTAGTCCTTGCCGATGGTTCCCGCGAGGACGGCGAGTATGACCGCCACGATCCCTATGAGCATCGACAGACCGGTGAGTACGGACCGCAAGGGGGCGAGCCGTAGATCCTTAATCAATTGACGGAGCATGGAGCTCGCCTCCGGACATGGTGTACGTGATGTCGCAGGTGGCGGCGAGATCATCGTCATGGGTGACGAGCAGCAAGGTCGTGGCATGCTCGCGCACCGAGTCCCGCAGCACCGAAAGCACCTCGCCGCTGGTCTTGGTGTCGAGTGCTCCGGTCGGCTCGTCGCAGATGAGAAGCTCGGGCTGGTTGACCAGGGCGCGGGCGATCGCAACCCGTTGCTGTTCGCCGCCCGAGAGTCTCTTCGGCAGTTCCCTCGCCTTGTCCCTGAGACCGACCGAAGCAAGCGCGGCAAGGCACCTGCGCCTGCGGGCCGAGGCGGAAGCGCCCGTGGCGCGGGGACGGCGGGCATGCTGGCCGTACCACAATGCCAGCTCGACGTTTTCGAGCGCCGATAGATGACCGATCAGCGAATAGTTCTGGAACACGAAGCCGATGTGCCCGGCCCTCATGAACGAGAGCCGCCTGTCGGACAACGCGCCGACGTCTTGGCCTTTGTACAGGTAACGGCCGCTGAACTGCGTGTTCAGCATCCCGATGATGCTTATCAGGCTGGTCTTGCCGGCTCCCGACTTGCCCACTATCGAGTATGTCATGCCGGCGAACAGCTCCAAGGAGACGTCGTTCACCGTCGTGAGCCTGTCCTTGTTGCCCAGGGTCACGACGGCCGACACTCCCTGCAGGGCCACGAGCGGCTTCGTTGATTCAGACATGCGGTGCCGCCCTACTTGGATTGCGGATCCAGATCGGGAGGAGTGGCCGACACGGCGTCTCCCGCCTTCAGTCCCGAGGTGATTTCGATGCGGGCGCCGTCCGTGGCGCCCAGGCCGACGTCGACAACCGTGCCGTCGGGACGGCGGACCTGTCCCTTCTGCAGTCTGCCGGCCACGGCGGTGACCGGCAGCGACGCGACGTCGTTGCGTGCCTGTGCCGTCACGACCAGTATCGCCGACTGTCCCGCCCTCACCAAGGAATCGGTGGGAATGAGGCAGGCGTAGGAATCGGAGACCGAAATCGTGGAGGACTGTCCCTCCGCTCCGGAGGATGCGCCCGAGGCCAATGGCACGACGCCCGAGCAGTCCGTCGGGCCGACGCCATCCGTGACCTGGAATTTCCCGGCGAAAGGAGCGTTGCCGACGGTCGCCACGAGATTGGATAGATCCCCGGTCAGGCCGAAGCCGTCGAAACGTAGGGTCACGACCGGATAGTTGGCGGGGACGGTCGTTCGCGCAGCGATCACGCTCACGACGGTCGCGCCCACGGGAGAAACCAATTGTCGGTCTTCGACACTTCCCAACACAGTCCCTTGCTCGACCCGCTGGCCGGATTCCACCGACGGGACGAAGACGCCGACCTTGGTCGCCAGCACGGCGAAATCAACGCCAGCGCCGACCTGCGCTTTCAAAGAACGCGTGGGAACGATGTCACCGGTCTCGACCCGCACCGTTTGCGCGGTCTGATCACCTAACGCACTTGTAGGTTGCCCTCCATACTGCTTGTTCTCAGTCGAAGAGCAACCTACAAGTGCAAGAGGTATCAGCAAGATGAAAATCGCCCGCTGAATACGTCGAATATTCATCTTGACCTCTATTAGTATGTGAGGTTACCACCCCAATTAGTGTCGCAGAACCAAGTGCAAGCTCCCATTCTGCCTTGGAAGGCGAAACGAGTGCCAACGAGAATATTATCCCAAGACTTAGCTCCAACGGTATTCCACTGAAGTGAGTCCGTGAATTGCGGTCCTCCTGATGCCTTCATGTTACGAAGCCCGAGGCGCAGATAGTTTGACGGCATGTTATTCACTGATAGGCTGATAGGGCCGGTGAATGTATGCGTGCGTGTGTAGTCGTACTGCACAAGGCTGCCGGACTTATTGAGTTCTCCCGACACATAGGCATTATCGGCCCATGCTGTCCCCGCGCAACCGATAGCGAGGGCAATGGCAGCCGCACTTGCCGTAAGAAGTTTGATATGACGTTTCATGATATGCTCTCTTTCTCTGGGAAGCATGTTAATATGGGGGCCAAGTCAACAGCGTCTTAGCTCTCCCGATATCAGAGGATACCCTGTTTTCTGCACAGATGTCAAGTCATAAGCCTTGACGTTTGTCAACCGTGTTTCCCTTCGTTGTTTTGGCTTCAGACAACAGCCTAGCGCTAAAAGTATCGGTCTTGCCAGTGCGAATTGTTTTCCTCATTCATGGTTGCTGTCTAAGTGGTCGAGTTCGTGTTCGATGGCGTGGCGCAGGATCTGTTGCATGGCGTGCCGTGTTCGGCGGCGGCGATTTTGAGGCGGTTCTTCAGCCGGACGGGCAGGCGCAGGGAGAGCATGACCAGCGGTTCGCCGGCGTTGTTCTTCCCGGTGGGTTGTTTGTCTTCGGCCTGTTGGTCGAGGACTTTGTCGAAGGGCACGGGTCTGGGCAGTGGTTGGTAGTTGCCTTTCATGCCAGTTCCTCCTTGGCGATGCGCGTCAGTTCGTCGGCCAGTTCCCGGTATTCGTACAGTTGTTTGGGGTTCATGCCGAGCGAGGTCTTGATCGGTTGTCGTTTGGCGATGAAGGTGTCGAAGCGCGCGGTGTCGGTTTGCTCCAACGTGGCCAGGGCTGGGCCCAGGCGTTGGTGTTCGCCTCGACGCGCACCGGCAGCAGGGCCGCCCTGGTGGCATGTCGGGCGCGGTCGAGCGTGTCCCATGCCTGCTGGAGGTCCATCGGCGAGTCCGAGGTGGGTAGGATGACGAAATCGGCCACGGCCAGTGTCTTGTCGAGCAGCGGGCCTTGCGGAGGGGCGTCGATGATCGACCATTCCTTTGTGGCCGGGGCGCCGCCCAGGTGGGCGAGGGTGGCCATGTTGGCCGGCAGCACGTCGAACGGCAGCGGATCTCCCGCCTGTTCGGCGGCGGCCGCCCATAGGCTGGCGCTGGACTGCGGGTCCGCGTCGTAGACTGCCACCTCGATGCCGCGCCGGGCCAGCACGGCGGCCAGATAGATGCGGCTGGTGGTTTTGGCCACCCCGCCCTTTGCGTTCGCCAACGCTACTCGCATGATGCTTCCTCTTTGGATTCGGGACCATTCGCCGGATCGTCGGCATGGTCGGTTGTTTGATTGCTTGGTTGTCGGATTGTTTGATTGTCTGCTTGCATGATGGTTTGACGGTCATGTGGCCCGTCTCCGGGCTGGGCGCGGCCTGCGGCGCGCCATCGGCGTTGCCCGCGTTCCATGCTGGCCTTGTCCCGGGCCGTGTCGAAGACCTCGGGATGGGCTTGGGGCCAGTCGGCGAACAGGCCCCAGCGCCGGGCCCAGGGCACCGTGCGGTCGCGGCAGGGCACGCCGGCGGCTTCCGCCAGGCGGGCGATCTGGTGCCGGTCGGTGCACGAACGGCCGCCGTACAAGCCCCATTCCAAGCCGGCGGCACCGGCGTAGGCTAGGCATTCGGCCCTCACCGGGCAGTCGTGCTCGCATACCGACGCGCCCGCCTGCCGGAACACGCGGGCCAGGGGATGCGTGTCCTCGAACTCCAGACCCCACATCAGGTCGGCCCACGGCTGCGGGAAATCCGCGCAGCATCCCATGCTCTTCCACGCCTCCGGCGAACGGGGCGCGGCATCCGCCATACCGGTCATGGCCTGGCCTCCCCGTGGGATTCCTTGTCTTCGGCACGGCCGGTTTTCTCCAGGCCGATGGCGTGGGTGGCTTGGTTGTGCCGGTCGTAGGCGCACACCGGACACTCTGCCTGCTTGGTTTCGCCGTCGAGGTGCGCCTGGCACAATGCGATCGACAGGATGCCGCCGCCGTAGACCGGCACCCGCCAGGCCAAGCCCGAACTAACCGCCACCGGCCGGTCTGGATCATGGACCGACGTGAGCTCGGCAGCAGCGGCATGGCTGCCGGAATGCTGCGGACCTCGTGCCCGCTTGGTGCGCATGTCGAGGCTGACCTGCGCGAAGTAGCGTTCGACCATCGTGCCGTCCACCAGCCATGAGATCCAGCGCGGATTGCCATACGCCCAATCAAGGATCGTCTCGACCTCCGTCAGAGAGCGTTCCATCAGCAGCTCGTGGACCTTGCGTCGGTCTCGCATCGACGCCGGCCTGGCTGCCTTCGGGTCGATGGCCGCCACACGGTCATGGATCAGCGTCAGCACGCGGACCTCCTGCAAGGCCGGGAACGCACCCGCTCGTCCGCATCCTCCGCCCCTGGCGTCCACAATGGGTCGCGCACTCCCCGAGGTGGCAGCGCCAGACGCCAATCCGGGGCATCATGCTCGCTTCGTTCCTCTTCGGGTTGTTCCCCGGCGAGGGGAATGTCCCCGTAGGGGACAAGGGGAGCATCGGTTATCACTTGTCTATTGGGTGACATGACGTCACCTCTCTCCGGACAGGATGTCACCCCACCGTCGGAATCGCCCTGGAGTGACATTGTGTCAGGTGACACTGCGTCAGGTGACACCATGTCACCCCGCGCGCACTCCTTGCTCCGCGATGGTCCGGCTGTACTGGGTTTCGCCGGAACACCCTTGCCCGCGCTGGTCTCGCCGGGATCGGTGATGTCCTCCGGCTCGGTCCGCGCGCCCTTCATCACCACGTCCCATACCTTGGAGCGATGGCCCCTGGGGATGGGTTCGTGGCTGCGGGGATTGCGCGCGGCCAGCTCTTGGTCGCCCTCGCGCAAGTAGCCCAGCTCCTGCAAGCGTTTCAACGCGCGCAGCACGGAACGGCGCGTGCAATGGCAATGCGCCGCGATGGTGTTGACCGACGGCCACGCGCCGCACCCGTCGTCGTAATACGCCCTTCGCGCCAGATACACCAACACGAACTTCTCCGACAGGCTCAGCTGCTCGTCCTGCAACTGCCACGCCCACTGCTCCGCCGGCCCGCTCATCGCGCATCCTCCCCGCGACCCCTGGCGTCATGGAGCCGTTCGCCGATGCGGTCGCCCAGCGCGGCCGCGCGGCACAACGCCCACACCGCCAGCAGACACACGACGATTGCGACGACGGCCACCGCCGCCACAGCCCGGACCATCTCAGACGCCCCGGCGGCGACGGCGCGACGAGCGCGCGGGATGAAGCAACACCGCCAGCAGGTGCGCGCGGGCGATCCGCACACGCAGCGACGGGATGGTTTTCACGGCTCCCGCCGCACGCGGGGCGGAAGCGATGGTAGGATTGGTCATTGCGATAACTCTCTTTCAATGGAGGGCGAATCCCGGGACTCCTGTCACTTGAATCGCTCGGAATCCCGCCCAAGGTTGTCGATCAGTCCCGCACCAAGCGCCAACACGGTGCGGAGCGCTTTCGTTTTCCATGTTTTTCCGGCCCGGTTCGACCAGACCGAACCGGGGAGGCGGTCGTAGCGCTGACCTCGACACTCCTGGCACGCCACATCGCCGGCAGGAGCAACCCGTTGAAAACAAAAGGCTCCGGGCCACGATACCTCGTGGAACCCGGAGCCGGTGAGTACCCCCAGAGAGAGTCGAACCATTTCTCTTCAGGAGCGTTCAATCTGACCCTGATGAAGATTCCCTGCGTGCCTTTGATTAATTCTAATTCCAATGATATCAAGGGTTCTCGGTTCATGCCCGGGCTCTTGTCGGAGGTTTGCGATGCGGAGAATTGCGCGGACTGCAGGTTGGGGATATCGATCTTATGTCGAGAACGCTGCGCGTCCGGCATTCCGTCAACCGAGGCCGAACAGATCGTGGTCGCGTGCGAATCGCCGATACCAAGACGCGTTCCAGCATACGCAGTGTGCCCATTCCGGACGGGCTCATCCCCGTGATCGGTGATCATCTGCGTCAGCACTGTGACTGGACTGATCCTGATGCCGAGGATTGAAGATAACCATGCTACTGGATCCTTTTCATGACCAGCAACCGAAAACTTGACCTGATGGATTAACGTTTTGCTACCAACTTGCGCCAACCCATCCCGGCCTCCATCGGCCTGGCCGAGAGGCATTGCTTGGAATCGCGGGAATTGAGAAGAGAGCAACGCGGACACTAGTTGTTGAAAGGTCTCGGCTCCAAGCCGTTCGTATAAATACTTCACAGATGTTGCAACCATGTGCCGCCCTTCATGAGAGAACGATTTTCGTATCATCCCGCATTTTAGCGTCATTGGAACCACGCTGTCGCATGAGCCTGCCCTATTGAAGTATCGCCCGCTTTTGTGTAGAAATCGCGAGAAGATAGACCATCTTCACCTTGTCAAAGGTCTGCGCATGTTCTCCTCAGGGTTTATTTCCAATGCAGGCTGGTAATCGCAGAGACTGAGGTACCTCCTCTATGGACGCGGGTGGATAAGATACTGTCGTTGATCAATGACGAGGGGATATACCGGCCGGTTTCCTCACCATCGTGCATCCTTTGATGGCCAAGCCCCAACGACCACATCGTCTGTCCCATGAAAATGATGATGTCGCTCTTGGCGGATTCGACCACATGAGTTGCCGTATCTAATCCGCTAAACACCTCAGCGGCGATCGTGACTTTTGTTCTCGTTCGTTCACGGCGTTTCTGTATGGTGACGTTCCGGTCGCTGTAACGATGAGAGTAATCGGCGCGTGCATAGGTAAAATCACCGGAAACGACATCGTCGTAGAACAGTTCTTGCGGCGCAAGACGATGTTTACCGGCATCCCAGTAGTAGTCGAACCCACACAAGTGCGCGAACTTTGCTTTAGGGAAGATGATTTCGATATCGTCGCGATTGTCGCAGGAGACAACGAGGACGCCGGAACGCATGAGACGCCCATAAGCGGTACGGGCATCACCAGCTATGGACCGAATCCATTCGCGTTTCTCGGCGCTTAGATTTACCACCATGGTCTCCTCTGATACAGAGAGGAGGGGATGGAAGCTGGCTTCCATCCCCTCCCAGGGTCTCATGCCATCTGCAAGGCAATCCATCCCGTCTTCACGTGATGGTGACACGGCCTTCCGCATTCCAGCGGTTTCGCCTGGCCAGTAGACTACACCTTCCTAACGGTTCAAGGCTTGCGCCCGTGAAGGTATCCGGCAGTGACCTAGCAAGCCAACTCCGCCAACCCGACCGGACGGCAAGTCGGTTGGGGAAGGCCTCATTAAGCTTGTTGCCATGCATGATAACCGATACGGTCCGACAATCCTAACCAGCGTATGTTGATTTGCGTAGAGCACATGCGGCGTCAACGATGAATGACAACATGAGCCACGATGATGCCGATTATGGAGATAGCGGCGAGGATGGTGAGTCTGGTTTCACGCCGTTCCTTGGCCGCCATGTCGGCCTGCCGGTTGGCCAAGGCTTCGGCTTCGGCGGCGACTCCGCTGGCGGCGATGGCCGCGGTGAGCGCGTGGCGCGCGATTTCCAGATAGAGCTGGTGGCCCTCGCCGTCGCCCCAGAACCGGTCGAACTGTTCGGTCGGCATCATGCTGGCGGGGTCGAACCCGTTCCACACGCCGCCGCAGAACACCTTCGCCGCCGCGTTCACCT
>OJKF01000187.1_pt1 | contig 14322 bp, 10 predicted proteins | sample 1596531 | NCBI WGS metagenome assembly OJKF01 (sample SAMEA4350128, study PRJEB24818) | metagenome | biome: human; feature: gut; material: faeces | place: Denmark | collected 2013-09 | reverse complement strand
CGCGGCGACGTTGGGGACCTTTTCCGCTTGGGGCGGGGGTAGCGTTCGCTCTCCCCGCCCCCGTAGCTTGATATGAGAAAGGGGGGTTGGAATCAGCCCGATTCCAACCGCCATTATTCATATTCGCCCAGCGAGCACCGTCACTGATCCAAGATGGACCCGACGATTCCCGCAACAATGGTCAGAACCAAGGACCCCAGTACCGACCACCAGAAACCGTGTACGAAGACGCCCACGCCGAACAGACTGACCGCCAGCCAGCTGGCGAGTCGCATGAACAGCCAATTGATAATCAAGGTGACCAGCCCGAGAGACAGAATCGCAAACGGCAGTGCGATCAGATGCACAATCGGCTTGATTGACGCATTAATCAGCGCCATGAACAAAGCGAACGCGGCGATGCCGAGAATCGGAGGCTCCCCCACCGGGGTCATGCCGGGAGTCACCGCGACCATGACGGCGGCGGCGATAGTCATAATCAACCAGCTGGTCAGGAAACTTTTCATGGCCCAATCGTAGCGCGGCAGGTTTTACTATTAGGCAAAACATGAGATGATGTTGTGCAGAAACGGTAAGAAGGTACTGCCGTTCCCGATTGAGAAGGGATAGACCCACATGACTGATAATCAACAACAACCGTACGGTTCGGACAGTGTTCCGCAGCCGGCACAACCTGCACAGCCGGCACAGCCGTCGTACGGCCAAGATGCCGCACGGCAGCCGCAGGGCTATGGCGCCCCACAGCCCGCCGCATACGCTCAACCCGCCGCCGGAAGCTACGGCCAGCAGCAGCCGCAATACGGCCAGCCCGCCGGCGCATACGCTCAGTCTCAGTACGCTCAGCCGCAGTATGGCCAGCCGCAGTATGGCCAGCCTCAGTATGGCCAGCCTCAGTATGGCCAGCCCGCACAGCCCGTAGCGGGCTACGGCCAGCAGCCCGGCTATGGACAGGCCTACCAGCAGCCGAATGCCTACGCACAGCCGCAATACACCGCCGCTCCGTATGCCGCAGCCCCGGTGTGGCAATCATCCAAGTCCAAGTTGGCTGCCGGCCTGTTGGGCATCTTCCTCGGCGGACTTGGTGTGCACAACTTCTATCTCGGCAACACCGGCAAGGCCGTGGCCCAGCTGTTGCTGACGCTTGTCGGCTGGATTCTGCTCGGACTTGGCCCAATCGCAGCCGCCATCTGGGGCTTTGTTGAAGGCATCATCATCCTGTGCAGCAAGCCCGGCTCGCCGTGGCATAAAGACGCCAACGGCTACGAACTATCAGACTGAGAGTGACCTCGGGCCACGTTCATTGGGCCTCTGATCAACCACGCCTCTGCAGGTATCATCTCGATGCCGCAGCCTCCGTGGGATGCGACACGCCGGCCGTGTACATGAGTTCATGTACACCTGATACAGGCGAATCAGTATCGCACGAGATTCAACAGTTCCTGCTGTTTGGCATAGCGGGAAACGTTGGTGAGGACGATGCGGATGATGTGTTCGGAAGTCTTTTCCAAATGATTGCCGCCGGCCACATGCGGGGTGATCAGGCAATGCGGCTCATCCCATAACGGACTTTCCGCCGGCAACGGCTCAGGCTCGGTGACGTCCAACCCGGCACCGTGGAGCCGTCCATTGTGCAAGGCGTCGGCCAAGGCCTCGTGATCGATGGCGTCGCCACGCCCGGCATTGATCACGATGGCCGTGGATTTCAGACGACCCAGACGATCCGCATTCAGCAGATGATGGGTCTGCGGCGAGCGCGGCACCGCCATCGCCACCACGTCCGCCAATGGCAGCAGTGCTTCCAGCCGCTCGAAGCCATACATCTTTTCAATGCCCTTGGCCGGCACGTCCGCATGACGGCGCACGCCGAAGGTACGCATACCTACGGATTGGGCAAGCTGAGCGAAATGCGACCCGATGTCGCCGACGCCGATAATCAGCGCGATGCCACCTTCCGGGCTCAATACCGGGCCTTCATCCCGCCACTGATGATCACGCTGATTGGAGGCATACCGGTTGAGGTTCTTCATCAATGCCCACATGGTGGCGAACATGTGTTCCGACACGCTTTGGCCATACGCGCCGCTCGCATTGGTGACCATGGTGCCGCGAGGCAGCACACCCGGGCAGATGTACGCATCCACACCGGCGCTGAAGGTCTGCAACCATTCAAGACGGGTGTATTGGGAAGCCTGCGAGACCGGAAAGTTGCCGATGACTGCGGTGGCTCGGGAGCGAAGCTCCTCGGGAACAGCGGCCGACCAGACCATGTCGCCGCGGTGCGCTTCGTCGCCCACGAATTCCTGCGGCACATCGCGGGCCGCCTTGGCGAAAGCGCGCCGTTCTCCTTCGTTGAGTGGCAGGCAGTTGACAATCAGCTTATGCGTGTTCTCAATACCCATGGTTCACCAAACTAGGCGGCAGGGCGGATATTATCGCGTGTTTCCTCATGCTGAACCAATGCCGAACCCGCCCCATCAAACCCCACCCAACCAGGGGACAGCCCATTGCGCATCGACCGTAGCGTCCGCCCCGAACCGTACACTCACAGGTGGTTTTGTGATTCCATAGCGTGCAGCCAAGGCAGTACGATTGCCGGTTTATCCGCACGCACAGGTACCTACGCCGGTTGGTAAACCTTACATTCCATACATTGCAACCGAACGTTTAGGAGCATGTATGCCTGAGCAGCATATTGATAACGAGAAGATTCCCACACGTCTTATCGGCGCGATTGTGGCTGTCGGCTCACTTGCCTTCATTGGCATTCTGACCGAAACCGTGATGACCGTGCTTTTCCCCGCACTGATGCGCGAATTCCATGTCGACACGGCCACTGTGCAATGGATTACCACGATTTATCTGTTGGCGGTGGCCGCCACCATGCCCATCAGCTCGTTTTTGAAGCGCCGATTCGCACTGAAAACCATTTTTCTTGCGGCTGTGATTCTGGCCATCGTTGGCTCGCTGATCATGATCGTCGCCCAAGCCTTCCCGCTGCTGATTGTCGCCCGCATTATTCAGGGCATTGGCTCAGGCGTGGCCACGCCGTTGATGATCAACATCATTCTGGAGCAGTCTCCTCGTTCGAAGATCGGCCGATTGATGGGCGTAGGATCGCTGGTCATTACCGTGGCTCCGGCCATCGGCCCGACCGTCGGCGGCGCGGTGACCACAGTGCTGCCGTGGCGCGCGATCTTCGTCATCGCCATTCCGCTGGTGCTAATCGCAGCATTCATCGGCATGAAGTGCATTGAGCAAAAGACACCGACCGAGGCTGCCTATCTTGACCCGATTCAGCTTTGGTCCATTGTTGTCGCGCTGGTCGGTCTGGTGCTGGCGCTGAACCAAGGTGGCGTGGCTATCAGTGCGGCGGTGTCCGGCAAGTCAGCCACACGCTCCGGCATTATCGCCATTGTCAGCCTGATTGTGGGCCTCGCCTTGTTGATCGTGTTCGCCATGAGTTCCAAGCGTGCCTTCTCCCCGCTGCTGCGCCTTGGCATTCTCAAGGATCCCGCCGTACTGTTACACGCCTGCGCATATCTGCTGCTGCCATTGGTCGCCATCGGCTACGGCTATGTCATCACCAATGTGGCACAGCTTTCGCTCGGCACCACGGCATTTGTGGCCGGCTCTCTGGTGCTGCCCGGCGCACTGGTCGGCGCTGTCTGTGCCCCGCTTGGCGGCTGGTTCTACGATAAGTTCGGCGCGGTCAAGCCGATTCTGATTCCGATCGGCATCGCTATTTTGGGCCCAGTGCTTATGCTGGTGTTCTCGATGCAGCTTACGCCCGTGCTGCTCGCCGGATTCTATTTCATTTTCGGTCTGTTCTATTCCATCGGCAATGCGAATGTGATGACCAGTGGCCTGTCGGAGGTCTCTCCCGGGTTCAAGCCGGACGGCAACGCCATTTTCAACACGTGTCTTCAGTTTGGCGGCGCTGCCGGTACCGCACTGTTCTCCACGATTCTTTCCGTGGCTCAGGCCGGCGCAGGAGAAGAAGGCACCGCTGAGTTTGCTCATGCCACTGCCGTCGGCGGCACATGGACGTTTGCCACGATGACGGTTATCTGCCTGATTGGCTGGTGCTGTCTGGCCACCGCGTTCCGCATTCGCGCCTCACGCCGGCGCGCCTAAGACCGTCAGTCCGCGGCCCGCGACGCCTCCCGCCCGGATTCGTCACCGTGCAGTATCGTGCGGATTCGGACGAGACGCTGGCTGACTTCGTGTTCGTAGCCGCGATCGTTGGGATGGTAGTACTCGGTGCCACGCAGCTCTTCGGGCATATATTCCTGCGGCGCCACGGCACCGGGCCAATCGTGCGCATACTTGTAGCCCTCGTGGTTGCCCCACTCTTTCATAAGCTTGGTGGGGGCGTTCCTCAAATACAGCGGAACAGCGCCGATCTTGCCGGCATCCACGTCCGCGAGCGCCTGGTTGATGGCGTTATAGCTGGCGTTTGATTTGGGCGCGGTGGCCACGGCAATCGTGGCTTCGGCCAAAATAATACGTGCCTCAGGCATGCCGACCAGCGCCACGGCCTGCGCCGCGGCCACGGTGACCTGCAAAATCTGCGGGGCGGCCATGCCGACTTCCTCGCTGGCGGCAATCATGATGCGACGGGCGATGAAGCGCGGATCTTCACCCGCTTTCAGCATGCGCGCCAGATAATGGATGGCGGCATCCGGATCGGAGCCCCGCATGGATTTGATGAATGCGGAAATCACGTCGTAATGGTCATCGCCGTCTTTGTCGTAGCGCACGGTGGCGGTGTCCATTACCGTAGCCACGATTTCGGGGGTGATGATGGGTCGGCGTGCGCCCTTTTTGCGGGCTTCGTCGCCGGTGACCGCGCCAGCCGCGGCCTCCAGAATCGTGAGACTCTTGCGTGCGTCGCCACCGGCCATGCGCACGATATCGGCGATGGCTTCGTCCGTGGCTTTGACCTCGCCCTTGAGACCGCGGTCATCAGTCAGCGCGCGCTGCACCAGTTCGGTGAGCTGATCAGGCTCCAATGACTCAAGCTTGACGACCACCGAACGGGAGAGCAACGGTTTGATGATGGAAAAGCTCGGGTTCTCGGTGGTGGCGCCGATAAAGGTCACGTCGCGGTTTTCGACGGCGGGAAGCAGCGCATCCTGCTGGGATTTGGAGAAGCGATGCACCTCGTCGATGAACAGTACGGTTTCCTGGCCGCGTGACACGAGCCGTTCGTGAGCGCGGGTGAGTACGTCGCGCACGTCTTTGACGCCGGATGTCACGGCGGAGAGTTCCTCAAACACGCGGCCGGATTGGCCGGCCACGATGGTGGCGAGCGTGGTTTTGCCGACGCCTGGAGGGCCGAACAGGATTACGGAGCTCGGCGCGGTGAGACTGCCTTTGCTGGCCGGATTGGCGAGGCGGCGCAGCGGCGAGCCCTGGCCCAACACCTGCGTTTGGCCAATCACCTCGTCCAAAGTGCGTGGACGCATGCGCACCGCCAACGGCCGTGTCATCGACTCCGGCGCATCAGCCGCCCCAAACAAATCGTTCTCACTCATAACGTCCTATAGTACCCCAGTGTTCGAACAGACGTTCGAGCTACACCTTGGCTTCCCTCAGAGAGGGGAGTCAGGAAAGGAATCAGTTACTCACCTTGTAGTCGTGGAAGACTACTTCGCCGGTGTCTTGGGTGGCATCGAGGTCCACGATGCCTTCGATGGCCCAGTCGTGATCGCCATCGGAATCATCGATAATCTGACGCACCTTCCACGTATGCTCGTCGTTCTCATGCTTGTCATCCAACATGAACAGTTCGGGCGAGCGCGCTTCGGCGCCGATGCCCACGTACTCGTGCTCGTCGTAGTAGTCGTCGAGCACATCTTCCCATTCGTGCACGCCGTAGCCCCAGTCTTTGTCGAGCGCGCCGAGCTTGTCCGGCTGGTCGAGGTCCATAAGCTGCACACGGCGGAACATGGCGTTTCTGATCAGCACGATAAGGCCTCGTCGGTCCTCGACCACCGCGTTCTTCTTGCCCGGCGCCGCCAAGGAGGCCGCCGCCTCGGACTGGTCGGCGGAATCGCCGGCGTTCTCCCATTCATCCACCAGCGAGGAGTCGATGGAGCGCACGAGCACGCGCAGCCAGGAGATGATGTCTTCGAGTTGCTCGTCACGTTTTTCGGGCGGCACGGTACGCGCCAGCGTGCGGTAGGCGTCCGAGAGGTAGCGCAACAGGGTACCTTCGGAGCGGGCGATGTTGTATCGGGTGATGTATCCGGTGAAGTCGGAGGCGGTTTCCACCATGTCGCGCACCACGGATTTCGGCGATAGCCAGTAGTCGTTGGCCCACGGCACATCGTGGCGGTACTGGTCGAACGCGGCTTCGAGCATGTCTTCCAGTGGCTTCGGATACGTAATCTCCTGCAGCTTATCCATACGCTCGTCATAGTCGAGTCCGTCGGCCTTCATATCGGCCATCGCCTTGTCTCGGGCCTGACGCTCCTGGGCACGCAGCACCTGCTTGGGGTCTTCGAGCGTGGCCTCGGCCATGGAGATCACGTCCAGCGCATAGGTGTCGGACTCGGGGTCCAGCAGTTCGAGCGCGGCCAGCAGGAACGGGGAGAGCGGCTGGTCGAGGGCGAAGTCGTCCGGCATATCAAGGGTCATGTAGTAGTCCTTGCCGCCGTCCTTGCGGTCCTCGGTTTCGATGACTTCGGTATCGAACAGGGTTTGGAAAATCTCGTCGGCCCGCTGGTGCAGATGCTCCTTTTGGTCGGGGGTCTGCGCGGAATCGTCGATGAGATCGTCGATACGGGCACGGGCGTCGCCACCCTGCGCCACTTCGTTGAGCACCATCGAATGCGTGATTTTCAGGTGCGGGACCAGGGTTTCCGGTTCGGCGTCGATGAGCTTGTCAAACGTGCTCTGGTTCCAGGTCACAAAACCTTCCGGAGCCTTCTTGCGCTTGACCTTCTTGAGCTTCTTCGGGTCTCCCCCGGCCTTGGCGATGGCCTTCTGGTTTTCGATTTCGTATTCGGGAGCCTCGGCGATCACCAGTCCCTCGGTATCGAATCCCATACGTCCGGCGCGTCCGGCAATCTGGTGGAACTCGCGGGCGCGCAGGCGGCGCATCTTGGTGCCGTCGAACTTGGTCAGGGCCGTGAGCACCACGGAGTGAATCGGCACATTGATGCCGACGCCCAATGTATCGGTGCCGCAGATCACGGGCAGCAGACCCTGCTGGGCGAGCTGTTCGACCAAGCGGCGGTAGCGAGGCAGCATTCCGGCATGATGGATGCCGACACCGGTGCGCAGCAGTCGCTGCAGAATCTTGCCGAAGGCTGTGGTGAATTTGACGCCTTTGATGGCTTCTGCGATGGCTTGGCGCTGTTCCTTGCTGGACACGCCAGTGGAGGCGAGCGCCTGCGCGGTCTCCAGCGCGGCGTCCTGTGAGAAATGGACCACATAAATCGGGGTTTCGCCGTTGCGGAAGGCGAGTTCCACGGTTTTTTCCATCGGATCGAGCGTGTATTCGTAGCTTAACGGCACCGGTCGCGGCGCGTCGGCGATTACATCCACGTCCGGGGTGTCGTTCAGATCCGAGAGCTTGTCGGCAATGGCGTCCACATTGCCGAGCGTGGCGCTCATCAGCAGGAACTGGGTCTGCGGCAGCGTGAGCAGTGGCACCTGCCACGCCCAACCGCGCTCCGGATCACCGTAATAATGGAATTCGTCCATCGCCACGAGGCCCACGTCGGCATGGGTGCCTTCGCGCAAAGCCTGATTGGCGAGGATTTCGGCGGTGCAGCAGATGATCGGCGCGTCCGCGTTGATGTGGCTGTCGCCGGTGATCATGCCGACGTTGTCGCGGCCGAACACTTCGACCAAGTCGAAGAATTTCTCCGACACCAGCGCCTTGATCGGAGCGGTGTAATAGGAGCGGCGGCCAGTGCACAGGGCGGCGAAGTGCATGCCAAGCGCCACCAGCGATTTGCCCGAACCGGTCGGGGTGTTCAAAATCACATGGTCGCCGGCCAAGAGGTCCATAATGGCCTCTTCCTGATGCGGCCATGGTTCGATGCCTTTGACGTCTTCCACCCAGCCGAAGAATCGTTCGTAGATGTCATCGGCCGTAAGATTCCGTTCGCGCTCGTTACCGTCCCATTCGGGGGCCAGCCGCCCCAGGGATCCGTATTCCTTCTCGTCAGTCATAATGCTCAGTCTACCTAGTGGCCTATTCCGGCGGCACGAGCCACCCTCCGTCGCTATGCGGCGCCTCCCGCCAGCGGGCGGAGCCATGCGAAGAGCCGTGCCATGCGCTTGGCTCCGTCAGTGGGAGGATCGCTCACGCCAACCGGCGGCGTACCTCGTCGGGGTCCACCTCGGGTTCGAGGGGCGGCCAGGTCATGTTCATGTTCTTCAAGGTGGTGCGCAGCAGTTCGGAGACCACTGCTCGCGAATACCAGCGGTTATCGGCCGGTACGAGGTACCAAGGTGCGGCGGCTGTGCTGGTTTTCTCGAACACCTCCTGCCATGCGGCCATATACTCATCCCAGCGGTCGCGGGCCTCGAGATCGGAGATGTCGAATTTCCAGAACTTGGTGGGATCGTCCAGTCTCCCGAGGAAGTGTTTTTTCTGTTCTTCCTGGCTTACCACGAGGAAGATCTTGAGGATGGCGCATCCGCTGGCGGCCAGTTCACGTTCGAAATCGTTGATCTGGTCGTAGCGGGCACGCCATACGTCTTCGGGATAGGTGCCATAGACGTGCGGCATGACCACATCTTCATAATGGGAGCGGTCGAATACGGCAATCCACCCCGGCTTGGGCAATTCACGCTTCACGCGCCAGAGGAAGTCGTGGTCAAGCTCCTCGGCCGCAGGCTTGCCGAAGCCATGGTAATGGATGCCCATCGGGTCACCTTGGCTGAACACGTGACGCACGATGCCGCCCTTGCCGGAGGCATCCATGCCTTGCAGCACGATGAGCAGCCGCCGTGTCGAGCCTTTGACGCCATTCGCGTACATGAGCCGCTGGTATCGGGCGATTTCGGAGGAGCTGATCGAAATGAACTTCTCGGCGTCCTCTTTATTGCCGTCGAATCCGGGAGTGGAATCGCCTTCGACATCAGTGACCTGCATGCCGTGGTGGAACATAAGACGTTGAGCGGGCGGCAACGACCATACGGCGCTGAGCAGTTCACTGGATTTCGCCGCACGTGCCAGTCGTTCAGGCACGCTGGCACTGGAGTCGATGGTGTCTATGCGATCCGCCGCGAGCTGTAATACCTTGTCGATCCGTCGACCGGTTTTGGATTCCTTTCCCTTGCCATTCTTGTTGTTTTTTCCTGAGGATTTTCCGGCTGTACCCCACTTGCCGGCCTCTTCAGGCTTGTTGGTTCTGTCGTCGTCCTTGGCCATGCTCCCGATTGTACGTCTTGTGGCTCAGGAGACCTAGCAACGTAGCGACATTCACATTTCACTTGTTACTGCAAATCTATAGGCATGCAGTCGTTCGGACCGTAATTGTTGGCTTTGCACCAATACCTGGCACCGTCGGCAATCCCGAGGGTATGGGAGGGAGATGAAGCCGACACCGTATGAAGGCAAACTCGGTAAATCTCCAAACTGAACTTTGGCTGAATTACTGCTGAAGCTGGTTCTTGGATTTGCGTCGAACCGTCCGTATTCCGCCGACAATCGCGATTACAGCGGTACCGATGGCTACGCTGATCAACGCCGGTCGTTGCGCGGCATGGAGGGTGGCGAGATCCGGCCCGGCCGCAATGGCGCTGTTTTCACCCGCCGAGCTATCAGACGCCGGATGATTACCCGCGTCGGCGTACTGGGCATTGACCACACTCGGGCCGGTAAGCGCCACCTGGTCGGCGGTCTCGACCTTGGCCACATCGCCGTGCTTATCCAAGGTGACGCGGGCGCACAGGGCTTTGGCCCAGTTGATACGCTGCCAGCCGTCGCTCGATTGCCATAGGGGGTATCCGGAATCCAAGGCAGTGGCTTTCAAAATCGCGTTGCGCTGATCGGCGTGCAGTTCGGGATAGGCCAGTCGCAGCACGTCCGCCGCCCCGCGCGGGGCCACGAGATCAGCGCCGGACTGGGCGGTGTCTTGCGGGAAGGTGTAGGTCAGGCGTGCGGTGTAGACGCGCACGGCCGAGGCTTGGTCCACGACCGGCTCGGTGGCCACTGGGTCCAGAAAATCGTTGGTGTAGCCGCCCGAACCGGAGGCCTTGGTGTTGGCGATGCAGGCGGCGAGCGTAGTGCCGTGGCCGTCCGCGGCGCAGCGGGACACCAGATAGTCGCGCAGCTGCCGGGACGCGGGCACGATGGACGAAGCGAATTCGTTATGCCAGTACTGCCCGTTCTGGGCGGATGCGCCAATGCGCCCGCCCATGATGTCAAGCGGATAATGCACGCCGAGCACGATGCGGTTGTTGCCGGCCTCCGAAGTGCGGGCCATGATTTGCGGCGCGAGTTCGGGAATCATGCCGGCCAGCGCGATACCCCACGAATAGGCGCCGGTAGTGTGGCCGGAGGGGTAGGAACTGTTTTTCTGCAAGTTCGAGTAGCCGGGCACGTGTTCGAGCCATGAGGGTGATTGCTTGATGTCAAGCGTGGCGGGCAGTCCGGCGAGATCGTTAGTGCCGCCGTAGCTGCTTTCCGCACGGTTCAGATAGGGGCGCGGATGCATGGCCGCACGTTTTGAGGCGTAGGTGGAGGCCACGTTAAAGGAGAAGATATCGGCGACGGCGTTGAGTTTCCCGGATTTGAGCCCTTCGCTCATATATTTGCCAAGCACCGGACCGAGCGCGTCCGGCATGGATTCCTCGGCTTGCAGATCGGAGTCGACGAGCGCACGCTTGCGTTGGGCGTTCAGGCCATCCTTATCGAGATTTTCGGCGGCTTTGTGGTTAATGGCCACGGCCAAATCTTCGTCGAGTTTCATTGTATCGGCGTCGAGCACCTTGCCACCGTGTTCGGCATCGGTGGGGGCCTGCCAATAGTTCTTTTCGTAGTCGGAGAGCAATGCCACCCAATCCGGGTTGGGCAGCTGGTCGGCCTGTGCGATTGCAGGCGTCACGGCTAGCGTGGCCGCCAACGCCAGCGGCGCAATGGTCGCAATAGCAAAAACGGAGGATAGGTGCCGGAACATCTTCATATGTTCCAACCTATCCTCCGTGAAAGCTACGTAGCCGGAACCCAGTCAAACACTCAGTAAATTCTTCGTGCCGGCTTAGCGGCGATTGCGCTGACCGTCAGGCCTCTGGCTTGTCCTCAGGCTTTTGAGACTCCTGGAATTCGCCGGTTTCCGGGTCAACCTGTGACTCGGGCTGGGTGGCGTCATATCCCTGTTCGTAGCGGGTGCGCTGCCAGTTGCGAATCGAGGCGTTGGTGCCGCGGTGATGCACATGGTATTTGCGCGGGGCCCCGCCGAACGGCAGCTCCTCGAGCTCCTTGGCCACCGCGATCTGATTGACGTTGGACGGGTCTCCGGCGGCGATCGGCGCCACGGGCTCGGCCTCGGTGGGCGCGGCCGTGCGCTGCTGCATGCGCGAAGGCAGCCATTCGGCGAGCCTCGACAGCAGCCAGCAGGCGACGAAGTAGATCACCGCGGCCATCACCAGCGTCTGCAGGATGTTGAAGTACATCGAACCGAGTCGGCGCGATTCCTGCAGCAGGTCGGTATACATGATGATCGAGCCTAGGGCGGTGTCCTTCAACACCACGACCAGCTGGGTGACGGCGGCCGGCAGCATGGCGTAGACGGCCTGCGGCACCTCGATCTCCATCAGCGACTGCGTTTCGGTCAGGCCCAAAGCGAGCGAGGCCTCACGCTGGCCGCCCGGCAGATTGCCGACGCCGGAGCGCACCAGTTCGGCGACCACCGAACCGTTGTACAGCACCAAGGCCAGCACCACGGCCCAATAGGACGGGCTGGGCAGGCCCGCGAACGCGAACCATCGCCAGAAGAAGATCATGAGCAGCAGCACCGGCACCGCACGGCAGAACTCGACGATCACGGCGGAAACGCCACGTACCAGCGGGTTCGGCAGCAGTCGGCCCACGCCGAACACCAGGCCGAACACCACGGCACCCACCACGGCCACGACGGTGGCCTTGATGGTCATCCACAGTCCGGGCAGGTAGAAATCGGTCCACGCTTCACGTTCGATGGCGGGCTTCCACAGCTCCCAGCTGAGCTGATTCTCGCCGTCCGGCGGGTTGTGCAGGCGCATGAGGATAAGCACGAGCACCACCGCGAACAGAATGCCTGCGATCCAGTTGACGATGCGAATGGTGCGCCGGCCCTTGGGACCGGGCGCGTCGAACAGCACGGAATTCGAAGTATCGGCCATATCCGTCACCTCCTTACGGCGAGCTTGTTGGACAGGTACGTGGTGAGCATGCCGATGGGGATGATCAGGATCACGTAGCCGAGCGCGAAGATCAGGAAGATCTGGATGATCACGTCGGGGCGGAATTCGATCATCTCGCTCATCAGCGAGGATGTTTCGGTGGCCACGGATGCGGCGGCGGCCACGGTGGAGTTCTTGAGCAGTGCGATCAGCGTGTTGCCGAGCGGCGCCACGGAGCCTCGGAAGGCCTGCGGCAGGATAATCTCAGTAGCGGACTGCATGAAGCCCAAGCCCAGCGCTCGTGCGGCCTCGGCCTGGCCAATCGGCACGGTGTTGATGCCCGAACGCAGCGATTCGCACACGAACGCCGCCGTGTACAGGCTCAGGCCGGTGACCGCGAGCCAGAAGAAGTTCGTGGCGAAGGTGTCGGAGAAGCTGAGCTTCAGCTGCGCATAGGCACCCAGCACCATGAACACCATGATGATGGTCAGCGGCAGGTTCTTGAACAGTTCCACATACGCACCGGCCACGGCCCTGAGTGAGGAAATCGGCGAGATGCGCATCACCACGAGGATCACGCCGAGGATCAGGGAGAACAGGGCGGACCACAAGGTCAGTTCGATATTGACCAGAAACGCACCGAGCACGTCATACTGGCTGAAGAGTTCCAGGAATCCGCTCATCAGGCCTCCTCTCCTTCGTCCGGGATGGGCGGGTTGTAGCGTACGTCGGGCGTGTAGTTGGTGCCCTTGGTGTTATCGCTGATGGCGTTCTCCCACGAGCCGTCCTGAATCATGTCCACGATGGCGTTGTTGATTTTGGTGGCCAGCTGCGTATCGCCCTTCTTGATGCCCACGCCGTAGTATTCCTGCGTGAACGGTTTGCCAACCACCTTGAGCTTGCCGCGCGAGGCGGAGGCCAGGCCGGCCAGGATGATGTCGTCGGTGGTTACCGCGTCCACAATGCCGGAGAACAGGGCGGTGGCGCATTCGGCGTAACCGGGCTGTTCCATGAGCTGGACTTCGGAGGCGAACTTCTCCTTGACGGTGGCGGCCGAGGTCGAACCGGTGACGGAGCATAGGCGCTTGCCGTTCAGGTCTTCGGGGCCGTTGATGGAGTTGTCGTCCTTGCGCACGAGCAGATCCTGTCCGGCCACGAAGTACGGGCCAGCGAAGGAGACGGCCTTCTTGCGCTCGTCGGTGATGGAGTAGGTGGCGAGGATCATGTCCACGTCGCCGTTCTGAATCATGGCCTCACGCTGCTTGGAGGGGGCTTCCTTCCAGATGATCTGGTCTTCGGAATAGCCGAGTTTCTTGGCGATGTACTTGGCCACATCCACATCGAAGCCGACATAGGTGCCGGACTTCTTGAATCCCAAACCAGGCTGGTCGAACTTGATACCGACGCGAATCTTGCCATCGGCGTCGTCCGCGCCACAGGCGGACACTGCGAACACGCATGCACAGGCGCAGAAGGTCGCTATAACCCTGCGTAGCATACGCTTCGCCCTCATAGAAAGTCTCATATCGAAAATCCTTCTTCTGTCTTATTCCCGTCAGTCATTTCAGTGGGTGAGAATCTTCGACAGGAAGTCCTTGGCACGATCGGTCTTCGGATTTTCAAAGAAGTCCTCCGGCGTGCTCTGCTCAAGAATCTGGCCGTCGGACATGAACACGACCTTGTCGGCCACCTTGCGCGCGAAGCCCATTTCGTGGGTCACGCACAGCATGGTCATGCCTTCGTGAGCCAGCTCCACCATGACGTCAAGCACTTCATTGACCATTTCCGGATCAAGTGCGGACGTCGGTTCGTCGAACAACATGACCTTCGGCTGCATGGCAAGCGCTCGGGCGATGGCGACACGCTGCTGCTGACCGCCGGAAAGCTGCGATGGCATCTTGGAGGCTTGGGAAGCCACGCCCACGCGGGCAAGCAAATCCATGGCGAGATCCTCGGCCGCCTTCTTATCCATGT
>OJKF01000184.1_pt1 | contig 15013 bp, 11 predicted proteins | sample 1596531 | NCBI WGS metagenome assembly OJKF01 (sample SAMEA4350128, study PRJEB24818) | metagenome | biome: human; feature: gut; material: faeces | place: Denmark | collected 2013-09 | reverse complement strand
GAGCCCGCGAAGCCCTCTGCCACAACGCGAAATCGGCCCCGTCCGGCAGCAGTCAAGCTCTGTGCGAGCTGTCTGCGATGCCGGACGGGGCCGAACTATGTGTGGTTATGCGGCGCGGTCGAGGCGTTGTTTGATGGCGCTGACGCCGATGAGTGCGCCGGCGAGGATGCCGAGCGCGTTGAGCGTGGTCACTATCGCGTCCACGTGAGTCCAGCCCCATGCGGGGCCGACCGTGCCCACGAACAGGGCGAGTGCGGGCAGGACGATGAGGCCCAGCCATTTGAGGATGTCGTAGACGCGGCTGGGGATGAGCCAGTCGGGCACGATGTCGGTGGATGCCGGTGTATCGGTTGGATTGTCGGTCATGTTTGCTCCGATCGTAAAAATAATGGTGATGCCGTCACCCGCATAATCGGGTGGCGGCATCGGTTTGGGTTAGCGGCAGGTCACCGTGTCGCCCACGTAGTAGACGTTGATGTTGCCGCTGGGGACCGAACACTGGGAGACGCTGTAGCCGTGGGAGGTGGCGAACTCCCACACGGTGTCGCCCCACTGGAGGACCTTGGAGACCCCGGTGGACGGTGCGGGGGTGGCAGTAGAGCCGCCGTCGTAGGTGACGACATCGCCCACGTAGTAGCGGTTGATGTCACCACTGGGCGTGCGCCATGCGGACAGGGGCCATGCGTTGTAGGCGACCGCGAGTCCCCAGATGGTCTCGCCCCACTGCATGACGTGGCTGATGCCACCCGTGTTGGTGTCGGCCGGGGGAGTGCTCGGCTGCGCGGGCGCGGATGGGGCCGGTGTGGCCGGGGCCGTGGAACCGCCGGCGGGGTTGGCGTACAAATCCCACTGCCATGCCTCGCCGCGGAACACATTGAGGTCGATGGGACTCCACGTGTTGACGACACCGGTGCCGCTGTACTGTCGCATGGCCTCACCGTATGCGCCGATCATCCACGGGTTGGCCTGATAGCCGGTCGGGCTCATGTTCGCGTATTGGGCGATCCACAAACCGTACCGGTCGCGGATGTCCTGCGGGATGGTGCCGGCGACCGGGCCGGTGTACAGCAATGGGCGCACACCGCCGCTCAATCGTTCGCACTCACTCAGAAAGCGGCGTACCCAATCCCAATCGCCCCATGCGGGGTTGTCGTCCATCTCCCAGTCGAGCGCCACGATGCCGTGACGCCAATAGTTCGACGTATTCGTGTAGAAGAACCGGGCCTCGGCCTCCGGGTTGCCGCCCATCGCGTAATGGTACAGGCCGAATTTCTTGCCGGATGCCTGCGCCTGGGCGATCATACGGTTCGCATCCGTGTTGACGCCGGACACGAGGCAGTTGTTGTACACCTGTCCCGTGCCCCACGTGGTGCCGACCACGATGAAGTCGGCCTGCATGTTGTACACGTCAGCGCCGCACTGCCAGTTGGACACGTCGATGCCCTGCATGTCGGCCATCGCCGCCGGGGCGCACGCCATGGAGACCGCGGCGACGAGCGCGGTCAGCGTCATGCCCACGCGCCGGTGCAGGAGTCCGTGTTTGGGTTTGCTTTTGTCAAGGATTCCCATATCCTCTCCTTCCCGCCCGGTTTCCCGGGCAAACGAAAAGGCCGCCCGGAATGGGTGGCCTATGGTTGAAAATCGCATTCGGCGATGTGATGCGAGGCGGGCGGCAAGCCGCCGCATCAGCCAGCATCCCGCGCCGCGACGGTCTCGGGCGCGATGTCGGCGCGCAGCTCGTCCGGCAGGCCCGGTTTCGGATGGCGCGCCATGAACGCGGGGTCGATGATCTCACAAAGCTCCTGAAGCCAATGGAAAAGACGGCGAGTGTACGAGGCCAGCGCGAAGTACTTGCGCTGCTGTCTCTCCAGATGCTCGATCTGCTCCTCCTGGTCGTCCACCTGCTCACGCAATGGCTTGATGACCGAATCGGTCAGGATGTCGCACGCCTGCGCGGCGATCTGCGCCGTGTCCTTGCGACGCGAGGAGACGGCGCCGATGATGGTGCCCACTCCACCGCCGCCGACGAGAGCGGTGATCACCGCCATCCAGAACTCCAGAGGCATCACTCGCCCGCCTCGTCGGAACGCCATGTCTTGATCTTGGTGATGGCGGCGAGCCTCGCGGCAGTGACCGTGGCGGAGCACTTGGTGTCCATGTCAGAGATGGTCGCCTCTCCCGCCTGACGGTCCTTGAGCACGGCCGTCACGCCGCGCGTGTAGTCGCACCACACCTCCCCGTCCGCGCCGCCGTGGTCGAACGTGAGCCCGAGACGGAGCAGCTGGTATACGATGCTGCCTTTGGGTGGGCGCAGATCGAGCACGCCGGTCTCCGCAGTTGCTTCGTTGTCATTGGCCATGATGGCCTCCTTTCTGTTTGTTCTTTTGGATTCATTGGGCGATGCTCAGCTGGTCGAGCGACACCCAGTCCCAGACGCCGTAGATCTTCACCTGTTTTGTGTTGGCAGGTACGTACGTGTTCGTCCATCCGAGCGTGCCGTTCCGGTAGGCGGGCAGGAGGAAGTTCCGGTTTACGGGTGTCGTAGCCAGGTCGAGCAGGTCGGGGTCGGCGAAGAGGCTGTTGTCGCCATTGACCGTGGTCCTGACTCTGCCTCGGAAGCGCAGGCAGCCTCCCCGGTACCCGTACGACGCGTAACCCTCGCATCCATTGCCTGTCGTGATGGTCTGCCAACCGGTCTGCCATATCTGGACCGATTCGTGGTTGTTGAAGACGGCCCCCGCCGTGTTCATGCGGATCGCGAAATGGTTGTCTCCGTATGGTTCCACCGTCAGCCGGTCGAGGTGGCTTCCATCGCTCAGCTTGATCTTCGATTTGATGGCCAGCAGGTCGTGGCCGAGCTTGACCACATCCTCGACGGCGCCGTCCGCGGCGTGGCTCCTCACGTGGAAGGCGCCGTCGGTGCCGACCAGTGCGGACGGTCCTGTGAACACGCCGTTCGAACGCTTGCCCACCTGTACGCCGTCGGATGTGAGGCTGATGCAGTCCTCCAAGGCCCCCACGCGCGACCGTGCATCGGACGCGTCCGATCTGGCCGTGTTGGCCGCATCCCGCACCGTCTGGTTTTCGGCCTTCGTCGCGAACCTGACATCCAGACTCGCGTTGTTCTGCGTGATCTTCGAACTGATCTCCTGCGTGACGCCGGATTTCGTCGCGTACGTCGACGACACCGTGCTTGTGATGCCGTCCGCGGTGGCGGTGATGTCCGATTTGGTGGCCAGTCCCGACCCGTCCGCGCCACGGTAATTCTGCACCACGCCCAAGGCCACCGACCTGCTGGTCTGGTCGACGTAGCTGCGCGTGCTGAGCGTGTCGTACGCGAGGTCCTGCGCGACGCCGTTCGTGGGCTCCGAGTCCAGTATCCTCTCGCCGCCGCAGTTGGGGCCGTCCTGCCACGCCGTGTAGTCGCCCTGGAGCGTGTAGTGCCCGTTCCACCAGGCCCACGGCAGGTACGCCCAGATGTCGCAGGCGGTCGAGCTGAACGCCATGACCTTGACCTTCACGTCATCCGCGTTGCGGATGCGGTTCACGCTCACGCCGAACGCGCCCGATGCAGATGGATGTTCTTGCCAGCCATCCTTGACGAAGATCTCGAACTCCGCGTTCTGGTGGGCAGCGCCGTTGTAGCCGTCGCCGGAGTAGACGTGCAGGAGGACGCTCGACGCGTTGCCGTTGCTGGTGAGATAGCCGAGCTTGACCCATTTCGCCTTGCCCGACGCGCCGTACAGCGTGAACATACGGGTCGCGCTCTTCCTCAACGCGTCGGTGTCCGACAACGGCGTGTACGTCTGGCCAACCGTCGATTTGATCGAGGAGGCCGACTGGTCAATCCTGGACTGCACCTCGGTCTTGGTCGGATAGTCCCCCTTGGTCTGGTAGGTCTTCGCCACGCTGGTCTTGAACCCGTCGAGGTTCTGCTCCAGGCTGCTGACCCTGCTCGTGTCGGCCTTGCCGCCGACCTGCTGCGACAGGGTCGTGTTGATCCTGTCAACCTTCTGGGACACCTGGCTGATGGTGGTCGTGTTGCCCTGGGCGGTCTTGGCGACCTCCGTCACCTTGCCTGTGATTTCGTCGGCCTTCTGCGTCAGGGCGCTGGTGGTGGCATAGGAGGACATGCCGTTCTTGGACTGGTATCTCGCCGACACCTCGCCGCGGATCTGGTTCGCCGTCTGCGACAGGCTGCTGTTCGTCGCATAGTCGCCGGACGGCTGCAATCCGGTCACGTCCGTGCAGGTGACGTTGGCCACAAGCCATTGCGTCGAACCGCTATCCGGCGGCCAGTTGTCGATCTGGAAGTACACGCAGCCGCGGGATTTCCCGGCCGGACAGGCGAACCGCCATGTGGCGGCCATCCACCCATCGTCCAATGGTGTCGTCGATTCCGCTTCGACAAACCCCTCATATGCGTGTCCGCTGGTCAGATGCGTGTACCAGATACCAGCATGTAGCGGCAAACCGCCTTTGATCCGCTTGCAGTAAGCGGTGATGACATACGTGTGCCCCGGTATGACGGGGAAACTGGTGTCAGGATTAAAATTGTCGCGTGCTGCGAGCAGGTTGATCCGGCTCCCATTCGGTGCAGTGACGTTATCCACCAGATGGGTAATCTGGGGCTTGTCGGGGTCGAACGTCGGATTTACCCACAGGTTCGAGCCATGCCCATACGTCTGACTCACAGTGGTCTTGAACCCGTTGAGGTTCTGTTCCACCGTGGAGGCTTTAGACAACGCATTACTGGCTGTAGTGCTTACCTGACTGATAGTGGTCTTATTGCTGTCAGCGGTGCTCTTTGCTTCGTTCGCGGTCTTGACGGTCGCATCGAGTGTCTTACCCTGTTCAGTGATCTTGGTCGAGAGACCCGAAGCGGTCTGTTCCACCGTAGTGGCCTTGGACATCGCACTGTTTGCTGTCTTGGAGACTTCTGTGATCTGAGCTTTAATGGAGTTCGCTGTTTGGGTAAGTTCTGATTTCGTGGAGTATGTTTTATAGTCAGATGTGACATCTTTAATGCTCGCATTACGGAACTGAAGCACTTTGATACCATCGGAACCAACATATGAACTTGCATAAGCCCTAGTAACGATACTAGTTCCAAGATCTTTATACATTTCATACGAATGCCATTCGCCATCTACAATATCTTTCAAAGGTATTGAAATTGCATCCCATCCGACGTCTGTACCTAGAAGATTCACCCTATCCGTATCAGAAACAGTATCTTTTCCAGATACTAGCCTTACATCGATCGCAATCCTGATTGTTCGATATGGTCCAATCGTATGCATGATTTGAATTGGACCATAATCAACATGATTTTCTCTGCCAGGGAAAGTCCTCTGAAATACGCCATTAACGATTTTCAAACCAAATTTATTCGGTCGGTCAGGATTTGGAATACCGTTCTCGATAATTTCGTCACCAATGCCTTTGGCCATATAGGTATCCGAAACAGTGGTCTTAAAACCGTTGAGATTCGCTTCGAGATTCGTCGCTTTGTCAACGGCGCTTTGTGCGGTCTTCGCATTTGCCGTGATATTCGCGCTAAGAGAATCCGAAGTCGCCTTCAGACTCGTCTTGGTTGCGTACACGGCATCGTTCTGGGCTTTCGTCTGGTAATTCTTTGACAGATTCAGAGTTACGGCATCAGCGGTCTGCTGGGCCTTGGATGCAGCCGTCACGGCACCATCGGCGGTTCCCTGGGCTTTGGTGACTTCGGCGGAAATGCTATCGGAAGTCGCCTTCAGACTCGCCTTGGTTGCATATATCGTATCTGCCTGGGATTTCGTCTGGTAATTCTTTGACAGATTTGCGGAAATACCATCAGCGGTCTGCTGTGCCTTCGACGCGGCCGTCACCGCGCTATCGGCCGTGGTCTTCACCGCCTCGACATTGGCAGTGATCGATTCCGCGGTCTGGGTGAGAGAGCTCTTGGTCGCATAGGTCGCCGGAATGTCGACCTTCAGCTTGTCCACATCGCCCTGTGCCTTGTTCGCGCTGGATTGCGCGGCATCGGCCGTGTTCTTCGCCGTGGCAGCGTTGCTGACTGCGGTGTTGGCCGTCGACTGGGCCTTACCGGCTGCAGTGTTCGCGGCATTTGCGGAATTCTGGGCATTGTTCGCGGAGGTCTGTGCCTTGGATGCGTCGGCCAATGCCTTGGTGACATCGGTATCCTGATTCAGCTCCCACGTGTAGGTCTCGCCGTCGTCGGAGCCGAACCGGTATGCCTTGCCGGTGGCCTTGTCGTAATAGAGATCGCCGGAGTGCTTCTTCTTATCGGCATCGGTCGTCCAGTCGGATGCCGGTTTGTTCTCGAGGGTCGGCGCACCGGTTCCCCGCCATGATTCGATGGCGTTGTCGGAGGCGTTCTGGAGAGCGGTCAGAGCGTCCTTTGTGGCATATGTCTTTGATACGGAAGCCGTGATGGAATCCGAAGTCTGTTTCAGACTCGACTGGGTCGCATAGATCTTATCGGCATCCGCCTTGGTCTGATACTCGGTCTTCAGAGTCGTGCTGATCTGATTGGCCGTCTGCACAGCCGCGGAAGACTGCTTAAGCGAATCGCTTGCCGTCTTGCTTGCCGATTCGGCGGTGGTCTTCGCGGCGGTTGCGGTCTGTGTCGCAGTGGTGCTCTGGGTAAGAGCGGTCTGCGAATCCTTGTATGCGAAAGATGCCGTAGTCGATGCCTCGGTCGCAGTCTGCTTGGCCTCCGTGGAGACACTCAGGGCGCTGTCGGATTTGGTGCCGGCATTGGAGACCTTCGTCGTAAGGGTTCCGAGTTCCGTGGTGTGCTGTTCGATGACGGCATTCGCGGAATCGAGGTCGGATGCGACGTTCTCGGCCTTGGACTGGGCCTCGGCTGCGGCCTGTTTCGCCGCGATGGCCTTCGCATCGACTGCTTGAATTGATTTATCAAGATCTACTGTAGACGCATTGGCTTTGTCAGCCGCCTTCTGGGCTGCATCTGCTGCGGACTGGGCCTTATTGGCGGATGTCCGGGCAGCTTCAACTGCGGAACCCATTTCGGACTTCACGTTTTGAACCTGCTGGGTGAGATCGGTTCGGACCTTGTCGGCCTTGACGGCGGCATCCTGCGCGGCCTTGCGAGCGTCGTCGATGCCCGCCTGCGCGTCCCGGCGTATCTGCTCGCCCTTGGCGACCGCCTCGTCGGCCTTCGCGGCGGCGTCGTCGGCGGCCTTCCGCGCATCCTGCGCGGCCTTGTCGATGCCGCTCGTGTCCACGAGCGGCAGTTGGACGCCGTCCTTGTCGACGCGGTTGACGCCATCGGACGCGCCCCCGCCGGCGAGGATGCCACTGCCGTCGCCGGTGTCGATCCACACGCCGCCGCTTCTGCGGGTGAGCAGGCCGGTCGCGACCTCCAACGCGTTGAGGCCCGTGCCGAGCAGCAGGTCGAGGTCGGACGGGTTGATCTCGCCATGTAATGCCATGAGATAACCTCCAAAAAAAAGAACATGGGATCCCTGCGTCAGGCGCAGGGGTCCTCGCAGATGTCGAACAGGAGCGTGACCTTGCCGGTCTGGTCGCCGCTCATCTTCATGAGCCGCTGACGGTAGATCCCGTCGGGCAGGTCGGGAAACCCGGTTATGGAGACCTCGAAGATCTCGCCGGGCCAGAACGTGCCGGGTGCGTGCAGGGGCATGCCGGAGGCGTCCACGTCGTTCGCGTCGATCGTGCCGGATAGTTGCATGAGAGGCTTGGAATTCGCGGCGAGCTTGGCCTGCGCGTGCGATTTCAGGACGTCCCAGCTCTTCGCGTCGGGATCGCTGTACACGCCTTCGCGCAACGGCCACGGGTCGGACCGCCGGCACAGGGTCAGGTCCTCGGCCAGACAGCAGACCGTGGCCTTATCGCTCCCGGCGCCGGTCGCGTAGAACCGCTGTGCCGGTGCCATGCGGTCCACCTTCAGATCCTCCAGGGTGCCGCCCAATGGATGGTAGTCCAATGAGTGCACGGTCTCCTGGCCGAGATACACGTCGCCGTCGCTCCCGGCCTCGAACCGGTATCGCACGTGCTGCGAATCCGAAAGATACGGCCTGAACTGCATGTCGGGCCCGCCGGCCACGTTCGTGAGCTTCGTGAGTATCTGCTTGCAGGACTGGTTCTGTACGTCCCAGTCCTGGTAGTCCGTACGCTGGTGTCCGCCTTTCTCGCCGAGCCATGGCAGGTCGATGGGGAGCGTGCCGCCGGGCTTGGCGCTGGTGCATTGGCGAATCACCTCGCAGGCGATCGCGCGCAGGGACAGTCCCTGCCATGCATACCCGCCGGGGGCCGTGTGCGCCGCGTTGGTGCCGAACCCGTCCTCGTGCGCGAGGATCCTGTCGCCCAGCACGGTCGGGATGCTGTCCAGCGGGATGCTCACATCCTGCTGACTGCTCGACCTGACGCCGAACACTCCACCGATGATCGGCGTGCCCAACGAGGCGTCGCCGTCCAGGACGCCGTGCCAGAAGAGCACGAGGCCGCGTTTGCCGCACATCAGCGCATCCGCCCGCGCGGTCGGCGTGGATCCCGGTATCTGCGACCAGGGCAACTGGAGCCCGGACGTCTCGTCCGCGCCCACGCCCTTGTCCCTCGTCGTGGAGAAGCTCGAATCGGAGACCGTCATGCTCCATGTGAAGTTTGGGATGTCGATCTGCTGGCCGAGCAGCCCGGTCATCGTGTCGCACAGGCAGGCACGCCAGCTCATCTCGCCACCCCCTCGTCCTTGACGACGAGCACGCGGCCCACATACGTGTCGCCATTGTCCTTCACGCCGTAATGCGTCACATAGCCCGGGCCCTGTTCGTTGAACATGGCGACGCCGATGGTGTGCGGGCCCTTCGCAAGCTGGAGGGAGCACGTGCATTCATGCGTCACCCACGAATCCGTGTATTCGATTTTCCTCGTGGTGTACAGATTCCCGTCGACGACGAACCGCACCGCGGCCACGCCCTTCGCGCCGTTTTTGCTCGGCGCGGAGACGCACGCGTACATGGTCAGGAGCAGATTGCGGTCGGTCGGCATCTTGAACGTGTCGATCAGGAACGGCGCCGTGTACGCGGGATTGGATGACGCCTGCATGTCCCTGTTCTCCGCGATGCGGGCGAGGACGCCAAGGTTCGCGCCGTAGGGGATCGCGTAGTCCTGCGTGTCGACCATCGTCGCCGATTGGGTGGACGAGGCGGCGGCCGGCATGCGCATGCTCATCAGCCTCGTGCAGCCGGACGGCACGGACGGGGCTACCGGATTCGTGCTTGGCGTGCCCTGCGTGACTCCCACGGTCACCTGATTGTCCCGGTCCCCCTGAGAAACGTCGTTCGCCTTGATCCATATGACGTCGATGCGCGGGTTCGACGGGTCGCCGGCCGAGACGGCGACGGTCTGCCCGCCGCTCCAATACGCTTCCGTGTACCCGTCCGCATTGCCGCGCGAGCAGACGGCCACGCCGGCGGCCACGTTGTAGCGCAGGTCGGAGCGACCCGTCACGTCCAATCCGCACACGACGCCGACGTTCTCCCAGTGCGCCTTGATGATCCGGCGGTGGGTCGGCGGGTCCACTCCCCTGCCGGTCGAATCGGGTGCCACCCCCAAAGCTGTCGTCATAACATCCCTCCTTGATTACATGTAGGTGTCACGGCATTCGACGGTCACGTACCCGTCGCCGACGGATTGCAGGTTCACGGCCACCGAGCCGCCCGGCGGCACGGTCGGGAAGCCGCGCTGGCGCAGGTTGCGGCTCACATCCAGACCGCCTATGCTCGCCGTGCGGCTCCGTGAGTCCAGCACGAGCGGCACGCCGCCGACCGCCTGCGAATAGTCCAGGCTCATGTCAAGGCCCGGGAAGGTCAATCGCACGCCGTCCGGCCACGGACCCTGCACGGTGAACACCGGGTAGGCTCGGCTGGAACCATTGTTGACGAGCGTGCACACGTTCCGCGCATCCACGGCCGAACGCCCATATGACAGCGGATACGCGAGCCCCGCGTTCCCACTCCCATACGACAGGCCCAACCCCGCATCCCACGCCGGAACCAACTGAAAACGCCGCGCATCCCACGCCAAACGCTCAGGACGAGGACACACGAAATGCAATGTCAGATCGTTCTCCAACAGGGGATTCCACCGCGAGTCGCGGCCCATCTGCGCCACGTAGCCCTCACAGTATGTGTCCTCGTCGCCGTCGACCATGCGCAGCCTGCAGGAGCGGTGCGCCACGGTGTTGATGCGGCGCATCAGGGAGAGTAGGTCCGCACGGCTGTAGCCGACCGCCTCGTAGTGCACGGTCACGGTGCGGGCCGAATACAGGATATCCGTTTCGGGCACGTCATGCGCGCCGTCGCCCTGGCCGCGTTCGTGCAGCTCCACCTTCGCGTCCGGCAGCGTATCCCAGCCCTCCACGCCGTTGGCGGTGATGTACAGGCCCCGGTCGGACGAATCCGCGGGGTTGAACCGGCAGACGATCTCGTCGCCGGCCCACAGCTCCCCGTAACGCTGGCTCAAAGTCCACAGGTCGTTCATCTTGAGAGCCTTCCCACGAGATGAGCAGCGTTGCGGTACATGATCGACGCCGCCGTATACAGGTCATCCGCCGGACGCACGATCTTCTGCTGGAACACGGGCGCTATCGTCTGGTTGACGGTCTGGTTGTTAGTCACCGGCTGGCTCAGCATCATCGGCGAGGGCTTGTAGAACCTCTCACGTGGAATCTGACGACGGTTCATGGCCGCGTACAAATCGGCACCGTAATAGCCGACCGATTTCACGTTGCTGACGAATTCGCCGCTTTTGACGCGCGCGTTCAACAGGGTGATATTGTCGTCCCCCGTGTAGGTGGCCTTGCCGGGCAGCAGCCCCTCGATGACACGGCCGCCGCCGGCGTAGCCGCGCATCGAAACCCCGTAGCCGGTGAACAGGCCACCGGTCTTGGAGGGCGGGCGAACGCCCACGCTGTCATCCGGCACGTCGTTTTTCATATAGTTATCAATGAAGTTGCGGACGATGTTCGTGATGACCGTGACCTCCCTCGGGGTTTCCAAGGGTTCGTTGTTCACATCGCGGATCGTTTGCAAAGCCTGATCGTTCTCGCCGTAGATGTAGCCGGTTTTCGGGTCTATCTGCCAACCGTTGGCCTCGGCCATCTTGTTGAACAGTGGATCATTGTTGCCCTTGAGGATACCGGTCTTGTCATCGATGGTGGCTCCGCCCGCCAAAGCCATCGCTATATCGAACTGACTCTTGTCCAAGTCCAGATAGCCGGTTTTGGGGTCGATCTGAGCGCCTGTGGCTTCGGTGATCTTGTCCATGAGGTCTTTGTCGTCACCGGTCAAACGCACGGTCTTGTCGTCGATTTTCTCGGCCTTGACCTTCACCTTGTCCAGCACGTCGCTGGCCTCGTCCGTGATCGTAATCCTCACGTCGACAGGGTTAGCGGCCTCGCTGTTCATGGACTCGATGCTCTGACGCAGATTGTCGGCCTCGCTGCGGGCCAAACCGTAACGGTCTGCCTGATCTGCGGCCGCGTCGGCGCTCATGCCGGCTGCCGTGGCGTTGTCGATGTATGCCTGGCGTGCGCGCTCGAGGATGTCACCCGCCTGCTGGGTGGCTGCTGCAGCGTCGCCGTGGGCCTGGCCTTCCTCGAGGATCTTCTGCGCCGTGCTCTGCGCGGTCGAGGCGAGACCCTGCAGCGCGCTCTGGCTGTCATACGCCTGAGACTCGTATCCCGCCAAAGCATTACCGTTGACATCGAACACTCGACCGTTCTTTGCGATGTTCTCGTTGAGGTCGAGTATGCCCTGGTTGAACTTGGTTACGGCCTGATCCGCGGACAGCTGCACGCCGGGCAGGCTGAGGAAGCCTTTAACGAGATCGTCGATGGCGTCCATCAAATCCTGAGTGCTGGTCGTAGCGCCTTGTGTTGCGTTTGAGTATTCTCCAGTGGCGTCAGCAGCGCCGTTGGTAGCATTCTCTACTTCAGCGAGTGCGTTGGCTTTTGACTTGGCTGCATCGGATGCCTTGTTATAGTTATCCTTTTCCTCGTTGAGCTGGCTGAGGATGATTCCCGCGAGTTCTTTTTGCTTGCCGCCTTTCGCGATCATTTCATCGGTGACACCGTTGATTCGGCGCATTGCTGCCGAGTTGCCCTGTGCGGCCAGTGCCATGTCGGACATCTTGATTCCGACATCATCGAATAAGCTGCCAAGGGTCTTGTATCCGTAATACGCCTGTTCGATATTGTCCGGAATGATCCAGGAGTTATCGATTTTTGCATTTGATAGATTATCGATGATTTGTTTGCTGGCGTCGCCGGTGCTTTCCAGCGCGGTTTTTAGCGAGTCGGCTCGCTGCTTGGCCTCTGCGGCCTTGTCGGCGAAGGAGAGGAGGGCCGCGCCGGCGACGCCGATGGCTATACCCCACGGTCCACCCAATAACGACACTATGCCGCTTCCCAGGTTTTTGAAACCTGCCATAACGCCTTGAGAACGACTGACGGTGGTGCCAAACGTGATTAGCTGAGATTCTGCACTGCCGAAAGTCGAGCCCCATTTCTGGAACGCTGACGCGATTCCGGAGCCGAGGCCTATAAGCCTTTGCCCTGGGTCGGCGATCAATCCGATGGTTTGCGCAAGCTGGCTGCTGCTCGCGTTCAACGGTGCCATAGCCTTGTGCAATGCGACCGAACCGCCGGCAAGAGCCGTGAAAAGCACGATGCCCTGCTGCACCGGTGCGGGCAGCTGGCTGAAACCGTCCACCAGCGTGTCGAGCGTCTGCACGAGGGAACGCAATGGGCCCTGACCGCCCTCGCCCAAAGAGATCATGAGGGATTCGAACGAGCCGCTTAGGTTCTCCAAGTCGCCTTTCAGGTTGTTGTTCTTGGCGGCGGCCTGCTCGGCGGCGAAACCGGATTCGCTTACCGCGTCGGTCCAGTCGGCTATGCCGCTTTCACCTTCCTTGTAGAGCACGTTCGCGGCTCGTACCGCGTCGGCTCCGAAGATGGTGTTGAGCGCGGCGTTGCGCTGCTCCTGGCTCATGCCGGACAGGCCCTGCTGCAGCTGGCCGGCCACGCCGGCGAGTCCGATGAATTCGCCGTTGGCGTCGTACACGTTGATGCCGAGCTCGTCCATGAGGCTCTGTGCCTTGTCGGTGGGGCTGGCCAGTCGTTGGAGCATGGTTTTGAGGCTGGTGCCCGCGTCGCTGCCGATCATGCCGGCGTTGGCGAACGCGGCGAGCGTGCCGGTGGTCTCCTGCATGCTGATGCCCATGCTGTTGGACACCAAGCCAGCCTGGTTCAACGCGAGGCCGAGATCGTGGGCGGAGCCCACGGCCTTGCCTGCACCGGCTGCCAGCGCGTCGGCCACCTGGGTGGATTCCGCTCCGGTCAGGTTGAACTGCTTGAGCGTGGTGGCCATGAGCTCGGCGGCGTCGCCCACGGCCATGCCGTCGGACGCGGCAAGGTTCAGCGCGCCGCTCAAGCCGCCGGAGAGAATATCCGAGGTTGACAGGCCGGCTTTGCCGAGTTCGTTGATGGCGTCGGCGGATTCGGTGGCCGAGTAGATGGTGTCGGCGCCGGCGTCGATGGCGGCCTGGCGGAGCTGGTTCATCTCGTCGGCGCTGGCTCCGGTGTTGGCCTGCACGGTACTCATGCTGGCGTCGAAGTCGGCGGCCATCTTGACCGCTGCCGCACCCAGTGCGGTGGCGGCGACTCCGGCTGCGGCGATGCCGGTGGTGATGAGCTTCGATTTGCCTCCGGCGGCTTCCATGGTGGTCGCGGCCTTCTGGCTCTCGCCACTGACTTTGGCCATGCCGGCGGTGAAGTTGCTGGTGTCCGCGAGCAGGCGGACTGTGATGTTGCGGTTCAATCCGCCTGCCATAGCGGCCTCCTGAGATTCATCTTGGTTTGATTCCCACCGTCAATGCGGACTGCTTCAGCTCGTTCTCGTTCGCATGGTCTTTCTTCCATTCGTCGAGCTTGAGGGACTGCATGAGCGAGATCTGGCAGACGCCGGCCTCGGCCGTGAAATGGAAGGGTGTCTGCTCGTCGTGGCAGACCGAGATGGGCATGCCGCATTGCGGGCACAACGAGTGTTCGTAGTCGTCGAGCGCGAGCATCCACTCGCGTTCGGTCTCATCCCATTCGGTTTCCGGCGTGTAGCCGGTGATGCGCCCATGCTCGTCCCTTTCCACCCGATACGCTGGTTCCCAGCCGAGCCACCTTTTGTAGCTGATGCCGAGCTGGCGGCAGATTCGCAGTTCCCTTACCGTCTGCGGATTATCCGCGAGGCTGATTCGAGTGCGTCTTTTGGGTCGATGAGCTTCGCGTTCAGATCACGGATCGCGTACCAGATCGGGGAAATCTGGCCGTCGGACAGTTCGGTCATGACGTTCGCCAGCTCCTCCACCGGGGTTTCCGGCACGGTCTTCCGGGCCATGAGTCTGACGGCGTCGGCGCAGATGTCCTCGATGCGCTGCTTCGGCAGGCCGTTCTCGGTGACGGTGTTCGCCTCGAGCACCTGACGCCACTGGGAAAGAGGCAGCGCCTCCAAGGTGATGCGGATGGTGTCGTCCTTCACCTCGTCGCGCAGCTTGTCGATCTGCTTGGCGATGCGTTTGGCGGCGGTGTTGCCGCCTTCGGTCACATGCTGCGCCATGGCGCGCTCCAGGTCGGCTCCCAATGCGGCGACCTGTTCGGCCTTCTCCTGATCCAGGATCAGATCGACGTCCACGCGCTTGCGCTTCACTTCCAGAGCCATGATTATCCCTTTCTAAAAGTTTCAGATCGCCTTTCTGGGAATGAGAAGAGAGAATGTTCGTGCGGGGCCAGAAAGGTAAGAGTCCCCGCATGGAAGATTTGTCAGCCGTCGGCAGGCGGTGTCGGTGCCGGCAGCGGCGCCTCGCCCCTGGCGCGTGCGCTCGCGCCGGCCGTGGTGTTGTCGACCGCGGCGCCGGTCGGGCGGCCGGTGCGGGCCGTGGGCGTCACCGCACGCGGCGTCACGGTCTTGGG
>OJKF01000177.1_pt1 | contig 16977 bp, 12 predicted proteins | sample 1596531 | NCBI WGS metagenome assembly OJKF01 (sample SAMEA4350128, study PRJEB24818) | metagenome | biome: human; feature: gut; material: faeces | place: Denmark | collected 2013-09 | reverse complement strand
CGCGGCCCCCCCCCAGATGAGCACAGTGTCGGTCATCGGCAGCGTCAGATGGTTATAAGAGACAGATGATCGAGCGCGGCGGCAAGGCGGCCGGTTCGGTGAGCAAGAAGACCGATTACGTGGTGATCGGCGCAAACGCCGGCTCCAAGGCCACCAAGGCCGAGGAACTCGGCATCCCCATGCTGGGCGAAACCCAATTCGCCCAGCTCCTAGCCACCGGTAGCATCGACTGACTTGGCTCCCCTCTCTGAGGGGAGCTGTCGCCTTGTGCGACTGAGGGAAGTAGTCGCCCGCAAAACGGATGCGGGAATGGGAGAGGTACATCCGCAGCGCGTGCGCAGTGTGACTTACTCCACTCCCTCTGGCATGCCGCCGCATCACACGCTAGGGTAGAACAGGCCCTAAAGGAGGATACGGATTTATGAGCGACGCACGTCAGATCGAAGCCGACATCTACGAACGCCTGAGCAAGGTCATCGACCCCGAGCTCGGTCGTTCGGTCACCGACCTCGGCATGATCGCCGCCATCGAAGCCGCGCCCGCATCGTCGGACGCCGGCACTTACGACGTCACCGTGCACGTTGAGCTGACGGTTCCCGGATGTCCACTGAGCGAGACCATCACCAACCAGATCAATGGCGCGGTCAGCTCCTATCCGGGCGCACAGCTGCTGCCTCATATCGAAGTCGGTTCGATGAGCCGTGACAAGCTGGCCGATCTGGTCGCCGACCTCAAGGCCGAACGCAAGCGGAACCCCTTCAGCAAACCGGGTGTCAAGACCCGCATCTTCGCCATCGCCTCCGGTAAGGGCGGCGTCGGCAAGTCCTCGGTTACCGCGAACCTGGCCGCCACGTTTGCGGCCCTCGGCTTCGACACGGCCGTCATCGACGCAGACATTTACGGCTTCTCACTGCCGCGCCTGTTCGGCGTGCATACACAGCCCACCAATCTGAATGGCATGCTCATGCCGGTCACCGCGTGGGGCGTGAAACTGATCTCCATCGGCATGTTCGCCGGTGCTGACCGGGCGATTCTGTGGCGTGGGCCGCGACTGCAGCGCTCCTTGGAACAGTTCCTGTCTGACGTATGGTGGGGCGAGCCGGACGTCCTCTTGCTCGACTTGGCTCCCGGCACCGGCGACATGGCGATTTCCGTGGCCCAGGCGCTGCCCAACGCCGAACTCGTGGTGGTCACCACCCCGCAGCCCTCCGCCTCTGACATCGCCGTGCGCTCCGGACTCGTGGCCCTGCAGGTGCCGATGAAGGTGCGTGGCGTGGTGGAGAACATGAGCTACTACGAGCACAAGGGCGAGAAGCTGGAGATTTTCGGTGCCGGCGGCGGTCGGCGCGTGTCTGAACAGTTAAGCGCGGCGCTTGGCTATGACGTGCCGCTGATGGCCCAACTGCCGCTGGAACCCGAAGTGCGCGAGATCGGCGAGGCGGGCCGTCCCGCAGTGCTGGATGTCGATGGCGCCTTGCGTACGGATGGCGTCGGTCAGGTCTTTCGGGGACTGGCCGAGCGTCTGCTGGAGCGGTGCTAAGGGGTGATGGTCCAGGAGCGGTGCCAATCGGCCAATAGAGAACGGTTCTCTTCGCGCCTATTCGCCGGTGTCGTACAATATCCCCTGGCGTGCTAACGAAAACCACATGAAAGGAGTAGCTGTGCCCACTTCCGAACATAAGGCCGACGACGCAACGCGGCGTCTTACCCTGATTCCCGCTCCGGTGACATTGGAGTACACCCATGGCACGGCTTTGATCGGTCCTCTGGTGACGATCGAGGATGCCGATCAGTCTTGGGAGACGTTGCCGATCGAGCAGCTGTCCGATGAACTTCGGCACCGCTACGGCGTCACCGTCCTGAGGCGCCGCACACACGGCACCGTCATATCCCTGGGCTTGGATTCACGGCTGGCCCATGACGAATACACGTTGGATGTGTCCGAATCGGAGGGCATCCGTGTGCGTGGCGGCAGCGAAAGCGGACTGCGATACGGTCTGCAGACGTTGCGGCAGATCATCGGGCAGACCTCGCGTGCCATCCCCTGCCTGCATATTCAGGACAAGCCCGCATTCCCGGTGCGCGCCTATAGTCTCGACGTGACACGCGGACGAGTGCCGACGATGGAGTTCCTCACCTGGTTCGTCGACCAGCTGGCCTTATATAAATACAATCAGTTCCAGCTGTATGTCGAGCATGCCTTCGCGTTCGTCGAGCTCAGCGAGGCGTGGCGCGGCACCGATCCGCTCACGGCCGACGACATCACGTATCTGGACGAGTACTGCGCGCGTCGCGGCATCGAATTGGTGCCGTCGTTGGCCACGTTCGGGCACATGTACATGAATCTGCGCACCCGTGAGCATCGCGGGCTGGGTGAGTTCCCCGAAGACGCCGACCGCCCGTTCAGCTTCATCGAACGCATGGAACATCACACGCTGAACGCCGCCGATCCCAAGGCCCATGATTTCGCCTCGCGCCTGATTGAGGAATACGCGCCGCTGTTCCGTTCGAAGTCCTTCAATATCGGCGGCGATGAGACGTTCGACTTGGGACGTGGCAGGTCCGCGCAGGACGCACCGGAAGCCGGCCGCGATGAACTGTATGCCGGTTTCGTCAGGGATTTGTGCGAAACGCTTGCCCGTCATGGTCGGCAACCGATGTTGTGGGCGGACATCGCGCTCGAAAGCCCGCGCACGATGGATCTGCTGCCCGGCGACATCACGATGCTCAACTGGATGTACGAGCCGCAGATCGACGAGAGCAAGATCCAGACCATCGCCGCGCAGGGCCGTCGACAGTTCGTGTGCCCCGCGGTGCGGGCTTGGAGCCGGTTCTTCCCCGATTATGCGGGTGCCTGGCTGAACACGTATCACATGGCGTTGGCGGGGACCAAGTACGATGCGGAAGGCATGGTGGTCACCGATTGGGGTGATTACGGCCATGTCAACGATCCGCGTCTGAGCGTGCCGGGCCTGTGCTATGGCGCTCAGAACGCTTGGAATCCGATCGAGATCGATGCGCATGAGATGAACCGTCGAATCTCCGCTCTGGTGTATGGCGACGAGTCCGGTCGCATCATGGATTGCCTCGCCCGCATCGACTCCGATGGGGTATCGTTCCCCTGGGACCTTGCCGTGCAGGTGCTGGAGCTGGAATACGGTTCCGGCACCGGCGCGCTGAACATGGATGTGGCGGCGTGCATGGAACGTTCGAGCGGCGGAAGGCTCACGCTGGACCGCACGTTGGGATGCGATGACGCGCGCCGGCGGATGCTCCAGTGGAACCGCGAGCGTATAGAACGGCGTCGGGATTGCGATCAGGTGCTGCTTGACTGCGGCGACGCGTTCGCAGGCCCGGCCAAGGGAGGCCTGACCGCGGAGTTCCTGTCGGTGATGCTGGACGGGCAGCGACTGTTCAACGAACTTGGCGAGGAACTGCTGGCGTTGGCCGACGGCAAGGACGTCGGCAGCGGGGCGAATCGTCTCGCCGCCGATCTGGAGTTGTGGTTCGAGCGGTATCGCGCACAGTGGCTGTCGGTCGGACGGCATGCCGAGCTCGCACGTATCGCCCACGTGGTGTGGTCTCTCGCGGACATTCTGCGTAGGGGCGCTCTGTAAGGAGCATGACCGAAGGCGGGGTCCATGCCCCGCCTTCGCTATCGCGCGTACTGGTCCTCGGTGGTGAAGCAGGTGCGATAGACCATGGCCATGATCAGACCGTCGGCCAGCAAGGTCAGCGCGGCGATGGCGCCGAAGACCACGAACTGGTATTTGGCGGCGTTCAGCGGATCTCCGCCGGCTATCACCTGGCCCGCCATCATGCCCGGGATGGTCACGATGCCGCTGGAGGCCAGCGAAGCGGTGGTGGGCAGCAGTCCCAGCCGAATCGACGAGATGATGGATGGGCGGGCGGACTCCCATGCCGTCGCCCCCAAGGCCAGCATCATATCCACCTCGTCGCGGCGTTCCTCCATGCTTTCATAGAATCGGCTCAGCCCGACAGCAAGCGCGGAAACGGTGTTGCCCAGCAGCATGCCGGTCAGGGGCACCACCAGCTGGGGCGCATACCATGGGTGTGGGCGCACGATGAGTTCGGTGACCAACGCCAGCATGAGCAGCATCGTGATGACCAGGCTCAGGAAGATCGGTCCGGCAAGACCTTTGGGGATGCCGCGCGCGCGGGATATCACGATCTGCACCGCCGCGACCAGCATGACCGTCATCAGAGTGAACACCATCCACACGCTGTTCGAACGAATCACATAGCCGATGATGAATCCCATGGCGCACAGCTGCACGAGGGCGCGGCATGCCGACCACATCAGGGTCCTGCCGATGCCCATGTGCATGAGTTCGCTGATGATGGCCGCCGCGGCCACCATACCCAACGCGATGAGCAGACCCCATATATCGATGTTGTAGGAATTGCCCAGATCGCCGCTCATGACTGCGTCTCCTCATTCTCATCGGCGCCGGCAGGCACCGCGTTCGCGTCCTGCGCCGCCGAATCCGTCATCTCGCGTTCGGTCAGCCGCCCCTTGTCCAGCATCAGCGTGCGGGTGGCCCGTCCGTCCGGCGGACGGTGGCGGATGCGGATGATCGCCATGCCGCGTGTGGCGGCATCCGCCATGATCGTAGCCACCTTGGCCGCGTTGTCGTCGTCGAGACCGGCATCTACCTCGTCGGCCAGCAGCACCTTCGGATCGGTGAGCAGTGTGCGGGCCAGGGCCACGCGGGCCGCCTGGCCGCCCGACAGGTCGTGCGGGGCGCGCTCCAGATCGATGTCCTCGCAGCCCATCGCGTCCAACGTCGTGCGGATGCGCTCGTCGGGCAGCAGCTGCTCGGCCTTGCCGCCCTTGCCGCGAATCGCGAGCGTCCAGGGCAGGCGGATCGCCTCGGCCACGTTCTTGCCCGTCAGAATCGGCTTCTGCGGCAGGTAGGCGACATCCCGCCGCCACTGCTGCGGCGTGAACTCGCCGCTGCCCTTGCCTTCAAGGGCGAACGTGCCGTGCGCATGCGGGTTGAGTCGGGCGCATGCGGTCAGCAGACTCGATTTGCCGGAGCCGGACGGTCCCACCAGATCGACGATCTCGCCGCGTTCCATGCTGAAGGACAGGTTGTCGAACACCGTGCGTTCGTTGTCCGCCGGCGATTGCGCGGGAACGACGCAGGACACGGATATGGCTTCGAAGAAGGATCGCATATTCATCCAGTCTAGTTGGGGTCACGTGGGAAACCCCAGCGTTCACTTCCTGTATACCCGGTGTGGCATAATAGCCAAGGCAATTTTTGGGCTTTGCCTAAGCTAGTTTGAATTTGAAATAGGTGAATAACGTGGCACAGACTACTAACGACATCAAGAACGGATCCGTCCTGAACCTGGACGGCCAGCTGTGGACCGTCATGAAGTTCCAGCACGTCAAGCCGGGCAAGGGCCCCGCCTTCGTACGCACCACCATCAAGAACGTGCTCTCAGGCAAGATCGTCGACAAGACCTTCAACGCAGGCATGAAGATGGAATTCGAGACCGTCGACAACCGCACCCTCCAGTACTCCTACGAGGACGGCGACAACTTCGTGTTCATGGACATGACCACCTACGATCAGATCATGGTTCCGAAGACCCTTCTGGGCGACAAGGCCAAGTTCCTGCTCGAAGGCACCGACTGCCTGGTCTCCTTCCACGACGGCACCCCGCTGAGCGTTGACCTGCCGGGCTCCGTGGTCCTGACCATCACCCACACCGAGCCGGGCCTGCAGGGCAACCGCTCCAACGCCGGCACCAAGCCGGCCACCGTTGAGACCGGAGCCGAGATTCAGGTCCCGCTGTTCATCAATGAGGGCGACCGCGTCAAGATCAACACCGAGGATGGTTCCTACACCGGCCGCGAGAACAACTGATCTCCGCATCCTCAACAGACGACCGACCGTAGAAAGGACTAGGACAGCAGCAGTATGGCACGTTCCACCGCGCGCAAAAGGGCTCTGAACACCCTGTACGAAGCCGACGAAAAAAGTCAGGATATTCTCTCCCTGCTTGACGAACGCATCGCACATCCCGGTGCCCAGACCCCGCTTCCCGACTATGCCATTGAAATCGTCAAGGGCGTGGCCGAGCACCGTCGTCAGATCGACATGACCCTGGACGAACACTCCACGGGTTGGAAGGTCCGCCGTATGGGCGTGGTCGATCGCAACATTCTGCGTATCGCCGCTTGGGAGATTCTGTTCAACGATGAGGTGCCGGACAAGGTCGCTATCGACGAGGCTCTGGCATTGGCCAAGACCCTGTGCGATGACGATTCGCCCGCTTTCATCCACGGCCTGCTGTCTGCGGTGTGCACCGCCAAGAACGCAGCACCGGCACCGGAGTCCGTGGCGGAAGAGGCCGATGAGGAATCGTCCGATTCCGATGCCGCCGCATCCGATCCGACCGATGAGGGCGATGTTTCCGATTCGTCCGGTGTATCCGACGAGCCCGCTGCCCCGTCCGCTGAGATTCAGCCGACGGTCGATTAGTCATTTGTTGTTCAGCCTCCCCATTCGGGAGGCTTTTTCATGGGCGGACACTTGTGTCGCCGTACATTCTCAAGTCGGCACCTTGCCGACAGCCCCGCCAGCGGGGTGAGACTTTGCGCCCAACGGCGTGTGAGTCTGCGCTGGCCGTTAACCTTGGTACGAATACCCGAAAAACATAAGGGGGTTTTGGTGAGCCAGAACGAGTCCGGGACCATCGCAATTCCGATGTATGACAAGGACGATGCAGTCCTCGTCTTGGAAGACGGACAGGTATATGTGGGGGAGCCGTATGGCGCCCTCGGTGAGACGACCGGTGAGATCGTCTTCGCCACCGGTATGACCGGATACCAGGAGACGCTCACCGATCCGAGCTACGATCGCCAGATCGTTGTGCAGACGTTCCCGCACATCGGCGATACCGGCGTCAACAGCGAAGACCCTGAGTCCTCCCGCATCTGGGTTGCCGGATACATCGTGCGTGATCCCTCTCCGAACGTGAGCAACTGGCGTGCCGAAGGCAGCCTTGATGACGACCTCACCAAGAACGGCATCGTCGGCCTGAGCCACATCGACACCCGCAAGCTGGTGCGTCACCTGCGTTCCGCAGGCGTGATGCGCGCCGGTATCTTCTCCGGCGACGCCCTGACCGACCAGGCCACCGGCGCGCTCAAGGCCATCGACCGTCTGCTCGAGGACGTCAGGAACACCCCGCAGATGCAGGGCCTGAGCCTGTACGACGAGGTGTCCACCAAGGAGACCTACACCATCGAGCCATGCGGCGAGTACGAAGGCAAGGAGCCGCTGTACACCGTGGCCGCCGTGGACCTCGGCATCAAGGGCATGACCCCGCACCGCATGGCCGAACGCGGCTGCCGCGTGCACGTGGTGCCCTCCACCATCACCTTCGCCGAAATCGAGAACCTGAACCCGGACGGCGTCTTCTTCTCCAACGGCCCGGGCGACCCGGAACAGGCCGGCCCCGAAATCGAGCTGCTGCGCCAGGTGCTCGACGCCGGCTACCCGTTCTTCGGCATCTGCTTCGGCAACCAGCTGCTTGGCCGCGCGCTCGGCTTCGGCACCTACAAGCTCAAGTTCGGTCACCGTGGCATCAACCAGCCGGTCAAGGATCTGACCACCGGCAAGGTTGAGGTCACCGCCCACAACCACGGCTTCGCGGTCGACGCTCCGATCGGCAAGCAGGTCGACGCGCCGTTTGAAAACGGCAAGTACGGCAAGGTGTTCGTCTCCCACATCGATCTGAACGACGACGTGGTCGAAGGCCTGCAGTGCGTGGACATCCCCGCATTCTCCGTGCAGTACCACCCGGAGGCCGCAGCAGGCCCGCACGATGCGGCCTACCTGTTCGACCGTTTCTGCGAACTTATGAAGAACAACTCCAAGGAAGGTAAGTGATATGCCGAAGCGCACCGACATCAAATCCGTGATGGTCATCGGCTCCGGCCCGATCGTGATCGGTCAGGCTGCGGAGTTCGATTACTCGGGCACCCAGGCATGCCGCGTCCTTCGTGAGGAAGGCATCCGCGTCATCCTCGTCAACTCCAACCCGGCCACCATCATGACCGACCCGGAGATGGCCGACGCCACCTACATCGAGCCGATCGCCACTCCGATCCTCGAGCAGATCATCGCCAAGGAACGCCCCGACGCGCTTCTGCCCACCCTGGGCGGCCAGACCGCACTCAACGCCGCCATGGCGCTGGGCGAGGCCGGCGTCCTGAAGAAGTACAACGTCGAACTGATCGGTGCCTCCCTGGAAGCCATCGACCGTGGCGAGGACCGTGAACTGTTCAAGAAGGTCGTTGACGAGGCCGGCGCCGAATCCGCCCGCTCCGACATCGCCCACAGCATCGAGGAAGTCGACAAGATCGCCGAGAAGTTCGGCTACCCGCTGGTTGTGCGCCCGAGCTTCACCATGGGCGGCCTGGGCTCCGGCATCGCCCACAACGAGGAGGAGCTGCACCGCATCGCCGGCGCCGGCATCCATTACTCGCCCACCGACGAGGTCCTGATCGAAGAGGGCATCGAAGGCTGGAAGGAATTCGAGCTCGAGCTTATGCGCGACCGCAACGACAACGTCGTGGTCGTCTGCCCGATCGAGAACGTCGACCCGGTCGGCGTGCACACCGGCGATTCCATCACCGTGGCCCCCTGCTTCACCCTGACCGACCGTGAGTACCAGAAGCTGCGCGACATCGGCATCGCCATCATCCGTGGCGTGGGCGTCGACACCGGTGGATGCAACATCCAGTTCGCCGTCCATCCGAAGACCGGCCGCATCATCGTCATCGAGATGAACCCGCGCGTCTCCCGTTCCTCCGCGTTGGCCTCCAAGGCCACCGGCTTCCCGATCGCCAAGATCGCCACCAAGCTGGCCCTCGGCTACACGCTCGACGAGATTCGCAACGACATCACCCAGTCCACGCCCGCATCCTTCGAACCGACCATCGACTATGTGGTCACCAAGGTGCCGCGCTTCGCCTTCGAGAAGTTCCCGGGCGCCGACCCCACCCTGACCACCTCCATGAAGTCCGTGGGCGAAGCCATGGCCCTGGCCGGCAACTTCCAGGAGTCCCTCGGCAAGGCCATGCGTTCCATCGACAAGCGCCACATGGGCTTCAACTGGGATGGCGAGAAGCCGTCCGCCGAGGAAGTGGCCGAACTGCTTGAGGCCATCCACACCCCGACCGAACACCGTTACCTGCAGCTCATGCGCGCCATCTGGGGAGGCGCCACGCTGGAGCAGGTGTTCGCGGCCACCAAGATCGACCCGTGGTTCCTGAAGCAGATCTTCCTCATCAACGAGACCGCCATGACGGTGCGCGAGGCCGAGACCCTGACCCCGAAGCTGCTCAAGAAGGCCAAGCTCGCCGGTCTGTCCGACGTGCAGGTGGCCCACCTGCGTGGCTTGGGCGATGAAGGCGAGAACACCATCCGCGAGCTGCGCTGGACCTACGGCCTGCGCCCGGTCTACAAGACCGTCGACACCTGCGCCGCCGAGTTCGACGCCGCCACGCCGTACTACTACAGCTGCTACGCCGACGAAACCGAGCTGCGCCCGCGCGAGCGCGAGGCCGTGATCATCCTCGGCTCCGGCCCGAACCGCATCGGCCAGGGCATCGAGTTCGACTACACGTGCGTGCACGCCGTGCAGGAGCTTGGCAAGGACTATGACACCATCATGGTCAACTGCAACCCGGAGACCGTGTCCACTGATTACGACATGTCCGACCGCCTCTACTTCGAGCCGCTCACCTTCGAAGACGTGCTCGAGATCTACGAGGCCGAGAAGAAAATGGGCCCGGTCAAGGGCGTCATCGTCCAGCTCGGCGGCCAGACCCCGCTGTCCTTGGCCGCGCGTCTGAAGGCCGCCGGCGTGCCGATTCTCGGCACCACCCCGGAATCCATCGATCTGGCCGAGAACCGCGAGCTGTTCGGCGATGTGCTCAAGAAGGCGCAGATGAACGCCCCGCGTTACGGCACCGCCCTGAGCCTCGAAGAGGCCATGGACGCTGCCCACCGCATCGGATACCCGGTGCTCGTGCGCCCGAGCTACGTGCTTGGCGGCCGCGGCATGGAAATCGTCTACGACGACAAGCAGCTCACCAAGTACGTGGACCGCGCGCTTGCCGAGGCCAAGGCCGATACCGTGGTCTCCGGCCGCCTGCCCTCCCCGCTGCTCATCGACAAGTTCCTGCAGGACGCCATCGAAATCGACGTCGACGCGCTGTTCGACGGCGAGGAACTGTACATCGGCGGCATTATGGAGCACGTGGAGGAGGCCGGCGTCCACTCCGGTGACGCCGCCTGCACGCTGCCCCCGTCCACGCTGTCCGATGATCAGATTCGCCGTCTGCGCGAGGGCACCTACGCCATCGCCAAGGGGTGCCACGTGCAGGGTCTGATCAACGTGCAGTACGCCTTCATGGCCAACACGCTGTATGTGATCGAAGCCAACCCGCGTGCCTCCCGTACCGTGCCGTTCGCCTCCAAGGCCACCGGCGTGGCGCTGGCCAAGGCCGCCGCCCGCATCATGGCCGGCGAGACCATCGCCGACCAGCGCGCCAACGGTCTGCTGCTGCCCAAGGGCGACGGCGGCGACATCCACCCCGGCCAGCAGGTCGCGGTCAAGGAATCCGTGCTGCCGTTCAAGCGCTTCCGCACCCCGGTGGGCAAGACGGTCGACATCCTGCTCGGACCTGAGATGCGTTCCACCGGCGAGGTCATGGGCTTCGACCGTGACTTCCCGCACGCCTTCGCCAAGAGCCAGCTCGCCGCCTACGACGGTGGCCTGCCGACCCACGGCAACGTGTTCATCTCCGTGAACGACACCGACAAGCGTCAGCTGCCGTTGATTGCCGTGCGTCTTGAGGAACTCGGCTTCAAGATCTGGGCCACCGAGGGCACCGCCTCCGTGCTCAGCCGGTACGGCATCGAGTCGAACATCGTGGATAAGATCAGCACCCGCGTGGACACCGATCCGGAGGCGCCGGTCGAAGTGCACCACGCCGCCGGATCCGTGGGCAAGAACGTGGTCGATCTCATCGAGGAGGGCAAGATCGACATGATCCTCAACACGCCGAACTCGCGCGGCTCCCGGTCCGACGGGTATTCCATCCGCGCCGCCGCCATTGCCGCCGATCTGCCGCAGTTCACCACCATCACCGAGTTCCAGGCCGCACTGCTCGCTATCGAGGCCGTGAAGCATAATGATTATCAGATCATGAGCATTCAGGAGCATTCGAAGCAGTTGTTCGAATTGGAGCGACGGGAGTTCTGATGACTACACCCAGCAGTGAGGAATTGCAGGCACAACGTTCGGATTTTGGTCTGCGATTAAGCAATTCAATGGCCAAATACGGGCCGCTGTGTGTGGGCATTGACCCGCATCGCAAGCTCCTCACCGACTGGGGATACAACGTCGACGCCGAAGGCGCCGAACTCTTCTCCATGCGTATGCTGCAGGCCGCCAACGGGCGCGCCGCAGCAGTCAAATTCCAGACGCCGATGTTCGAGCGTTACGGGGCCAAGGGCTTCGAAGCGCTCGAACGCGTGCTGTACGCGGCACGCCAGATGGGCGTTATCACCATCGTGGATTGCCTGCATGGAGGCCTGTCCACCACGATTTCCGCCATCGCGGACGCCTACTTCAAGCCCGGCGCCCCGATGCTGGCCGACGCCATCACCCTGCTGCCGTACTATGGCGCGCGCTCGTTGAACGGCCTGATTACCGAAGCGTTGGAAAACGGACGCGGTGTGTTCATCGCCTCCCTGACTTCCAATCCGGAAGGCATGAGTCTGCAGACCGCGCTGCGCCAGAGCGGCGACTACAAGGGGCGCACTGTGGCCTACGGCATCGCCTCCACCGCACAGAAGCACAACGTGGATATCGAAGGCATGGGCTCGGTGGGCCTTATCATCGGCGCCACCATCGGCCAATGGACGCAGGATTCCGGCGTGGACCCCTCCAAGTTCACCGGCCCGATTCTTTCCCCTGGCTACGGCTGGCAGGGCGCCGAGGCCAAGGACCTGAAAACCGTGTTCCGCGGTACGCGCGGCAACGTGTTGGTCACCGTGTCCCGCTTCATCGCCTCGCACGGGCCGGATATCGCCGCATTGAGCCAGGCCACCGAGTCGATTGCGCTCGACGTGCGCCAGGCCCTGATGGAGGCCACCGCCGAAGGCGCGGAGAATCAGTGATCAGAACGGAATCAGATGTCGCGGCATGCGTACGCGTGTATCTCATCGCGTACGTCGCATCACGATTCATATTCTTCCCTGTTCGTTGGGGCTGTAACAGTTACCGGTCATCTCGCCGGTGAGCCGTTACCACATTGGATTCATAATCGCTGTACACCACATCATCTCCGGAGGAACCCATGACTGAAAACACCCATGCCGGCCGTCTAATCGTCCTGACTGGCCCCACCGCAGTAGGTAAAGGCACTGTGGAGGCCAAGCTGCGCGCCGACCACCCCGAAGTGTGGGTGTCCGTTTCCGCCACCACGCGCGCTCCGCGCCCCGGCGAGGTTGATGGCGTCAACTACTGGTTCCTCGCCGAAGACGAGTTCCTGGCCCGCGAAGCGGCGGGGGAGTTCCTGGAAACCGCCGTGGTGCACGGCATGGCCCACTACGGTACATTGCTGGCTCCGGTGGAGGAGCATCTGGCTGCCGGCGTGCCAACAATTCTGGAAATCGATTTGCAGGGCGCCCGCCGCGTCAAGCAGCGCGCCGCCGAACTCGACTTGGAAGTGGTGTACGTGTTCATCGCGCCGCCGAGCTTTGAAGAGCTCAAGCGCCGTCTGATCGGCCGCGGCACCGAAACCGCCGAACAGCAGGCCCGTCGCCTGGAAACCGCCAAAGTGGAGCTCGCCGCCGAAAACGAATTCGACGTCACCATCGTCAACGAAACCGTCGATCAGGCCGCCGCCGACCTCTGGTCCGTCATCGCCAAGGAATACGGGCTGTAACGTGTGCGAATAGGTTCTGTTCGTACTGAGATGTCCATGCTTGGCATGGTGGGCTCATGTGATTATGCGTGTTCAGTCCCTGCCAGTCGGCCCTCACAATAGGGGGAGAGCCTGACGGCAGGGACTGATTCATACCGATACAAAGGGGCATGCGCCACCATTTGTGCGTCAACCGTTTGATATGCAAATGGGGGCACATGCATGTGTGCGCCATCTTCCAAAAACGTCGAATTATGCAAATGGGGGCATGAATAGGTGTCGGCGTGATGTGGTGTGGTGCGATGCTGCAGGTGCGGTGTGACATGGTGTGGGATGCCAGCGGATTTCGGGTGTTTTTCCTCTGGCGTCCCACAGAACCTGATGTACGGTGCCGTCGCCGGTTTGTGGGATTGGCGGAATTCCAATGGTTCTGTGGAATGGGGTGCGGGATGCCAGCCGTGTGCATCGTTTGACGTGCGTGGCGTCCCGCACGGTTGCGGGACGCCGGCCCCAAATTGGCCGCTAACCGTGTGGTATCCCGCATTTCTCCGATATGCGAGAGGAATCCGTCCACTATAAGGTCTCTAGCCCAGCGACTAATAGTTTTTCCTCTATGTGCGAATAATACGGGCTGTAAACTACCGCTTTACCACCAACTGCTGGTGGAGAATTTCGGTGCTGTTTCTGGCCGGCGCCTGCTTCCAACGGATCGCTTCGGATTCGTGATGCCCGGTGACATAATGCCGCATCCATTCGAAGCACTGCTGGGTTTGGATGGCATCGCTTAATGCGCGGTGCTCCTCATTGTCCGCGATGCCGAAGCGTACGATCAGGTCGGCCAGACGGTGATGCCGCTGCGCGGGGAACAGGGCGCGGCTGATCTGCATCGTGTCATAATCCGCGCAGGCAAAGCCGCAGCCGGCGATATGCCGGGTGTTGTAATCCAGGAATCGCAGATCGAAGCTGACGTTATGACCGACAATCGGCTCAACGGCGGGACCGGCAGCCGGGGTAGCGAGCCATGCGATGAATCGGGGAAGCACCTCGTCAATCGGATCGAGGTCGGCCACCATCGCATCGGTGATGCCGGTCAGCGTGGTGATCTGACGCGGAATCGGCCGCAAGGGATTCACCAGCTGCTGGAATTGATCGACGATATGCCCCTCCCGCACGCGCACGGCACCGATTTCCGTGATGGCGCAACTGTTCGGGTAAAAGCCGGTGGTCTCCAGATCCAGCGCCACATAATCGGTGGGAAAGAGGGCATCGTCCATGGCGATTCGCCCGCCGGCACCATGATTGGGCTGGGATGGTTGGCCGAAAACGGTAATGCCGGAAGTGGTCACGGAGGCTCCTCATATCAGTCGGTGTTCGGTGACTTATTGTACCGGCAGCCCGGTCTGACGGTACAATTTTTCCCTCCCGGATTTTCTCGGATATATTGGTTAGGCGGCCGGCAATCGCGCGGCGCATCGGGAAGGGAGCACAGCTGATGAAACAGATAGTGGCAGGCATCGTGGCGCATGTGGACGCGGGCAAGACCACGCTGTCCGAGGCGCTGCTCTACCGCACCGGTGAGATCCGCAAATTGGGGCGAGTGGATCACGGCGATGCGTTTCTGGACACCAATTCCTTGGAGAAGGCGCGAGGCATCACGATCTTCGCGCACCAAGCGTTGGTTGAACACGGCGACCTGCGACTGACCTTGCTGGATACGCCGGGGCACGTGGACTTCGCAGCCGAAACCGAACGGGTGCTGCGCGTGCTTGATTACGCGATTCTTGTGGTCTCCGGCACGGATGGCGTGCAAGGCCATACCGAGACACTGTGGCGTCTGCTGGCCAGATACGGTGTGCCGACGTTCATCTTCGTCAACAAGTGCGACGCCGCCGGATTCGCCCGCGAGGCCATTCTGGCACAGTTGCGCAAACGCCTGAGCGATGCGATATATCCGTTGCCGGCAATGGAACAGTTCACTGAGGGCAGCGCGGTACCGTTGGACGCGTTCGCCGAAGACATCGCCACCCTGGACGAGGAGGCGATGAACGACTATCTGGAACATGGCGTGCTGTCCGTGGGCAGATTGCGATCGATGATCGCCGTACGTGAACTGTTCCCCGTATATTTCGGCTCGGCATTGAAACTCGAAGGGGTCGAGGAATTCCTGGACGGGCTGGAGACGTTCACCCGCGAACGTGAATGGCCGGCCGCCTTCGCCGCACGCGTGTTCAAGATCGCCCACGACGGCCAGCACAACCGTATGACGTGGCTGCGCGTCACCGGCGGTGCGCTCAAAGCCAAGGAGATCGTCTCCTCATCGTCGTGCGCCGCGGCGTCGACACCGTCGCCAGTGCAGGAGGATGATGGCATGGCGTGGTCCGAGAAAGTCGATCAGGTGCGCATCTACAATGGCGCCAAATTCGAGACGGTCACCGAAGTGCCGGCCGGCTCGGTATGCGCGGTGACCGGACTGACGCGGACCTTCCCCGGCGAAGGGCTGGGAGCGGAACCGGACGCCGAATCGCCGTCGCTGCAACCCGTGTTGACCTACACGGTGTTGCCCGCCGGAGCTGAATCCGATACGGCCGGCACCTCGGGAGCGGCCAAACGCGGTGGCACTGGCCATGACAGCGTGAATCGGGACGATGCCGAGCATGATGCCGCCAAGTCGGGAACCGGCCGCAATGAGGAGAACGACACTGCCGGCCAAGACGCAGAGACGGACAATAGCTCGCCGGCCCTTCCCCAGTTCGATGATCTGACCTTGCATAAGGTCATCACCGCATTGCGTGAGCTGGAAGACGAAGACCCGTTGTTGCATGTGGTGTGGGTGGAACGGCTGGCCGAGATTCATGTGCAATTGATGGGCGCGGTCCAGCTGGAAATCATCCAGCAGACCCTGCACGACCGGTTCGGTCTGGATGTGTCCTTTGGCCCCGGCTCCATCCTGTACCGTGAGACCATCACTGCGCCGATCGAAGGCGCAGGTCATTTCGAGCCGCTCCGTCATTATGCCGAAGCACATATCCTGCTGGAACCAGGGGAGCCGGGCAGCGGAGTCACTGTGGCCTCGGCCCTGTCCGAAAATGATTTGGACCGCAATTGGCAACGGCTGATTCTGACCCACCTGACCGAGCGTGAGCATCTCGGTGTGCTCGTTGGCGCACCGCTCACCGATATCAAGATGACTTTGGTGGCCGGCCGCGCGCATCTGAAGCACACCGAAGGCGGCGACTTCCGTCAAGCCACGTACCGGGCGATTCGCCAAGGGCTGATGGAAGCCAGGGCAGGAGTCAGTGGCCGGCCCGAGACGCCGGTCGAGAGCCGGCCGGACACCACAGGGGAGGGCAACTGCCGACTGCTGGAACCGTGGTACCGGTTCCGGCTTGAAGTGCCCGCAGACATGATCGGCCGTGCCATGAGCGACATCCAGCGCATGGCCGGCACCTTCGAATCCCCGGTCACCGATGGCGAATACGCCGTGATCGAAGGCGAGGCGCCGGTGTCCGAAATGCGCGACTATGCGATGGATGTGAACCAGTACACGCACGGCCATGGCCGTTTCTCCGCCACCTTCGGCGGCTACAAGCCATGCCATGACGCCGAACAGGTCATCGCAGCCGCCGCCTACGATCCCGAAGCCGATCTGGACAACACCCCCGACTCGGTCTTCTGCGCCCACGGTGCTGGCTACCCCGTCAAATGGTACAAAGTCCCCGAGTTTATGCACCTTGATTTTACGACCAGTGGAAAATAGCCGCTTTGCCTTGCGGGAGCAGGGTTGAGCGGCTTTTCTTATTCCCGCCGATTCCCTCGTGTTCCCTCGGTTTCCCGGAATAATGTGGGCAAAATGTGGGCAAAAATTGAGCCCGCGAAGCCCTCTGCCACAACGCGAAATCGGCCCCGTCCGGCAGCAGTCAAGCTCTGTGCGAGCTGTCTGCGATGCCGGACGGGGCCGAACTATGTGTGGTTATGCGGCGCGGTCGAGGCGT
>OJKF01000176.1_pt1 | contig 17192 bp, 18 predicted proteins | sample 1596531 | NCBI WGS metagenome assembly OJKF01 (sample SAMEA4350128, study PRJEB24818) | metagenome | biome: human; feature: gut; material: faeces | place: Denmark | collected 2013-09 | reverse complement strand
CTGCAGTAAACCCAACCGTTAAAGCTGCATAAACAAAGAAACAGACAAGCATGTCATCCTTTGACGCTTCAGAAGTAGTTAACAGCATCACGCCATGCATAGAAGCATTCAAGTGCACATCATGAATACGACTTTGACGCGACTTCTTTTTTTTTCAAGCAGAAGACGGCATACGAGATCATGCCTAGTCTCGTGGGCTCGGCCATGACGCGGGCCTGGAGCGCGTGGGCGCGGATGACGCCCCTGTTCTCATGCCAGTGGGAGTTGAGGAGTCCGATGGAGGCGAGCAGCTGGTCTCCCACCATGCGGCCCTTGTCCTTGTACCTGTTCCATTCCGCGGCTCCTTGCGGCTGGTCCGCCGGGTTGAGCGCGTCGCGTGCGACCTGGATGGCGCCGAGGGCGTGCGCGAGGTCGAGCGCGATGTCCTTCCATGGGCGGCGGGTGTCGATCGCGATGGCGTGTTCGTCGAGCCGGTAGCCCATGGGTTCGGCGGCGGCCTTCGCCTCGTGCCTGACGGCCAGGCCCTGCCGCGTGAGGGTCTTCGAGAGGGCCTGTGCGACCCGTGCGAACAGGTGGGTCTCCTCGGCCTCGTCGAGCGTGAAGTCGGGCAGGATGCCGCCCTTCTCCTGGATGTTTTGGATGTCCTGTTCGGTGTAGTCGCCACGGTCCTTGAGATGCGGGTCCTGCCAGGCTGGCGTGGTGTTGCGGGATATGTCGGCCATGATGGTCCTCCTTGATGGGCGGGGCCGTCTTTCGGCCCCTTCCCATCCGGCACCCGCACGCCGCGAGCCGCCGGCCGATTGCACTCCACCCACCTTTGACTTGTACGCCAAGTTGACGTACAATCATGGCATGACAAGCATTACAACGGAACCGGTGCGCAGCTCCCGTCTGAACATGAGGCTTACTCCGGAGCAACGCCAGACCATCGATATGGCGGCGTCCCTCAAGGGCTCTTCCATAACCCAGTGGGCCATCGACCATCTTGTGACCGACGCGCGCCGCGACATCGAGGAGGAGACCGTCACGCGTCTGCCTTCCAAGGCGTTCGACGAGTTCCTCAAGGCACTCGACAAGCCGATGCCGCAGGCCGCCCGGGACCTGATCGATATGGACCCCGATTGGCTATGAAATTCACCGCACCACGCAGAGTCGAGCCCGGCGACGTGTTCGACGGGTTCGACTGCGGCGTCGCGCTCATCGACGATTGGCTGTCGCTTCGTGCGCGGAACGCCGAGCGGCAGGGCACCGCCGTCGCGTATGTCACCTATTCCGAATCCGGCGAGCTCGCCGGATTCTACTCGCTCAGCGCCCATGCCATGGAGCGTTCGAGCATAGCGGGCGGATGGCTCCAGAGGAACGTCCCAGAACGGGTGCCCATGATTCTGTTGGGCATGCTGGGGGTCGACAGACGGTTCCAAGGCAACGGTCTGGGCCGTCGCCTGCTTCATGACGCCGTCGTTCGGTCGCTCGGCATCAGCATGGAACTGGGGGCCCGGGCCCTCATCGTAGACCCCGTCGATGATGGGGCCGCGCGTTTCTACGAGGCGAACGGATTCCAGCACATCCCCGAGTCCGAGCGCATGTTCCTCAAACTCGCCGGTAAACGCTCCTAACCGCTTGGCGGACATCGGTCGTGCCTGCCCGTCAAGGAGGAAAACACGCGCCCTGCCACGGCCATCGTCCGGACTGGCGCGTTAGATCGGAGGTCTTTCGCGAGACGCCCCAACTTCGAGCCGTGGTCGCGCAGATACCTGTTGCACCTTTCCGGATTGTCGAGATTCGATTTTCCTCGTCTGTGCGCCATGGCGTGCCATAGTGAAGGACGGCTGCGCGAGCCTTTGTTGCTGTACGCCCTGCAGTCGGACCGTTTTCCCGAGCCGATGGCCATGACCGACGATTCCGAGCTGAGGGGTGAATACGGGCATGCGGCCGATCCTCTAGGGGAACTCGCCCCAAGACTATGCGTTGGAGCACGGCTACGACCCTTCCACCGGTGACAGGTACCGGAAGGTGTTGAACTCCTTCTATGCCGACTGGCACAGGCCGGAGACTCTTGCCCGCTCGAAATCCATCAGAAGGGATGCCTGTCTTCGCGCGAAACGGGAGAGGGGTGTGCCTGTCGCGCCAATCTGCCGTGAACTCGGACTGAATGTCGGGAACGTGAACGCGTGGCTCAAGAACGGGGACATGTCGAAGGTGAGCCTGGAGAACGCGACCAGACTGGCACACGCGTTCCGCGCGGCGTGACCGGGCCTTTCCGTTATCGGGGCTCCGGCCTGTGTATCGAATGCATACGCCGTCCAGCGAAAGGTCTTTTATGATGCGTCCCGCCGTTCCCGTCCATGTGAAGGAGGACGTCGAGACCCCTTCCCTGCTTGCCGAATTCCGCATGGGTCCGACATTCTGGTCCAGGGTGAGTCCCCTGGAGATCTCGTATTGGCAGGTCCGTCGGGACAACCGTCTGATCATCGAGGCGTGCTGGATGGGGATGACTCTTTTGTCCTTGTCGGCCATTGTGGTCCAGTTGACGATCGAACTGCTGATGGGCATCGATCTCTTCCTGTTGGGATTGATCCTTTGCCTGGTCGCGTTGCCGTTGGAGGCCGCCTGCTGGTGGCGTTGGAGGCTGTCGCGTATGGACGCCGATACCGCCCTGACCCTAGCCCGGGCGTTGTCTTCCTTCCGGGATTACGTCTCGGGAAGCTGAACCAGGCCCGCGCATTGGGCCTCCGCCTCGAAGAATCCCGGCAGGGACTCGTAATGGTTCTTCACCGTGTCGTCCAGGATATCCTTTTCCCCGAGCCTGAACTCGATTCTTTTCCCGTTCGCCTCGTATAGCACGTATTTCGATTGGCTGATTCCTCCGGCGTCCATCCTGGTCGGCGGGTTCGTCGACGACGTGTTTTCCTTTGCTGTTTCCGAGAAGAACACCAAGCGGGATTCGCCTGGCTGGAGCGTGACCTGTCTATCGTGAAGTAGTTTCACGGCCTTTTCCGATTCGGCCGCGGCGAAGGCGCCGTCCTTGTCGACATCGGGTATGCACACTTCCATTCTGGTTCCGTTGTCGGTTTGGCGGGAAATGTCGAGAATGGTGCCCGGGGTGCGTCCCGTGTTGGTCACGATCACCGCCTGCCCCTGTTGCGAGAAGAGTTTCCGGGTCCCGTCGAATGTCGACAGCCCCGTGGCTTCGTAGAGCGCTTTCACATCGAATACCGCGCCTTCACGGTCCCATTGGACGATCTGGGCTCCCATGGCGATGATGGAGACGACCAAGGCCGCGATGGAGACCCATAGGGCCGCCCGATCCAGTCCGAGGGATTTCTCCTCGGAGGATTCCCGGCACTTGTCATCGTCCCCGACCGGGACCTTCGTTTTCGACGGCATGGCCAATTGCCTTTTCGGGTTTTTCCGACTGTTCCCGTTCTTCGTTCTTCTTCGTCCCATTCTTCCTTCTCCGACGCCATCCGATGCGATGGGGTTCATTATCCTCTTTGGCCCGATATCGGCGGGACCCGGTGTTGCGGCGGCGTGGATGGCTGGATTGCGTGTCGTGTGTTGGGAGGCTTGCATGGCTGGTGGCGAGGGGAAGCGGGGGTCGTCGGGCAAGGTGTTCGTGGTGGGCGGCATGGTGGTCGCGGCCCCGTTGCTCACGGTCGTGGTCGTGTTGTTGTGCCTGGTGATCCTGGTGGTCGCGATACTGCAGTCGGATTACGGTCTGGGGATGCGTTGCGTGACGGGTTCCTCGTCGTGGGTGGATTGGGCGGTGTCGGTCGCGAAGGACGATAAACATGGGTATTCGCAGCCGAACCGCGGGGGCGACCCGGATTACGACTGTTCGTCGTTCGTGTGGGCGGCGTTGCGCCATGCGGGCTTCGACATGGGGTCGAGCCCGTTCAACACTGACGGCATGGATTCGGTGTTGAAGGCGGCCGGTTTCGAACGGTCGGATTTCAGGGATGTGGCGTCCCTGCAGGCGGGCGACGTCGTGTGGGCGGACGGGCATACGGAGATCTACATGGGTGATGGCGAGTTCGTGGGCGCGCATTGGGACGAGAGGCACGGGGTCGAGGGCAGGACGCCCGGCGACCAGACCGGCGACGAGATCGGCGTGACGTCCACGTTGAACGCGCGGTACACGCGCGTGTACCGTGCGCCGGCCTCGCAGGGCTCGCAGGCGGTGTCGGGCGGCACGTCGGATTCCGGTTGGGACGGGATGGACGCGGAGCAGGCGAAGGCCGCCTGGTTCGGCGGCCTGGCCGGTCCGGGCAATACGTGCGTCTCGTATCCGCAGGGCCAGTGCACGTGGGGCGCGTGCCTGCGCGCCTACCGTATCGGCTGGAAGCATGTGGGCCAGTATTGGGGCGATGGCGGCATGTGGGCCTCGTCCGCGGCCGCGGAGGGTTACAGGGTGACGCGGACGGCCCCGGTGCCGGGCGCGATCGTGAGTTTCCCGCCCGGCGTGCAGGGCGCTGATCCGGCGGCCGGGCATGTGGCCGTGGTCGAGTCGGTGGACGCGTCGAAGGGCACGTTCACGATCAGCGAGATGAACGCGCATGGCCCGGTGTACACGTCGCGCGAGCTGCCCATCGCGGGCGGCGCGAACTTCATCCTGCCCAAGGACCCGATCCACGGGGCCGGCGGGGGTTCCTCGTCGGCGGCGACGTGCTCGGCGGGCGACCAGGACGGCGAGAAGGCGAGCGTGGAGGAGGCGAAGAGGATCGCGAAGCGCAAGATGAAGGACATGGGCTGGGATGACGGTTCCCAGTTCGAGTGTCTGGACACGATCTTCACCGAGGAGTCGGGCTGGCGGTGGGACGCCACCAACCCGGACAGCGGCGCGTACGGCATCCCCCAGTCGCTGCCGGCGGAGAAGATGGCCTCGGCCGGCCAGGATTGGCGGACGAACGCGGCCACGCAGATCGACTGGGGCCTGAAATACATCCATGACAGGTACGGGACGCCGTGCGGCGCGTACGCGGAACGCAGGGCCAAGGGCTGGTACTGAGATTATCGGCGTCCGTTCGGGTGGTTTTTCCGGGAGCGGTCGTCTCATGGCGTTCCCGGGCCGGCCGGCGCATGATTTTTCTTCTCCTTATTCCCGTGCGCCGGCGGGCCGCTTTCCTTCACGGCCCCATGCCCCCTCCCCCGGGCGTGGGGCCTTTCCTTTTTTCCGGCCCGTTATCGGCCGTGGGCCGTGCCGGCGCGTGGTGGATGCGCGGGCCCGTGTTTCCGGGCCGTGGAGGCTTGTGATGAGGGAGGCTGTGATGTCCGGGATGGTGTTGGCCGATGATTCGCTGATCAACCTGTTCCCCGATCCCGCGTGGGATGTGGCGGGGTTCAGGGACCTGGCGGGAGGCGTGATAGCGGTGTGCCTGTACGCGGCGGTCGCGATGGTGATCGTCGGCGTGCTGACCCTGCTGCCGGGCCTGATCACGAACAACATGATGGAGCGCGCGTTCTCGTGGAAGCGGCTGCTGTGCGCGTTGATGATCCCGTTGACGATCGGCGCGGCGACGAGCGGGTTCGCGTGGGGCGCGGGCGCGTTCGGCGCGGACGGGCTGGCGGTGAACGACTCGTACCAGTCCGCGAACGGTCATCCCGACTGGAAGGGCGTGAAGAGCGACGAGGCGAAGAAGTCGGATGATCTGGGCGGCGTGGTCCGGCAGTTGGGCGAGGACATCGCGAACCGTGTGGGCAAGGCCGCGGGCGACGCGATCGACAAGGCCCTGTCGACGGGCAAGAAGGCGTGGCATTGGCTGTCCGGCGGCGACGGGAAGGGCAACGTGTTCCAGAAGGCCGGGGACGCCGCGTCCGGGGCCTGGGACTGGCTGTCCGGCGGCGACGGGAAGGGCAACGTGTTCGAGAAGACGGGCCAGGCGGCGGGCGACCTGTGGTCGTCCCTGTTCGGCTGAGCCGTCCGGCCCGTTATCGGCGTCGGGCGTCGTACGGGCCCGGTGGCGGTGGGGAAAGGAGGGTGAATCATGACCATTATTCATCCAATCGCCGCCACCGCGTCCGATATCGTGCTGGCGTTGACCGACAACGACCTGTCCGGGTTCTCCGTGTCCCCGAACTGGACGTTCTTCCCGTTCATGAGCCTGGTGTCGAACATCGTGGGCGGCCTGTGGGCTTTGGGCATCTTCGTGGCGACGGCCGCGTGGATCATCGCCGCGTTCTCCTGGGTCGTGTCCAAGGCGATCCACAACAGCACGATGCAGCAGTACAGCGGCATCGTGTTCGTGTGGATCGCGCTGGGCATGATGCTGCTCGGCTCGGCCATGGCGATCGTCAAGTTCGCGTCCACGCAGGCCCTGTTCTGACCTCGGGGCCCGTCCCCTTTTCCTCCGGGCCCGTCCCGCCGTCGGGGCGGGCCCTTTCCTTTCTTTGCTGTTTTTCCGTTGTTGGGAGGCTGTCGTGGGCGATATCGTCGAGGCGGTGCTGCAGAAGCTGTTCCCGTGGATGCTGGACCCGATGGGCAAGGCGTTGCAGGGCATGATGGTGGGCGCGTTCTCGTCGACCGCCGGATCCGTGTCGTACGCGGAGTGGAACGTGGCGATCACGGCCGCGAACAGGATCGGCTGGGTGATGGGGTTCGTGAACATGCTCATATGCGCGGTGGGCGCGGTGCATGCGGCCGTGAAGGCCAGCCCGGCGGAGTCGGTCAAGTCGTTCGCGATGGCGGTGCTCGCATGGCCGTTGACCGCGATCTGCGTGAGCGTGATGATCACGTGCGAGGGGATCGTGAGCCTCCTGTCCGCGAGGATCCTCGCGGTGGGCGCGGACACGACCAAGGGCCGGGGCATGGAGTCGATGGTGTCGGCCATGTTCAAGAAGATCCTGGAGCAGGCGTCCGTCCTGCATTCGCTGACGATGCTGCTCGTCTATCTGGTGTTGTTCGTGGGCGTGTTCCTCCTGTGCTGCATGCTCGCGGCCCGCACCCTGTGCCTGGTGCTGCTGGCCGCGGTCGCCCCCTTGCCGGTGATGAGCGCCGGCTGGAAGGCGACCCGGCCGGCGATGCGCCGCTGGCTTTCGGCCGTGGTGGGCGTGATGCTGGCCAAGCCGTTGGCCGCGCTGGTGATCACGGTCGGGTCGGCGCTGATGACCTCGCAGACCACGTCGGGCGTGGGCGAGGGCAGTTTCTGGGATCTGCTGGTCGGCGTCGCCGCGATCTACATGGCCTGCTATTCGCCGAAGATGATCATGCCGGTCGTGCAGTTCCTGGGCGACGACCGGAGCATGGGCATGCAGCAGGCCGCGAGCCAGGCGGGCCGGAACGCGCTGGTGACCGCGGCCCAGCTGACCCGGCAGGTCGTGACCGCGGCCGCCGGGGTGGCGACCGGCGGGGCCGCGGCGGCGGGCGTGCAGTTGCCCGGCATGGCGCAGGGCGGCCTGGCCGCCCTGACCGGCCAATGGGGGCAGGTCGGCGAACAGGCCGGAAAAATGCTCGCCGGCTCCAAGTCCGACGGCAAGGACAAGGATGATGGCGGCGGGGCCCGGGATTCCGGCGCCCATGCCGCCGACCCGTCGAAGGACGACGGGTACGAGCCGCCGGTCTCCGCTCCCCCGGGCCCGGATGGCTCGGCCATTCCGGCGCCCGATGGCGCGTCGTCCGCCGGAACCGCGCCCGGCGGCGAGGGAGGGGACGGTGGCCGGGGCGTCGCGGGCCTTGACGGTTCGGACGGTGCCGACGGGATCGGCGGCGAGGGCGGCCTGGGCGGTGCCGGCGGCGAGGGCCGGACCGGATCGTCCGGCGCTCCGGGGTCTCCGGGCGATCCGGGGCTTCCCGGGATGCCCGGACCGGACGCGGCGCCGGCGCCCCCGGTCTCGCCACAGTCGCCGTCGGGCCCGGTCCTGGCCTGACTTATCGATGCGTTGCCGGGTGGCGTCCCCGTATGGGCGGGGATCGCGCCCGGCCCTTTTTTCTTGTTTGATCGGAGGTTGCTGATGGTGGATGCCGATGGCAGGGACGGCGGGGCGAGGGTGCCCACGGCGGCGTTCAGCCGCCTGTCGGCCACGAATGTCTTGTTCGGGTGGACATGGCCGCAGATCGGCGTGGGCCTGGCCGGCCTGGTCATGGTCGTGGGCGGCGCGGCGGCGGGCATGGTGCTGCCGTTGATGCTCGCTGGCGGCGTGGTCATGGCGTACGGGCTGATCCGTTACGAGGGGTTGAGCCTGATGGCGTGGACGTACGTGTGGCTGGCGTGGCGGCGGCGTGTGCGCGACGGGTCGACCCGATGGTCGGCGAGTCCGCTCGCCTCGGGCCGGCCGGCGGGCGTGCTGGGCGTGTGGGGCCAGGTCGGGTCCCGGGCCCAGGTGGTCGAGGGGTCCGGCGTGGAGGTGGTCGGCACCCCGTTCCATGGCGCCTGCTACCTGTTCGACCCGGAACGCCGGCGGGCGACCGCGGTGCTCGCGTTGAAGGTCGAGGAGTGGACGTTGAGCACGGATGCGTCGAAATCGTCGCGCGCGGCCGCCTTGAACGATCTGACCGCCCGTCTGGCGGACACGCCGGGAGTGGTCGAGCTCAAGGAGACCGCGCTCCTGCTGCCGGGAGCCGCGCCCGCTCCGGATCTGCCCGACGATGGCGGGTCGCCGGAGTGGATGCGCCGTGATATGGCGGAATTGTGGGCCCTGCCGGAGGTCATGACCCCGTTGGCGAACGTGAGCTACGTGTCCGTGACCTGCGACGTGGACCGGCTCAAGGGCGTGGACCACGCCCGGGGCCGGCTCACGGAACGCGATCGGGTCGGGGTCGCGTTGGGCGACCTGGTGAAGATGACCGTGGCCCCGGCCCTGGTCGAATGCGGGGCGCGTCCCGGTTCGGTGCGCTGGTGCGGCCTGGACGACCTGCGCACGCTGATCCGGTCGGTTTCGGATCCGGCCGGCAACGCGGACCGTCCTCCGGTCACCCGTGACGAGCCGACGCTGGGCTGGTGCGAGGAGAGCCTCGACGGGGAGAGCGTGACCCTGGAATCGTGCGTGGCGCGCACCTGGTGGGTGACCCAGTGGCCCGACCGGCCCGTGCCGGCGGGCTGGACGCGCGACATCCTGCAGGGCGGCAGGATGATCGCCCTGACCCATATCTGGAGGCCCATGAGCATGGAGGAAAGCGAGAAGGACCTGAGGGACCGCGAGTCCAGCATCCTGCAGCGCGACACGTTGCAGAACCAGCGGAAACTGTCGCGCGACGAACGCCGTGAGCGCCGCGAGCAGCGGCAGCGAGAGGCGGAGCAGGACGCGAACTGGCCCGACACCGACCATCAGGGGTATATCGCCCTGTTCGCCCCGGACCGCGACATGCTGGCCGTGTTCGAACGCGACCTGCGCGTGCGCGTCGGCAAGTACCATCTGCGCCTGTCCGGCCTGCGCGGACAGCAGCGGCAGGCGTTGACCGCGGTCCTGCCGCTGGGGTTGTGACCATGGGCGCGCACGGCCAGGAGGACTGGTTCGACGAGGTCATGCCCGGGTTGGACGACGGGCGGCCTGGTGGGAAACGGCGATTCCCATGGCCCGGCCGGCATGGGAAGGACGACGGGGACGAGGCCGAGGCCCGCACCAGGCCCCGTATCGGGGTGCGTGTGGGCGTGGCGACGGTGATCGTCACGGGTCTCATGGTCACGGCCGGGCTGACTGCGGGCATGGTCTCCGCGAACCGGCGCGAACGGCTGGCCGACGCGTCGGCGGCGTGCGAACGATCCGCCCGGACATGGTCCGCGGGATCGTCCGAATGGGGCCGTGACCGCGACCGGATCATGGGATCCGTCGACCTCGACGCGCTGCGCGCCACTGACCCCGATATGGCGGACACCCTCGAACGGCTTTCCGCCGACCCCGTCACGCCGGCCGGATGCACGGCCGGAGGCGACACGGCAACGCTCGACGCGGACGCGAAACGCATCTCCAAGGCCGCCGACATGCTCGCGAAACGGTCGGAACGGCTGGAAAAGGCCGTGGCGAAGGCCGGACAGACGGTCGGCGACGCCGAATCGTCACGGGCCAGGAGCCGGCTCGAACATGCCGTGGCCGACGCGCGGGGCCTGCTGGCGGGGAGCACGGCGGACCAGTACAAGGTGCCGTACCTGTACCGTCGGCTCGGACAGCTCACGGAACAGGCGGCGGGGCTGCTCGACGACGGGTCCGCGTCCCCGGCGGACATGGACCGGCTCTCCCAGGGCATCGGCGCCATGGTCGCCTCGCTCGCCTCCGGCACGCGATGACGGGCCGCCATACGGTTATCGGTCCGGCGCACGCGTGTACGGGCAAACGGATCAGGAAACAGGAAGGAATCGGTCATGTCGTGTCGGTCAGAGGGTTCCGGACTCATCGAACGCGCCATCCTCGCGCGATCAATGGGGGCGGGCCGATGATGCACCTCGTACTCGTGATCGCCGTCGTTTTCGTTTTCGCCGCGTCCTGTCTGCTGACGTTCGCCCTGTGCCGTGCGGCCACGCGCCGCGACATGCTTGAGGCCCGTTGGCGTGAGGAGTCGGCCGGTTCCGTGGGTGAGGAGAGCCATGAGAGCGCATGAAACGCTTGAGCGTGCCGGGCGTCAGGGCGGCTTCCCGGCCCGTGGTTCCGCTTCGGGCCTGTTGGCGGCCTGCCCGTCGGACGGCAGCCACGACTTCTACCTGTCGATGATGCTCGACGTTCCCGTGCCGCGCGTGCCCGTGCTGCGCGCACGTCTGCAAGACTCCCGCCGAGGGGCGCAACGCGCATCCGACGTACAGGAAGCTGGCCGCGTGGTGCAAGTGCAGCGTGGGCACGGTCAAACGCCATTTGTCATGGCTGGAAGGGGGACGTGTGGTGATGGAGCAGCGGTTCCGTCTGCGTGACGGTTCGCCGGTCGTGCCGCGCTGGCGCCGTTGACGATATAGGCGTCCTTCGTGGGTGTCGGCGTCGGCGATCATGTGCTTTTTCCGTTCAGGGAGGTTTCGTATGGCTGATGCTCCTGCCGGGGTCCGTGCCGGCAAGGCCGGGGGTCCGCATGGGTTGCGGGTCCTGTCCCCGGCCGATCCGGGGTATGTGGAGTGGTGCCGGTCCGGCATGCCCCAGAGGATCCGTCTGCTCAAGCTCGCCGCCGAGAAACGCCGCCGGATCGAGCAGGGGGTGATCTGTCCGAAATGCCATAGGCGCCGGGTCCGTGCCGGCGACACGTTGTGCGCCCAGTGCCGTCACTTGGAGGATCTGCCCCGCTGCCGGGAATGCGGGAGGCGGACGAGCCGTCCCGTGGACGGGTTGTGCGCCCGATGCCTGAAACTGGTCCGGGAACAGGCCAGGCCGATGTGCCCGAAATGCGGCAGGTGCCGGTGCCTCGAGGGCGGGGACATGTGCGGCAGGTGCCGGGCGCACCGTGTGTTGCCATCCTGTTCTCGTTGCGGCGCGCCGCGGCGGAAGGGCTCGCCGGACGGGTTGTGCGGCCGATGCCGGCAGCTCCTTTCGGGGAAGGCGAGGACATGAACCCGATGGACGTGGCCTTGGAGGCCCTGTACGTGCTGGGTGTGGTGCTGTGCTGCGCGCTCCTGTCCCGTGAGGAGGGTTCGCGCGAGGGTCTGGGTTCGCGTCGCGCCTGTCTGTTCATGCTGGCGTTGGCGGTGGAGGCGATGCAGGCGGGGTTGGGTTCGCTCGCGTTCGGGGAGCCGTGGGGCGCGCCGTTCGCGCCCTGGCAGGCGTTCGACCTGGCGGGCGCGGTCCTGGCGGACCTGTCCCTCGCAGGGGCCCTGTTGCGCGGCGGCGGCGGGGCTCCCGGTCCGGACTACCGGTGACGCGTACCGCCGGTCATTCCTCCCGTTCGTGTTCGTGTTCCACCTCGAAGCGGATCTTGAGCCGCGTACGGCCGCGGCGGGCATGGCGTGCGGCGCGGCTTCGCCCGCCGCCGTTTTCCCGGAGGCCGTGGCGGGTGTGGCGTCCCCACGCATGAACGTGGGCCAAGAGTTTTCTCGCGGCCGCCATGACGCGCAGGAGCGACAGCGCCACGAGGCAGCCGATGGCGAGCAGCGCCACCAGGTCGCGGTTCCGGGCGGCGGGCAGGTTCTGGATGATTTCGAGGAGGTCGAGCATGGCCTCGATGGTGTTTGCGATGTATTCCATGTGCCGCTGTATGCGTCCGACGCCCCTGCTCATGTTCACGTCCGATTCCCGGTCCGATGACGGCCGGGAACGTTATGGTCGTCCACCCGCCGAAATCGGTGCCGCCGCGGGTGATCGCGCCATGGGGAAGGAACATCCTGAATGATTGGCCATATTGGATCGGAGTGCGGGAGGAAGGCCCTGGACTTTCTGGCCGTCGGGCGGTCCCGCCTCACTGCATGTCGGCTGCGCGGCCGGCGGGCTGCATCGTCCGGCTCACACTGGACCAGAACCGGACATGCCGTCGAAACCCCTATAATTGTCATGTCGTCAGAACAAGCCCGGAGAAGGATATGCCATCAATGCTTACAGTCGCGGAGACGGGGAGCTTGTCCGTCCCTCTCGTCTCCAACCACGATGTGGCTTCGCCGTTGAGATATCCCGGCGGCAAAAGCGTGCTGTCCGGGTACGTCGCCTCGCTTATCGATGTTCTCGGCATTCGTGACGTCACGTATGTCGAACCCTATGCCGGGGGTGCCGGTGTCGCTCTGCGTCTGTTGAAGGACCACAAAGTATCGAAGGTAGTTATCAACGACTACGATCCCGACGTGTTCGCGTTCTGGAACAGCGCTGTCAATGATTCGGCTTCGTTCCTGGAACGATTCGACCGGGCGGAACCCACTATCGAGGAATGGCATAGGCAGAAACGCATCATCGCGGACCCTGCCAGCGAGCTGGACAGGGGGTTCGCGTTCTTCTTCCTCAACAGAACCAACAGATCCGGCGTGCTGAACGGCGGCGTGATCGGAGGATTGAAACAGAACGGTAGATACAAGGTTTCGGCGCGGTACAACAAGGCCTCGCTAAGACGAAAACTTGAATTTCTCGGGGAACACGTCGACTCCATCGAGGTCAGAAACGAGGATGGCAGGGCCGTGGTCGAACGATTCGTCGGATTCCCTGAGGCGTTCATCTATGCGGATCCGCCTTACGTGGAGAAAGGCGGCAGCCTGTATATGAACGCCTTGGACGATGAGAGGCACAGGGAGCTCGGAGATCTGCTGAACAATCATGCCGACTCCCATTGGATGCTCACCTATGACGATACGGCGTTGATACGCGAGCTGTACGGGGAACGGTACGGTGGCCTGTTTCCTTTGCAATACAGCGCCTCCGCCCGGCGCACCGCGAACGAGCTGATGATCTTTTCCGATACACTGGGCAAGGCCGCAGCCCACATGCACTGACGCGAAGGAGAGGACATGGCGAATCCGTTCGGGGAAAAGAATATCGGCCCATGGGAGGGCCAGCAGGTGGAGTACATTCCGCTGGATGATCTGGTCCTGTGGACGGAGAATCCCCGCGATCCGCTGGATGGCGATTACACGAACGACGATGTCATCCGTCGCGCAACCGACGGACGCAACGACAAGCAATGGCAGTTGTCCAAGCTATCGAAAGAGATGGGCGACAGATTCGATTTGAGCGAACTGCCCACGGTATGCAGAATCGATGACGGACCGAAGTACAGGGTATACGACGGCAACAGGCGTGTCATTCTGGCGATGCTCCGCAAGGCCGGTCTCACTACTGAGGGCCAGCAACAACTGGTGCCTCCGGATTTCCCAGACCCCATCCCATGCAACGTGTGCGACGAAGAGACCGCGCTGGAGAATGTGGAACGCAAGCACAGAGGTAACGGGAGCTGGAAACAGTACGAGCGGGACCGTTTCATGTTCGACTACAGGGGAGGCCCGAAAACCGTTCTCATACGGCTGGAGGAGCTCATCAAGGCGGTGACGAAATGGCCCGCCCTGAACATGAGATACGTCGAAGATGACGTCTTCAACAAAAAGCATCTCGAGGAGATGGGTCTTCTTCCCGACGAGCCGGACTTCGGGGTTCCTCTGGAGCTGCTGGAGGAGCTCGTGGAGGCCGTCGCCGACAAACTGGATAATGAGCTGAACACGCGCAACGCGCGAAACGACCCCGCCAGCGTCCTTCCGGGCGAACTCATGGACCGTATCAGAGAAGCACGGCACCGCCGACCGGCGGGCGAAAAGGCCGACGGACGGGAAAGGGAACTTCCCTCCGACAATTCCGAGCCTCCATCGCAATCCCATGGTGGTCTTGGCCGGGATGATGTGCTTCGCCCCGATACGTCCGGGACACTCCCCCACACCGATGCATCCGCCAGGAGGCGAAGGGGACGCACCCGTCAGGTCAAGCCGGCATCCATTCCCGTGTTCGGGAACCCTTCGGGTCTACGGCTGCAGACGGGAGACGTCAACAACATGTATCGCACTTTGGAGGAACTGTGGAACATGTATGCGCGCGGAGGCATGCGGAATGCCGCCGCGTTCGTGCCGATCTTTCGCATGGGGCTGCGTCTGCTGATCGATACGGCCGCCATGGAACGATGCGGCGGATTGGACAGATATGTGGGCGAGTATGCCGGGGAAGCGAAAAAACGTCTCAGGCAGGCGGCAAACAGCGCTGATCTCGTTACCTTTATGCGCAATCAGGCGGTGTCGCCGGAAAATCTGCTCCGACTGCTCCAGAACGGCGCACATGCGTATACTTCGACTGGGAACAAGGAACAAGCCCTAGCCATGAGTATCCTGATCGGGGAAATGCTTTCGATCAGCCACGGACGTCCATGATTCGGGGGATGGCGTTTCATGGGACACAAGACTGTGGCAGCCATTTACCAGCAAATCGCCGTGACGGGCTGATGCTTCTCTATAAACCGGGTCGCGCGTTCACGGACGGTCCGGAATCCGGCCATCGCGCACAGAGTTTTTCACTCCTCATCAAGCCGATACGGGGCACGTTCGGCGTGCATCATGGCATGAGACGTCACACTCTCATGGGACGGGAAGGAATTTCCGGCTGTCGGAGGACAATCGTGTTCGTATCAGCTTTCCACATGAGAAGGGGAAACATGGAACACGGGGATGATGGTCGTTCACAGGAGGATCTCTTGGATGGCCCCGTATCGCCGCCGGATGAGCCTGAGCGGATACTCGATCCGTTCAGGAAGGCCTTCGTTTGGACAAGAACGCGTCTGAACCTGTCGGGAGAGCTTTTCGGCACACCGCAGTGTCCTGTCGCGCGGATCCTCGCACCCGTCCTGACCGTTCTGGGAGCTTTGATCCTCGTGTGCGATCTGTTCGAGAGCCCGTGGAGGGAGGTCCTGGCCTTCGCCGCCTTGGCGGCCGCCTTGTTTTCCGTGGGATACAGGCCGCATCCGCTCGACGCGTTGAGGAGGCCCGGCAAGCCCATGCGGTGGTTCCTCTGTCTCGGGTGCGTCCTCGTCCTGCCAATCGTGACCTTCTATGCGTCGGCACTGCTGGTTTCCCTCATACCCGACACGTCGGAGAACGCGGGTATCGCCGCGACGGACACGTTCGGCGAGTATGTGGTCATGTTCATCCAGATCATGGGCGAGGCGTGCCTGTCGATTCTTCTGTTCGCGCTGCTGTATAAGGCCCTCAATCGGGCATGGGGCCGGTCGGATCCATGGGTCCGTCTCCTCGTCGCGTGGCTGGTTTCGGCCTTTCTGTTCGGCATGCTGCATCTGCCTACGTATAGATGGAATTTTCTGCAATGCTTGGTCATCTTCTTCTCGCTGTTCCTGGGATTCGCCGCGTTCGTCGCGACGCGCAGCTGGACGATTCTGTTCCTTTCCCATTTCCTGTACGACCTGCTCAGCAGGCCCCTGGTGCTGAATGCGTGCCGACACGCCGCCCTTCTGTGGCTCCTGGTTGCCGTGGCTTGCGTGTACTGGCATTTCGGGAAGGGGAGCGCCAGCCGTCCGGCTTCCCCTCCCGCTCCCCCGATATCGGCGGATTGTCGGGTGGATGGCATGCCACGGCCGGCGGGATCGCCGGCCGTGGCATAGGATGTGTTCATGCGGACCGTTCCCCTCTCCCGGAAGGGGTGCCGGCGGTTGGTCCGATGATGGGAAAGGAACGAGGATGAGCGAAGAGGACAAGGTGCCGTCCCCGGACGGCGTGGGCGTGGTGCCCGAGCCTGAGACGGTTCGCAGGCGTCCGAAGTGGCTGGCGCCCGTGGCGGCGGGTTGCGTACTGGTGCTGCTTGCCGTGGGCGGTGTGGCCGGCTACCGTATGTGGTCGGCGCGCGAACTGGCCGAGGCGAAGGAGGCTTGCGCCGTGGCGGCGGACGGGGCGCGTGGCGCGGCGAACGACTACAATGCGGTCGTCAACGGCCAGGCCGCCGACGCCTCGGCGGTCACCGTCGACCAGGTGAAGGACGCGAGGACCGTGGACGCGCTGGCCAAGGCGTTGAAGACCACGGCTCCCGAGTATGAGGGGTGCTTGGCCGGTTCCAAGGCCGGTTTGGACGAGGCGACGTCGAAGCTCGACAGGCAGGCCGCCTGGTACAAGACCCATGCCGCATCGCTCGGGAAGGCCGTCAAGGCGGTGGAATCCTCGAGGCTCGACAGGACGGTCGAGGACGCGGAGAAGCTGCTCGCCGATTCGAAGGGCAGGGTCGCCGACGAGAAGACCCGTAGCATGTTGGAGCAGGCCATCAAGGACAGGGACGCGGACGCGATCGGCGAGGCCGTGAACGCGGTGGACGGGTCGGTCAAGGCCAAGGCGAAGGCCGACGCCGACGCGAAGGCCAGAAGGGAGGCCGAGGAGAAGGCCCAGGCCGAACAGGAGGCCCAGGCGGCGGCCGACGCGGCGGCGGCCCAGGCGCAGGCGCAGCAGCAGGCCCAGTCCTATGGCGGCGGCTACTCGTACGGCGGCGGCACCGGCTACACCGGTGGAGGCTACACCGGTGGCGGCTACACGGGAGGAGGCTACACCGGCGGAGGCACGTACACGCCGCCCGCGACCGGAGGCGGCAACGGTGGGGGTTCCGCCTCCAGCGGACCAATCAGCGGAGGACACGGATGTACTACTGATTGTCCTCCACCATCAAGCGACGGTCTGATTCATCATTAACGACTATCAATAAAGTCCATAAGGGTCTTGCTCGAATTTCGGGCAAGACCCTTTTTATTTCCAAGTTCTCTTTTCCCTGTGTTTTTCCTGTGATATCGGTGTGGTTTCCCGGGGTGTGCGGGTGGGGGTCGTGGAGTCCGGCCTGTGGGACGG
>OJKF01000175.1_pt1 | contig 17352 bp, 19 predicted proteins | sample 1596531 | NCBI WGS metagenome assembly OJKF01 (sample SAMEA4350128, study PRJEB24818) | metagenome | biome: human; feature: gut; material: faeces | place: Denmark | collected 2013-09 | reverse complement strand
GAGCATTATAACGAATGGCATCCGCATAGTGCGCTGGGTTATCGCTCGCCACGGGAATATCTGCGGCAGCGGGCTTGTAATGGGTTAAGTGATAACAGATGTCTGGAAATATAGGGGCAAATCCAAGAATGGAGCACGGTCACGAGTTACATCAGAGATATCGGAATAACCTAAACCATTTTTGTTAGCAACAACAACACGACGGTTAAAGGTAATGCCGCCAGATGTGTGACGAACAACATTAACGTTATTAGCGTAGGTATCAAGGACACCATCACCGTTTTGTTTAAATCCAGTATCACTATCGCCTAAAACAATAGAATTTCCACCCAATCCGTTAGCAACACCAACACCAAAACCGCTATTAAACTTAGGAATGGTTGCATCCTGACTAATAGACAGTTGGGGAGCGTTAATTTTACCGTTTACGCTAAACTCGATTGCGGTAGTACCAGGACCGCCAGCACGCTGTGTGTAGAAATGCCAGCCGCTTTCATCTGCGCATTCTAATACTTGTTTACGAGTATCATTACCCCATGCACGAATATTGAAGCTAGATTGTCCGGTATTCTTACCCCATCTCATTTGACCAGCAACTTCAAGATCACCTAAGAAATATGCCTTTAGTCCACCTGTAGCCATATTACGTTCGGTGCTGAAATGGCGACCTTTGCTGTCTTCGAGGTATAAAACGTTATCACGGGCGTTGTTGCTATCGCCCCAATGATTAAATCGAATATAATCACGCGATCCAGAACGCCCAGCGTCGAAAGTCAAAAAACCTTTCTTAATGTAAACGTCATTACTAAAACGAGCGGCACGGCTTGCACGTTCTAACGTTAATGCATCTTCGTTACCATCACCGCCTAATTGAACGTTACCGGAAGTCAGATCATAAATGAATGGTCGATAAGTATTCCAACCACCAAACTTATCGTTTTCAGCCGTTGACAGAAGATAAACTTTTGCGGAGTCATTGCGCCAAAATGCACCATAATTGCCGTAAATCATACGGAATGCATTTGAGTTAGCAGCTACATACTCGCCGTTTGTATATACAATTTTAGTTGCACCAGTGGTAATAGAGCATTGACCGTTAGCTTCTAGCTGAAATGAGTTTTTCCCCTGATCGCTATACCATTGGAAGTTATTTGTTTCAGCACTACCAAAACCAATCCAACCTTGACGAGCATTAGCACCATTGCGGCGGTCTTGCCATTCAATATAGTTTGATTGATTACTAGGACGCTCTAATCTAAGAACGTTTTGTCCGGCATCAAATACACCTTTACCAGTAAACATGGTGCGACCAGTGATTCGTAGAACTTCGCTAGAATCGGTAGTACCAGTCGCTAAACGATAAACGTTACCTTGAACAGTTTCATGCCAGATTGTTTCTGCGGCTTTACTACGGAATTTACGAAGATATTTTTTACCAGTACCTGAATCGTTATTCAAACTGACAATATCATATGTACCCTGTCCGTTTATCAAACATCAACGTTCCGGCCTTGTTTTCGGTGTTGAACATTGTAATAACACGTCCATCTGTAACACCAGTAGACGGCTTAACGTTAGTCATAGCTGGGGTGTCATGAACAGTCAGTGAAACACCGCTAGTCTTACCATATTCGACAATAACGTTATCAGTATAACGACCGTAGTTAACGTAAATGTCGTAGTTATCACCGGAAGTATTAACCGCAAATACTTGATGAACGTTCAAAGAGTTTCGACGATAAGCAGCAATACTAACGCCTTTCGGGTTATTGTTACCGGAACGGATAACAATTTCAAGGAAATCAACCTGATCATAGGAGTTAACGTTATAACCATTACCACCGAAGATACGAAGCATTACCATACGACCATTTTGTGGGATCGTAGCCGTAGCAATCTTGAAATAAGCACGGGATTCACTACCAGAAGGAACAGACATTGTGACATTTTTAATAAACATCTTATCAATTTCGCCTTTGGTATATGCGCCAATTTCAGCAGGAGTCGGTTTATCCCCTTCGTGATACATTTTATAGCTAAACGCTTTTTGTCCCTGAGCATCAAAACCATAGGTTTCAACACGAGATCCGCCAGACGCATAACGGAAAGTAAATCCTCGACCATGCGCTTTACCGGAAGAGTGAGGAACGTTAAGGGTTAGATCCATGAGTCCATCTTGACCATTGGTACGGAATGCACCGAAGTAATTAAGATCTCTCGCGGTTGAATCTTCCAGATAGTTACCAGTCTTGCTATACAAATACGCGCCGTGATAGGTCTTTGTGTTCTTCTTGATATATGCTGCGTTAGCACTACCTTCAATACCATCAATTCGCTTGTTGGCGGCTGTAATTGCGGCATCGGTCGATGATTTGTTCTGGTCTACCTTGTTGTTAATAGCGGTATGGTTACTATTCACAGTGCCAGTAAGGTTACTGATTTTAGTATCAGCATCTTTCTTGTTGTCGGAAACGACCTTTTCAATCGCTGTTTTGTTAGCTGCAACCGTGCTAGTTAAGCTAGAAATTTTGTTATCTGCATCGGTTTTATTTGCAGTAACAGTTTTAGTTAAGTTGCTAACGTTGGTGTTAGTGGTATTAACCTTGTTGTTAATCGCGGTGTTATTGTCAGTGACCGTTTTCGTTAAAGCTGCATGTTTGCTATCTGCATCAGATTTGTTTGCGGCAACGGTTCTTTCAATTGCGATCTTATTCGCAGATACGGTCCCCGTAAGGTTATTGATCTTAGTGTCGGCATCGGTTTTATTTGCCGTAACTGTCTGGGTTAAGTTACTAACAGTGGTGTTGGTAGCATCAATGCGCTTATTGGTTGCGGTGTCTTTAGCGGTAATAGTCTGATTCAGTTCAGCTTTAACACTAGCCAGATTATTAGCGGCCTCTTGTTTGTTGGAAGCAATAACACGGTCAGTGCTAGTTTTATTCTGGTCTACTTTCGTGTTAAGTTCAGCGTGTTTTTCTGGAGAAACAGAGATTTGAACTACTGCGTTATTTTTATCTTTGGTATACAGAACGTGATCAGCAAGGTTAATAGCCAATTCACCCTGTGATAATTGTTCCGGCGTTGGTTTTTTACCAGCCGTTTGTGTGCGTTTAAATTGGATTGATTGCATCTAGAATCACCTCACTATAAAACAGGAATAAGGGAGGCGTTAACCTCCCCGCGTCATGTTTTATTTAGGTAGGAGAATCCTTAGTATTCGCCGAAATCGATCCGGTCAGTCTTAGCCACTGCGCCAATTTCGCTAGGTGTCGGTTTCTCGTTTGTAGAATAGACTTTAATCCATTCAGATTTACCGTTTTCCTGAATATTTCGGACGCGTAAACGCGGTGCGCCAGAAGTATTACAGGTTAATTGCCATGCGCCATGCTCATTAGCTTGAAGATGAATTAACGATGTATCAGCACCATAAGGGTTAGTGCTAGCAGTTCCCTTGTAAGTTACGAAACGGTTTCCTGTCAGAGATTCACTATCAATAGGACCACTGAAAGGATTTACACCAGCACCGATACCAAAATCACCCTGACGTAAGATCCGGCCTTCGGTAGCAATACCCCTTGCCAAAATCCCGCCATCTGGTTCAAGTTTAAATTCCAGTGTTACAGCTTTGTTATCTGCGCCACGGGTTTTGTGACTAGTGACATAAGCGTCATAGATGACATAGTAACCAGTGTTAGCAGCACTATAGCCAGAGTTCACAACATAGAACATACGGAAGCGTAAAGGTGTTTTATCCTCTACCGCTTTCATCAACATTGCTTGATGTTCATCGTCAAGAACACGGTTTAATGTGAGTGTTGTCGGTTCCAGTCTACGATAACCAGCAAGTTTCCCCGTAGCGTCCTGATCGTACTCTTCCAGAGTTTCTATCTCTGTGGATTCGGTTAGCGTAGGGAATGCTGCGATGTTCTCCATAGAACTAAAGCTAGGATCGAAAAAGTCGACCTGATTGTCTATCTGGTTAGAGATCGACACTTCAACATGTGATCCAGTGAAAATATCTAAGTTATCTTGTGTAATATTCATTATTACCCCTTAAAAACGCGCTAGATAAGAAAATTTAAGGCTAAGTGTCCCAACGATACCCCCATCACTAGAATCATCGTCATAATCGGTATTAGAGGCTACTGGAGTGATATCTGAAATAGAGAAGCCCAAATCTTTAAAACGTGGGTTATCCGGCTGAATCTGGATTATCTGGCAAATACCCTCATGGATTTTTGTTTCATGAATCTGAGAATATAATTGCATTTCGATAACGCATTCAGCTTGCATTGCATTACCACCACGGACCCTAGTGTAAGTCTCATTCATGCCAGTAATCCAACAAACCACGTCATCACTAAAACCTTGCTGAGTTTGTTCTACGTTTAAAGCCAGACCTAAATCTTGTTCGATAATATCTTGCAAGGCGCGTTTGATTTTCAGTCTAGGCATATTATTAACGGTAGCGAGCATGTGTACCCCCTGCCAGAGTAATAAAGCAATCAGTGGTATTATCACCATTGCGCTTAACGTATTGAACTTTGAAACGCTGGTTTTCTACAATGACAATATCACCCTGATTTAAGTCTCCCTCACGACAGAATAGAAATTCGGTTTCTGTCATTACCCCCGATTCGTCGGTAGTAGTAATTTCATGATAAGCACGAATTGATTTACCACCTTCCACCGAAAATACAGGAGCACTCTTAAACATTCTTGATAATTGTGATTCTGATAATTTGAACATAGTTACCCCCTTTATGGAGTATTTACATACAAAAAAGCCCCGCACTAGGCAGGGCTAATTATCATTCTTTAGGCTTGCGGCCTCGTTTTGCTGTGGCTTTCGCCGTAACCGTCTGGGATTCTTCTTCCGGTTTAGGAATCAGATTTTCTTCCCCCGAATCGGGGGAAGGTTCAGAAGGTTCTACAGGAGTTCAGTCAACTTTTTTCTGAACTACGGTCAGTGCGCTATGGTCCATAACAGCCCAATCCAGATCAGCCCATACACGGAAGTACAGGTTGCCAGCCGCGCGACCTGTGGTATCGTCGCAATCCAGTTCCAGCGATCCGAAGTCTGCAACAACAAGGGAGCTAAAGTCACCAAACAGCATGGTATCCTGAGCAACTACACCAGAGCCATAGATCGGACGGTTAACCAGTTTATCGCCTTCTACCAGGAAGCCCGGAACATTAGCTGCTTTGAGTTGCGCTGCCAGTTCAGCTTTAACAACACCACGGGTAGCAAATGCCAGATCCGCTTCGTTATAACCTTTGTCGGTCAGTTCAGCTACCAGTTTCAGGAACTCGGCATAGGTCCAATCAATCTGTTTAACTTTGCCAGCGTCGGTCAGGATCTTAGTCAGACCATCACGAGCGTTAGTGTTAGCAGCATTGGACAGAATCGCTTTTTCCAGAGCGATAGCACTGTGTTTCAGCATGTGCTCACCAACGATAGCGCCAATATTGGGCAGTGTGATTGCAGCCTGACGCGTTACAGGAACAATTCCGTTAAAAGTCTTGAGAGTCATCGGCTGCGCTGCAAACTTAATAGTACCTTCACCAGCGGATTGACCTTCTGCAACAAAACCGAAGTTTTCCAGATTGCTGGAAGTCAGAGACGGCAGAGAAACAGGACCAGTTGCGTTAATGGTACGCACACCCAATTTACCCAGAATAGAACGTTCCATGATCATATCAACGAAGCAATCATGGCGGATTTCTTCACCAACTACTGGTTTCAGAGATTCCATGTTCTGGCTAGCACGCAGAGCGGACGCCGGAATGAATACGGAGTTAGAACGCTGCGCACGACCACGCGCTGCGGCTTTACGTGCTTCTTCCTGAGAATATTCAGCTTCTGCGCCAGTCAGGGCTTTACCCTCTGCGATTGCACGTACAGCTTTATTAAGATCGAAACGGGATTCCAGAGTTTTAATGGTATCGGTCATGGTAATTTTTCCTTTAACAAAAGTTTTAGATTCGGTAGTATTTAGTGCGCGTGCTTTTTCTTTAAAATTTTCAATAGTCACGGCACTATCTTTAATTGCAGCTTCAATCACGTCTTCGGAGATATTTAGATGTTTTCCGATAGCACGAATTTCGGCGGTATCTTCGCGAGAACGTTCAAACGGTTTTTCTTCGTCTTCAATCTTTTCTTCTTCGACTGGTTCGGATGTATTTTCCGTTTCGTCGTTCTCGTCTGTATCTTTATTTAGTTCTTCTGTTTCTTCCGGTTCATCTTCGGAACGTTCTTCTTTTTCTTCTGGCGTTACTTCTTGCGGTTCTTCCACATCTTCGCCACTGTCAGCACTATTTCCAGAATCGGAATCAATTTCTTCATTTTCTTGTTCCTCTTTCTCTTCTTCGGAACGTTTTTCTTCATCTTCCGGTTTAATTTCTTCGACCGGAGTATCTTTAATTTCGTCTTCCACTTGTTCACCCTCCAAAACAATCATTTCGTTGTCTGTATTTAGAGAGCGTCCAACACCCGCATTAAATGGATCTGCGGCACACGTTACAAGACTGCATTCGAAAGGTTGCCAGCGTGTAACATAATAGATCCCTTTGTTAAAATCGGCTTTGCCATCAAGAACGTTATAACCGACGCTAACTTGTGAAAGTGTTCCCTCTTTTACCTTCTCAAAGCATTCATTAGCCAGTTGGCCTACTTTGGAGAATTGGACAAGGCAACGACCTACACGGTCTTCGTCAATACGAGCGGAGCCAGGAACAATCTTGCCGATATGAAGATCCAGATTGTGATTAAACAGAAGACTTGCGTTAGTCTCGTTTAAAACGGATAGATCAACCGCTGATTCATCGTGTACGAGAATCTCTTTTAATTCGACTTGCTCGCCGTCCTGATTCATGTAATAACGTGTATAAGGAGCCTCGCTTGAGAAAGCCAATTCAATAATTCGTTCGTCTTTTTCTTCGATAAAATCAGGGGTATCTACCGCAACACTACGACGGAATTGTTTTGTTGTCATAGATCACCTTGAAAATTATTGGGGGCATTGCGCCCCGTTGGGTTATTCATTTTGAGTATCAGGAGATTTTTCTTTTTCAGTCTCACCCTCACTCACGACGCATGTATTTAGCATGTGTTTTTCTGCCTCAATTTCTTTAAAGACCTGAGACGGATCTTGACCCATTTCCATAATGACCTGAGCTTTAGACTTCAATCCGCTTTCTATTAACAGAACTTCACTCTGAATATCTTTGATCGGTTCAATAGACGTAACGCGAGGTCTAATAATTGTCGTTGCATCCAAAATAGAATCGATCTGCGTCATGCGAACATTGATTTTTGAGTTAATTACCGCGTGACGTAAAAACGCCTCAAATAATGGAAGAATAACAGTATCAACTAAGCGATCTTGATGCGTCTTGAAGCGAGCGGATTCAATATTATGACCGAATTTTGCTGATGAGTAGTTAATAGAACTTGTATCTCCTGTAAGAGCTTGTTTAAAGCTAGACAGACCCATAGAAATAGAAGTCAGCATTGCTTCATTGAATTTTTCGAAATCATCGCCGCCTTGAGTTGATTGTACCGTTTTAACGTCTTGCCCCGGTTCCAGTATATTGATAGTACCCGGTTCGAAGTCAGTGATCATTGTTGGCGGTTGATAGTTTTCCGTGTCATCTTCACCAACATCAAATGAATCTTGATTTTCTTTATCGCTTGTGATAAAGGCCATGCTGCTTGCGTGCACGCGCTTACCGATTATTACAGTCTCGCGGAACGCTTCAAGATGAGCTATATCTTTGATTATTGGCAAGAAATCAGTAATACCACGTAATGCGTCGGCTGTACCAGGGATAAAGTAATGCAGCACTCTTTCCGCCGGGATTCGTACACGTTCGCCAGTAAAGGACTGAGTAAACAGGTCACGACGCCTAAACCAATATGCAACGGGCTTTTCATCTTCATATTCGATGCCAGCGTAAACGACATTACCGTTATCTAAGGTGCGCTGATCTGACCAATCAACACAATCCGCACCATAAATGGATACTTGCAGATCCTTACCATCTTCATGGAGTACCAGAAACGCATCACCACCCATCACGCGCTCTTTTTCCATCAACTTTAAGCATTCAAGGAAGTTAATCTTTCCGATGCGCGAGAATCGTTTCTGAGAGCTAGCCCAACGCCAAAAAGCATTCTCAATAGCGGTGTTAGTGGTTGCGTCCAGCTTTTCCCCTTTCATAACGAAGGTTCGAGGCTGTAAGCCAGTACCTACCACGGAATCAATAACGTGTTGGCAATAACGGGAGCCAATAGAAGTGTTTAACGCAAGATAACGGCCTTGATTGTATAGACGTGATGCGGACCCCTTAATCGCGCTGTTAATGCTGCCAGTGATGACATTACGCGCCATACTTCCTTCAATGCGGTCGCTTTCAACCAATCCCAAAGAGCGTTTATGTAAGTCTTTGGTAAATTCTTCAATCTTGCGATCTACAAATAATTTGCGGTGTTGGCGAATACCGATTTTCTTAACCGGATTCACGGGCATATCTTTTTTGCGTTTGAAAAAATTAAACATGTTAAATCCTTATCGAGTTAAGCGTACTTTAATCGGTGTAATTGGTGAGTAATTGCCAGCCTTGCGCCGTTCTTGCTGAATGAGTTTTACGAGTTGTTTTTCGTAATCCCTTTTCAGTTGTTGTAAAACCGCAATTGACTCGTAGGTAAACGAATTACCCTTTATCGTCATTGCAGATAACGCACTTTCATCATTGGCTAGGCGCGCATAGATGGTATTTTCGATTAAAGCAATCGTTTCGCGCAGATATTCTTTTTTGGATTGTTTGGCGAATACTGGCAATACAGTTAATTCCTGCATTGATACCAGTTCTTCTTCCAAAGTGGTTACGATGGTATATTTACCCTCGGCAAAATCTAAGGTTTTAATCTCGTGATTAGCCGGAGTATCATCAACCTGATAAATGATACCTTTACTATTTCCTACCTGAATTGTTACACCCTCTTCATTCGCCAGCGTGATTTTTTCACCTTTACGAATTACTAAGGGAATTAGTTCTAAACTCATAATTACCCCTTATTTAATTGTTATTGGATTAACAATATTTAGGAGTAAGCCGCCCCGAAGGACGGCGAGTTATTAGAACGATGTTACCCAGCTACGGCCTCTATTTGGGCGTCTGGCGATGTTTTGACGTTGTGGTCGTGTGATTGGCTTAGTTTCTTCGATTTGCTCGTCAGATTGCGTTTCAGGAGCTTTTACGGGTTCTTCTGGTTCACGGTTCAAACTATCTTTGATGGCTTCGAGTTTTTCCCATGACATTTTATTGAGTACATGGCGAGAAGCAGCATAGGAATAAGCCAGGCAGTCGAGAGCCTCGTTTCGTTGCTGACCAACTTTTACCCAACGTGTGGTATTACCCTGCCGTTTCAACTGTTCAGAAAGCAATTGCTCGCAATAGTCATCAGGAACGTCACCAATCTGGAAGACAGTATGAGGATCGCCATCTCTCAAGTTCCGGTTAATCATTTCACGGATCATCGTCTTAAGGTTGTTTACGCCCAGAATTTTGAGAGTAAAACCGCCCGTTCTTGTGTCCTTAGCCGGAAGGATTGGAGCATCAGCATTACTTGCGCCTTTAATGGCGCATAGGTTTTGCCACCTAGTGCAAAAACGGTAGATCACGTTTGTAGCTCGTCCGTTCGATGAGTCCACGAAAGCAGATAGCATCGGGATTCGTTCACCGGATCGGGTATAGAATTTCGCTTTCAGGAAGTTATAAAGCTGGTCATATGCTGGTGATTCGTGGCGTTCGCAGTTCACATCATAGAATGATCGGTGATCAACTACGCATATCCCCTTACGAGAGATACCCAGCAAGGTAGATTCCAGACGGTCTTTTTGCTGGTCAACTCCACCTACCAGAGCCAGTACATCATCAGGAATATTGTCTAGGCTAATATCAGTTTTCAGCGTTTCCAGTTCGTCGGCTGTGCGATCTTCGTTAAGATCATCGAAGGTTTCACCGAGGACTGTATTGTAGAACGTTGCTAGTGACATATTCGCGTAGCTATCAGCAAAGTCCACCACACACGCACGGATAGAACTAAACGGAGACATAAGGCGGTTAGCATGAAAACCGATTACTTCCGCATTTGGTTCCGTAGCAATCCATTCACCTTGAGCAACAGCACGTAGGCGATCCCCTTCTGTCCAATCAGTTTCACATGACGGGCAACGATAAACGGCAGTATCTGGATTCGGCAGTGATTTACAGTTAATCGTATGCCAATCAAAGAAAACTCTACTCCATTCCATTACGTGCTTGTGTCCGCAATGCTGGCAAACGACATGATATTTTCTCTTATCCGAGAGTTCCCATTGTTGGTTAATCGCCCCATCACGAGCGGTTGGAGTGGAAGCAATTACGATCCTTGCATCTTCCCCGAAAGTGGTTGCGCGTTGTTCCGCTAGCTGGATCGGGTTCCCTTCGTCTGACTCATCAGCCGCATCAACTTCATCAAGAATAATCAAAGGGAGTGTTTTACCGCGAAGATGTGACGGACTATTCAACGACATGAAATACATAAACGATCCGTTACGAAGCTGAATAATCGATGAGTTGTTAACGGCATTGCGATCTGATTTGTCGGTGATCATCGCCTTTAATTCTGGTGTTGCCTCTAATACTGGCTTCACCTTACCAGCGATCCAGCTATTCAACTCGCGGACATTCGATTGCAACACCCCGATATTAGTAGGGTTACTCGCGATCCGATGGAAGATAATTCCGTTAAGAATCATGGTCTTACCCAACTGCGCCGAACATTTAAACACAATTTTTCTACGGTCTTCGGTGATCGCGTCCATCATTCCACGTTGGAAGGGATGCAATTTAATTAGCGATCCGGCTTTAACACCATCGGTCGCAACTACATTAGCCTCTACCCATTCGCTAGGTTTCATGGTTTTAGGTGGACGAATTGCAGCAGAGATATTTTTGAGAATCTTTTTTAATTTTGCCTTATTAGAAATCAGTTTCATGTAATTACCCTCATTACGAAATATGAAGGTATTTATTAAATTGTTGATATTTTGATAAATACGGTATTAAGATTTAAGGAGGGTGTATGCTAATTAATCAGCAAGAAAGAGATGAATTAGCCTTGTCTTGTACCGATCATGAATATCGTTTGCCAGTAAAACATAAGCACTTAAAGACCGATTACACTACATCCGGTTTTAGTCGCGAAGAAGCGAAAGAGATTTTAATCGAGTTGTATCGCGATCATGGGTATACCGATATTCACAACTTCTTTAAGAAGCATAGAACATCACATACAGAGTTTCGGAGAGTCCGAGATTGGTTTGATTTTGATATCAAGCGTTATTATCGCATTGATGACGGTCCTATCTATCGGTTGCAGTGGAAGCCGATCCGAGAAGTGTTGAAACAGAAGAGATTGAATCACGCTATTACACGCTATCGTAACGAGGCTTTCAAGAAAGGCTATGGTGATACAAGGGAACTATTCGTTGAACTCGCTAACGTGAAGTACAGCCACTATTACAACGATCCTAAATCCTTCTTTGAAGTGCTTCGCAAGGTTGATATAAGTCGGGGTACATACTATTCACGGTTGAAGAAGTACGGGATTAAGGCAGAGTTCTTTATGTCGGTTGACGATGGAGAACTTTTTCCGATAAAATGTAAGTCCTCTAAATAAAAGTGAACATTCACTTTAATTTGGAGAAATGACTATGACTACTAAAACTACTCGCGGTCGTCCTGCCCGTTTTAACGCTGAACAAATGGCTGATATTGCCTACGCTTATTATACAGCGGATCGTGGTAAGGAAGCGAAAGAACAGATTCTTAGTGAACATGGGATTTCAATTGCCCAATTCTATAAGAATATGAAGAAGTTAGACATTAAATTCTATGTTCAGATCGGTGATGGTCAGATCGTAGAAGCAACAGGTTTTTGAGTTTTGATTCTCTTTGCCACTCTTCGGAGTGGCTTTTTTGTATCTATAGGGTTGTCCAAAACGCCATCGGCGAGTTGGTGGAAGATGGCGCGAAAAGTCGCGTGATGTAGGTATGAAAAAGCCCCGCACGAGGCGAGGCTAAAAATTATTACAGTCCGAAGACTTCCAGTGATCCAACATTCTGGCGGAGACGTTCAGCCGCTTTATTTTGAATCAGAATAGTGTTGTTCGGCTTAGGAAGATTCAGAGTTGCTTTTTGTTCTTCTTCCAGAACACCCAATTCAACCAGCACCGGAAGCACATCAACAGTAAACTCAAGCTGGTAGTGAGCATTCATGCGGCAGAAAGACAGAGAAGAGTCATTAGCAACATACCCACACGGCTTGTTATTTTCATCATAGACGCGCTCAATGTATCCAGCAGTACGTAAGGCCGTCAGTGCTTCTTTAACCTTCGTAGCGCCCTTTTTAGCGCCTAACAGACGTGTCATTGAATGGCTGTCTACAGACTTACGAACATGAAGTTCAATCAGCTTTTTATTTTCACGAGTTTTCTTTAACGCCAGTTCGATCCAGTCGGTTTCTTCAAAGTCTGCATACGGGTTAACGGCTAAACGTTCCTGACGCAGTTTTTCATTTTCTTCTTTCAGTCGTTTCCATTCCTGAATAACGATCATTCGACGCTTAACATCGTAACCAGTGACAAGAGTCAGCGTCATTTCTTCGTCAAGGTGATATTCGGTTTGTTCACGTCCACACTGATCAAGATAGGTGCGCTCAAAACTGAGCACATCTAATTCCAGAGCATCGAGCATGGATTTAATATCACGTTTAACGTTTTTATGCTCTTTTCCGGTAAATTCAGCGATCTGACGAGAAGACATGGTCAGCGGTTTGGTGTTATCAACAACCAGAGACACGGAAGCAGGTTTAATAGCAGTATTCATAGTAGTAACAGTATTCATAGTAAAAATTCCCCTTAAACGGTTTAGTGATTTGGTCCTCCTAGTTCCGGCAGCATCACCGGAACAATTTTATTTATAAGAAGTTTTTATCTCATTTAGATTCAGCAATCGCGCGATCAATTTCTTCTTGAATGCGACGCTGGCGTTCATGGAAGTCAACCATTGAGAAATTCAGGTTTGGGGTCCACGGTTTGCGGTTCGGGGTTTTACGTCCATCAATTTTCTTAGTAGTGTTCATAATTAACATCCTCTTTACAAATCTAGGTCAAATAGGATCAAAGTTGTCAAGTGCGATAATCATAAAAAAGTCAGAAATTTTTGTCAATGCCCCTTGACAAGACGCCAAGGGGTTGACCTAACTTACAGCATATCTAAGCCTTCGTCGTAACCGTAGAAGCCATTCTGAGAAGAAAAACAGATTGGTGCGTAGTCGTCGTCATCTTCGTCTTGTTCATCTTCTTCTGGGGCTTCCTGAGCGGTTTCTTTGCCGTAGTTAAACATTGCTTCATCCAGTTCATAGACAGTAACGAAGCTACCCAGGTCAATGTCACCGGAACGGACTTCAAACGGAAGATCATCACGAACAATAATTGCTGGTAGATCCTGGTACTTTAAGCGTTCTTCATCGGTGAAGACGTTAACAACAATGGTCGGCTTCTTATTACGGTAAAACGCATACCATGCACTAGAGAAATGGGATTCATCAGAGTTGAAAAGGATGTTATAACCACGTTCACGGAACATCTTCATTAACTTGTCATTGTGGAAGCTATCAGAATCCAGACCCAGAAGGATAAAAGGAGTAGTGGTAGTCATCTTGTGGTTCATAGTGGAAATCCTCTAAAAGAAAGTGAATCAATCTAATATTATTTATAAAGAGAAAATTCTTGTTATTATGAAAGGTGATTGTATTCAGTCGGGCAAAGCCCTCCTTCATAGATTTTGAATAAATCATCATCAAAACGAAGAAGTATCTTTAGAATATAAGAATCTTTCTTTTGGAGAAATAATAATCAGGAAGCAATTTGGCAACCGAAGGTTGCAATCCCGAAGGGATAACCAATACCTTTCTAGAAAGTGATTGTTACTCACTTCGTTCGTTTACTAGAATCAGTTAGTAACTAGTATTAAATCCCTTTCTGAGAAAATCCTTTCAAAAGCGAGTGAACGCCGTAGGTGTGAACGTGAGCGAAGCGAACTATCCAATCCCTTTCGAATCCTGCTTGCAGGTCTTAGAAGGTGTTGATGGGCGCTTCGCGCACGGCTACGCCGTATTCTTTTTGCGAGATCTTTCTTGAACGTAGTGAGAGAAAACGAGCAAAAAGGAGAACGTTAGTTCGAATTTTATATTCTATGGTCTGTGTGGTGAAATGTCTTTCAAGATCATACACTTATGAGATTGAAGTGTAGGGTTAGTGTAGGTGTGTAGGTGTGTAGGTGTTATAGTGTAGGTTTACTGGCTAGTGTAGTGTAGGCCAATCCCTTTAAAGCGTAGGTTTGTAGTGTAGGTTTTTCATCAAAAATTTTGATAGAAAATTCTTGTATATTATTTAACCAGAAAATCACCAAAAACCGCTGTAAATGCATGATTTAAAAAGAATTATCAAAAGGTCGTCGTGCTATAATAGGTTATAAAGGTTGATAATCGTTATCCGCCATTTTCACACAAAAATTTTGATAGTCATTTCTCGCTTAGATCAAGTGTATTGACAACTATCAAGGATTATTTTATACTTTTTCTCGTTGGTAGGGGTTGAAATTTTCGAAACAATCCCCATATTGATGATACGCAAGATTTTTTCGTGTATAAATACATGCATGAAAATGATTGTTCACTTCTGAAAATCCCCTGATTCACTGTTAATTCATACAGCACTGGCTAAACATACAGTACTTATTCGATTGAATAATGTACGAATTGATTAATTATTAATCTTCTCTTTAGCAATTCGTGCTCCCACTGATCGGATATACAGTGGTTTTACAGGGTTTTTCGAAAAACATTTTATAAATAGAATTGTTCAGAGCAAAAAGCTCTTTTTTAAGAAATCATTATTCCAGATTTAGGAGGATATAAGATGGCACGACCTGTTAAGTTCACTCGTGAAATCGTTTTAGAAATGGCAAAGCGTTATTTTGAACTGACACCTGATGTAGTGATGGGTGAATGGTTTAAAGGTGAAGGTATTGATCAATCAACCTTCCACAAACTCTTAAAGAAGTATGACATTAAAGTAAAGATTACCGCCGAGGTCTGGTAATAACCTTTCACTGAGAATTATATGATGGCTTTAAAAATAAAAAAGCCTCCCTGTTGGCGCAAGGAGGCTTTTGATATGAACAATTAAACTAACACAGAGCATTCAGGAGTATTTATATGAAAAATTCTAAGCGCATTACCTTCAACATGTTTATTAAATCCAACGGCAAACTGAACATCACTGTCATGGAAGGTAAAGCAAGCAAACAAGACAAATCCTTTGAAGTAGTATCAGGTAAGACTCTGACCGAAATGCGTCAGAATGCTGGCATCAAAGACGGTGCTGAATGGCAGATCACCAACCGTTTCGACAAACGTCACGTTAAACCTACACTGGTAGAAGGTGAATCCGTTTATTGCTTCGCTCGTGCTGTTAAAGCTGATGAAACTTACTATCTGGCTGTTGTTAAAACTGCTTCCGGCTTCCGTGCTGTAATGCATCACAAGAGCAAACGTAACGAATACGGCGTAGAGACCCAGGAAGTCGCAAAACGCTTCCGTACTGTTGCTACCGAATCCACTGTAAAGGATGTTTCTGGTACTGTTAACACCGCTAAAGGCGGTTCCTTCTACAACCACGCATTACAGGTTACTTCCTCCTTCTTCTGCAAAAAAGAAGCACAGAAAGAAGTTTCTCCGGTAGTAGTTGAAGAAGTTAAAGAAGAAGTTGCAGTGGTTGAATATTCCGAAGTTGAAGCACTGAAAGCACGCATCGCTGAACTGGAAGCTGAAAACGCATCTCTGAAAGCTGAACTGGCAGCACAGGAAACCACTTTCGAAGTAGCAGCGGTTGAAGTTGAAGCAGTTGAAGAAAAATCCATTGATGAAGAACTGGAAGAACTCCTTAACTATCGCTGGGGTGTTGTTGCAGAAGTAGAACAAGAAGTTGCTCCGGTAGTTGTTCCGGTTGAAGTTGAAGAAGAATCCGCACCTGTTACTAACTTTGAATCCCTGCGCAATAACTTTATGGCTAAATTCAAAACCACTTGGGAAGATACCGAAGAAGAACAAGAAGAGATTGAAGTAAACGAAGACGAGATCCGCGAAGCACAGATGGCACTGCATGACGCTATCTACGACACCAACTACAGCGCCTACGCATACGCAGCTTAATAGAGAGGTGAATTTATGATGAATCAAAACAAAGAATTTCTGGGTAATCTGATGTTAGAAATTACCAAAATGAAAGAAAGAATGGTAGCGATGGAATCAGAGATTAAAACACTTAAAGCTGATAATAAGGCGTTGAGAAAGTCCTTAAAGCTGATTGATGAGACTAATGCGGTTATGATGGATCATGTATTCCCTGAGTGGCGAAATGAAACTAAACCTACACAACATAAGAAACTTACACTTCGAATTGTTGCATAAAAAAAGGGACTCCGAAGAGTCCCTAGTAAGTTTAGGTTAGGTTTGCACAACAAAGATGAGGTTATAATGAACATAATGCCACATTATTCTTTAAAGCCAGAAAAATAACCGCCCCGAAGGGCGGGAGGATTAACACTCAATCTATACTTGTTATGTTTTTATGTTGTATGATCACTGACTATGAAAACACTGTTTTAATGGCTTTTAATCGGGAATCCTCAAAGAAGATCCCCTGTTAATAACCATAAGGAGAAAAGGCAGATTACACTATTATTTAGTATCCTTTTTACAGCAACTAAAAAGAATAAACAAAAAGAAGCATACCCAGCCGTAAGGCGTACCGATTAGAAATTTGAAAAACACCACCAGCGATATAAAAATCAATTTAATGCCAGCGACGATAGTCAAAAACAGCAGAGTAGCAAAGTAGACAAAAAGATCCATAGATAATCCTCTTTGAAAACGACCATCATCTATAGTTCAATTCATCGATTTAATTAATGATACTTGAAAGCGTTACACAAAGTAGAAATGCCAATATGTGCCAGTGAATATACGATAGTTAATCCTACAGCCAGATAAATCAAAAATTCAACCATAGGTAAATCCTCAAATAAGAAAAAGGTTAGCGGGGGATGTTCTCCCATAAGCGCTAACTTAAGGGTTGTGGTATTACGCCTGATATGATTTAACGTGCCGATGAATTACTCTCACGATAACTGGTCAGCAATTCTGGCCCATATTGGTAAGCCCGAAGAACTGGATAC
>OJKF01000174.1_pt1 | contig 18032 bp, 14 predicted proteins | sample 1596531 | NCBI WGS metagenome assembly OJKF01 (sample SAMEA4350128, study PRJEB24818) | metagenome | biome: human; feature: gut; material: faeces | place: Denmark | collected 2013-09 | reverse complement strand
ATAGCCCAGGCACTCCACCACCTGCGCGGTGGTCATCGGCGTTGTGAGGTATAGCTCCACCGCCCTCGAACGCTCCTCAAGACTGAACATACGAGAAACCTTTCGCTCAGTCTCCAAGAAAACGTCCACAGCCCCCTATCATTTAACAAATGTGAAATACAAGTAACAATTGAAGGAATACCGTTGAGGGGAATAATAACCAGCTAGGTGAAGAAAGGAGTTGTTATGGTAGACGTCAAGTTACATGGTATTGCCGAAGGCCGTCTGGGAACTGGTTCAATGTGCTACGATTTGGCAAATGGTAACACAGTCGCAGATGTTGTAAAGCATGTAGCTCTACAAGATGAAGGCCTGACAAGGACCCTAATTGATGAATCTAGACAAAAGCCTCGTCGACTTTGTCGAATCATGATTAATTGTCCTTCTTGTGGAGCAGGTAAATGAATTCTATTGAACAACGGCTGCAACGTGCTGCTTTATTGGCTTCTGGTATTGATGCGTTTGGTACGGGCTCGTTTGTCAGCGCTGCGGCGGTAATTTTTTCTTCATATAATCATGTTTCTGCAGGCATTATTGGTCTTGGACTGACCTTTTCAGCTGTTTCTGGCATGATTGCTTCGATGCCTGCTGCGTATCTCGCTGACCGTATTGGAGGGTTGCGCGTTTTCACTTACTCGTATTTGCTACGAGCGGTAGGAATGCTTGGATGGCTTATTATCTCTGGTGATGCTGCATTTCTTGTCTATATGACGCTGTTCGGTATTATCGACCGCTCAGCAGCATCGCTTACACGAGGACTGATTATCGCACCGCTGAGCCGAGAGCAAGCCACAATACTCTTGGGTCGCATGGCATTACCGACGAATGTCGGTTACGCGCTTGGCGCGGCACTAAGCACAATGATGCTGCTTATCCAGTACGGGAATGTGATCATAGTGGCAGCAAATTCACTCTCGTTCGTTGTCGTAGTTGTGCTATATCGCAGAGCGCTCAAAGGTTACAATGTAACCGCTGCAAAGGTGAAACGTTCACCGCTAACTTCGTGGACGGTTTTTCGCACTGCACTAACTTCAAGGTCTCGTTCTCGGCTGATTATCGAAAATTTCCTGTTCTCGTTTCATCGTACACTGCTCAATGTGTATCTACCATTACTGATTATTCATTACGCGCCTACCGACACATGGCAGGCGCCAGCCATATTCGTTGCCAATACGGTAGTTATTGCACTAGCCCAAGGTCCTGTCAACCATTGGGCCACGAAAGCACATAATTATGCGCTGGCTTGGCGCTGCAGTGGACTACTGCAGGCAATTGCATTTATTGCTGTAGCCTGCATACCTTTCCTGTCACATGATTTTCCCTTCATAGCACTGGTTATGTTGCTTGCCATGCTGCAGATTATCGCTGAACTGCTCAGCACCGCAGGTATTACCATGTATATGGCATTGCTGAGCAGAAAAGATTATCTAACTACTGACTTAAGCGCTATTAATCTTGGTGGACAATTCCAGAATATTGTAGGGCCATCACTCTTTGCTAGCACGATTACTGCCGCTAATTGTGTGCTTCCTGCTGCTATGGGTATTGCCATTACGCTCGCTGCTGTGCTACCTAGAAAATCTGAATAAAAGCATAACAATCGTGGATACCTCATTGATAGAAAATCATAATTCGCACAATTCGCCTCTTCCAATCTGTGATTATGTAAGACTGTTTTCTTCTCCTTTGGACAAAGGACTCTACGTAGGATGCGGAAACGGAAGGAATGCGTTTCCGCTCCTCTCAGAGGGATGGAACTTATATGCATGCGACGTATCTAATTTCAATATACAAAGAGCCAAAAGTATTTGCCACAATATGCTGATCGATTTGAGGCTCTTAGCTACGACCAAGCTTTCTCTTATATACTAGAATTTGATTATGTGATATGTAGTAGAGCCCTAGTATATGGTAGTTTTGAAGAGAGCCTTCAGCGATTTAAAATACTTAGACGGCGGCTTAGGCCTAGCGGAATTCTTTTGTTCCAGCTACCTGCTATTGGAACAGATTTATGGCCTAAATGGGTTAACTATGCGATAACCGAAATGGGGAGTTTGATAGTTGGATACAACTTACATTCCCCGTCAAAATTATATTTATCGTTTACTGATGTATGTGATTTACTAGAACGTGCAGGATTTAAAATTTGCAACGGTCCTACGCCATACGATCTTCCAAGAGGTGAATATCCAGGAGGAATTGTGAGAAATTGGCTTGATGTAGCAATTAACAATAATTAGCTAACAGTTGTCCGTTGTCGATCGTGTAACGACGATTCATGACTGAAGAACGACTCTCATCGTCAATGCTCCAGATAATAAGCTATCAACCACTGACGATAGTAAAACTCGAAACAATTATAATATATTACAAACTATCATGATAACTCTCTTCAATTTTGGTGGCACCGTTTGCACTTAATTGTATCCAATTCAATTATGGACTGTTCTGGTAACAAAAAGCTACTAAGCCGAAAAGTAGAAATCAGATAATCAAATGGCTTAAAAATCCTCACACTGATTCGGCAGAATACAAGATGTTGGGTAACGGCGTGGCGTTTCCCTGCGTGTATTTCGTTCTCAAAAATATCGCTTATTTCCAGGCGGAAGAACGCGTGTAAGACTTGCTAAAAACCTTCTTTAGAGTGATTTATATATGTACCCGGAAAAATCTAAGATAACGCCCGTCTTCTTGCGCAGATTCGGTTGTGGGTTCCGATGAAAAGGACATGGCCCGGCTTTGGTGCGATCTTCAGTCGCTTACACATGAAAACCGCGATTGGAAAGAAGGCCGGAAGCCATGTCCGATGAAATCATACGGTTCGACGACGCCATGTTCGGGTCGGCGGTGATCGAGCGTTGCCGGAGGCGTGAATCCAGCGTCGAGGAGGCGCTGATGGAGATGTGCCTTGCGGGCGTGAGCACACGCGGGGTGGATGACATCAGCCGGCTGCTGTGGGGCGAGCGGATGCCATCCCGGACATTGAGCGACAAACTCAAGAAGGTCTACAAGGAGATCGACGGGTGGCGGAAACGCCCGTTGGAATCCGAGTATCCGTACGTGTTCGTGGACGGCGTGTGGCGCAAGCGATCCTGGGGCGGGCACGTGGAGAACGCGGGCGTCCTCGTCGCCAGCGGCGTCAGCAGCCGCCAGATCTCGTTTCAGTTGGGCTTCGAAACGGTTCTTGTCCCCATCGAACTCGCTTCTGCGGTGCGCGAACGTCACATACGTGAATGGCGGGTTCCTCGCCAACGTGAAAAATGCGATGAAGAGACGTTTGCGGTCGGTCGTGGACGGGATCTCGTAATCGTCGTGGCCGTTGAACAGCGGGCCGGCATGGAAAGGGATGTCGGGCAGGGAGACATCCGCGAGGTGTTGTTCGTAGCGTTCGATGTGGGGATTGACCGGCTTGGGCTGGTCGTGGAACATCAGGGTGATGAGGTGGTACTTGGACAGTTTGCCCCATCTGCCAGATTCGTCGACCATGGCGTCCAGCTCGCTCATTGCTGACTCCCGGAGAAAAAGAAGTGCCTGGCTCTGCGATACGGGGCTCCAGAGCCCACCGCGCTGTCTTGAACCGCCGTCCGCCGACGTGGCGTTGACGCTCCGAACCGATCCTGATTCACCGGTGGATCACCTTGACGTTGATGTAGTTACTGAGTAACATCAGTATTACATTACTCAGTAACCATATCGAGAAGAGGTGCTCATGGCCGCCGCAATCAACCGCGCGATGCCGAGCCTTACCTGCCTTGACACCGGGGAACAGCCGATATTGACGATCGTCGATGCGACACGTACGCATGGCGACGGCGCGCGCAGGGTCGTCGCTCTCAGTCATGCGAATCTAATACTTCGCTCCGGGGAGTTCGTGGCCGTAATGGGACCGTCCGGTTCGGGCAAGTCCACGTTGCTCAACCTTGCCGGGGGATTGGACACGCCGTCTTCAGGCAAAGTGCTGGTCGAGGGCCGCGATCTCGCTTCGCTGAACGTTGCCCGGCGTGCCGCGATTCGACGGCGGTCGATTGGCTACGTGTTTCAGGATTTCAATCTGCTGCCGTCGTTGAACGCCATCGAGAACGTCTCGTTCCCGTTGGAACTGGACGGCTGGCCGATCTGCAAGGCGCGTAAGGCCGCATTGGAGGCCTTGCGAGAGACGGGCGTCGCTGAACTGGCGCTCCGTCGGCCTGAGGACATGTCGGGAGGTCAGGCGCAGCGTGTGGCCATCGCCCGAGCTTTGGTGGGTCGACGCCGCCTGCTGCTGGCCGACGAGCCGACCGGCGCATTGGATTCCGCTGCCGGCACGAAGGTCATGGAGGTACTGCGCAGCCGTGCCGACGCGGGCTGTGCCGTGCTGATGGTCACGCATGAACCTCGCTTTGCCGCTTGGGCCGATCGTACGGTGTTCATTCGCGACGGTCGCATCACCGACGAGACAGGAGCGACCGACTTTGACGAACTGTTCACCTGCGATGGTGAAGATGATGACGATGCCGGCGATGCGCGCAACAGCTCGCAACAGAACTTTCGCAACAATCCCGGGGAACAGTGATATCGATGCTCTTCAATTTTCCGCGTCGCCGCGTCGCCGCGCGTCTTGCCTGGCGCGATATGACGCGACACAAAGCGCGCAGCATATTCGCCACATTGTTGGTCGCATTGCCTATCGCCGCGCTGGTGGCGGGGCTGGCACTGCTGACAGGCACGCCGAATTCCCGTCAGCGTGCCCTTGCCGCCATTCCTCGGAATGCGCAGGCGGTGCTCACCGCCACCGCGGTGCTCAACACAGGCCAGCCGTTCATGCAGGCGCCCGAGGGGGCTTCGCTGTGGGTGGATATTCCCTCTCAACAACCCGCGAGCGCGGCGAACATCGCCGCAATCACGCCCGACCAGGACGCCCTGCTGCGGTATTGGGATTCGGAAACGCTAATCGCCACCGCCGGCGGCGACTTGCAGCCGGGCGATCAGATTCAGGTTGATGCCGCCGGTGCCGATACCACTGACTCCGCCGGCTCCTCCGGCGCCGACCTCGACGGCGCGGTACGAGCCAAGCTGCGCGAGACCGAACATGATGCGCTGCCACTGTTAATGCCTCCCGTTGCACAGGGTGCCGCGCCGCAGGATGCCACGCAGGCGGTTATCAGCGCATCGCTCGCTGAGCAGCTGCACCTGAATGTCGGAGATACATTGACGCTCACCGCGCCTCCATTTCAAGGTGCGTACAGTACGAACGGACGCATTGGCGCGGTGCTGCAGAACTCGCGGCGCGCGTGGCGCATCAGCGGCATCGCCGATGTCACCTCAACGCTTGACGTATGGACGTATTCCGGCTGGCTCAAAGGCATGGTCGAGGCGGATGGCGGTAATGGGGTGGATGCGCATTATCTGTTGGTCGGCAGCGAGCCATTGACGTGGACGCAGGTCAAGCGGCTCAACATGCTGCAGGTGGTCGCCGTTTCGCGCCATGTGCTGACGGATGGTTATCCGAGTGCGGAAGAGCGTTATCCGCGTCAAATCGACGTGCAGCAGCAGTTGATGCGAATGGTATCCGTCACTGTAACGGCTTTTCTTGGGATTGCCCTGACGCTATTCCTGATCACCCCCGCGTTCGCCGTGTCGGCCGACCAGTCTCGTCGCATATTGGGATTGACCGCCGCATGCGGTGCCGACGGCGCGGATCTTCGACGCACGATGAGCTTCCAAGGCTTGTTTATTGGCATATCAGGCGGCATGATCGGCATCATCGCAGGCATCGGATTGTCATATGCCGCCGCACCGGCTCTGAAAGGCGCCTATGTGCATGAGGTCGCTGGTATGATTCCGTGGACGATGCTGCCCTTGGCCGCGTTAGCGGCAGTGATGATCGGATTGGCCGCCACATGGATGCCGGCGCATCGCGTCAGCCGCATGAATGTGGTGGACGCGTTGAAAGATCGCTCGGACAACGGCGAGCGCAACCGCCGTGAATCTCGGTTGTATCGCGTGGTGACGGCGATTTCCACCGCGGCATTGCTTGGCGCGGCCGTGGCCTGTGCCATGGGCGGCCTTGCCATGCCCATGCCGGAATTCGGTGATGCCGACTACGGTAGTCTGCCGGCCGAGGCAATCGGCGCGCAATTGCTGCTGATCGGAGCCATCGTGTTCTCGTTCGCCGGCCTGATCCAGTTGATTCGTCTGATCGCGCAATTATGCGAACGCCACGGCACCTTACTGCCTCTGGCGGTACGGATGGGATTGCGTGATGCCGGCGAGCATCACCGTCGATTCGTCCCCGCCGCGGCCGCTATCGCCGTGAGCGTGGCGGTCGCCTCATACGCGCTTACCATGACCGGCTCACTGATTGCCAATGATCGGTCGAATGCCATGGAAGTGGTGCATGGCCATTCGCATGCGGTGGTGTCCCCTGAGGTTCCGATTGACAATGCCGTGGATCGTGCGGTGGTGCGATCGGCGCTGAATGCCATCAGTGATGATCTGCCCGTCACCGCGCACCAGCCTGTGTATGCACTGGCGGAAGTGCCGCCGGAGACCGTCGACAAGTTGAATGTCGCTGAGGTGAATGAGCTTATGCGCCGATTCCCGAATGCCGCTGCCAGACTGGCGACTCCATTGGATTGCATTACGAGTTCCGACCCTGATCGCGGGCAAGACGTGGCTTCGGCGCATAATCCGAACGCCCAGCCATACTGCGTGGGAGCATCGCGTTCCTATCGCCCGTTGTATCGAGGCTTTACTATGATCAACGCAGATTTTTCCGTGCTGATCATGTCCGGCGATGCGATGCGATTGTCGGGATTTGCCAATGCCGACAAGGCGGCGGACATGCTCGACCAGGGCGGCGTGGTGGTCGGCAATGCGGCGACGCTGCGCAAGGACGGCACCGTGGATTTGGAAATCTCCCATAGTGCGCACAATCCCGACGGTTCCTCGGCCCCCGATGTGGTCACTGGGTCGGCGAGCAGGCCGGGAGTTTGGGTGGATGGGTTCTTCCCTCTGGCGATGAGCAAGGAAACCGCCCAAAGCCTGGGATTGACCGCATTCAGGTATGTGGGCGATATGGTGCAATTCACCGACGCCCCCGGCTGGAGCACTCTGGACAAGCTGCGATCGATCATTGACGACAGGCTGCCGCTGGTGAATGGCACCAGTCAGTCCTACCGCTACAGCTGGGGTACCGGCGATCCTTCAAGCATGCTTGCGGAGCTGCTGCCGTTCGCATTGCTGATGCTGCTCGCGATAGCCGCCACGGTGATCTCGCTGCTGCTGGCGCGCATCCAAATCATCCGTGATCTGGCCACGATGCATGCCGTGGGCGCATCCCCCGGTTTCCTGCGACGGTTCACGCTGGCGCAGGCCGCCATTATGTTGGCGGCCGGAACACCGACTGGCATGGTTACGGGACTCGCCTTGGGGATATTTCATGTGGCTTGGTACAGACACATCGGCTATGACGGCGCATGGCTTGACACAGTGCCCTGCTGGGGCCTGCAGGCCGCGTTGTTGATCGGCGTTATTGCAATGGGCCTGGGCGTGGCATGGCTGGTCGCACGTCCGTCGCGCAAGCTGACCAGACGAACTTTGGATTGATCGACCGTACGATATCGGATGATATACGAAGGACGAAGGAACATCATGGCGATACGGGAAGCACTGATGGCGCTGTTGGAACAAGGACCGGCAAGCGCCTACCAATTGAAGCGGCGGTTCGAACGCACCACATCAAGCATATGGCCGCTGAACATGGGGCAGGTGTCCACCACGTTGCAGCGACTGCATCGTGATGGTTTGATCGAACAAGTCGACGGCTCGGAACATGACGTTCCCGACGATTCCGATTCCCGCTCCGATTCACCGGTGGCATGGCTGCTCACCGCCGCCGGCCATGCTGAGGTATCGCAATGGTGGCGCACTCCGGTATTGCCCGAGCAGCGCGGCCGCGACGAGCTGGTGATGAAGCTGGCGTTCGCGGTAGTCACGCCAGGCGTGGATGTGTCGACGCTGGTGCAACGGCAGCGAGTGTCCATGCAACGGCTCCTACATGATGTGATTCGCGCACGCCGTCAGACGGACGGTGGTGATCTGGCCGCCCGACTGGTGCTTGACCATCGCATCTTCATCACCGAAGCCGAACTGCGTTGGTTGGAGACCCTCGACGAAGCGCAGTTGCGCATCGCGCGCACGCATCGTGCATCCGCGTCGATGTCAGCCGCCACTTCCGTCGAGGAAGATTTCGCCAATGCGAGAACGTAGTTTTGCTTTGCCGGCTGATTCCGTCCCTGGCTCCGCCATGATTCCGTTGCCGTTGCCGTTGCCGTTGCCGTTGCCGTTGCCGTCGCCGTTGCCGTCGGATGGGTTGCGCCCGTCGAACGGATTGCGCGTGATCGGTTTCTGTTTTCGGATGTTGGCGCGATGCGGCGGATGCACGCCGTCTTTTTTGTAGGGGGCTGGATTGCGGCCTGGCGCGATCCGGCATGACGCGGCCGTCCCCCGATGGTGCCGTTGCGGCGATCCGCCGAGGTTACGCCCATGGCTGAACGCCCGGAATGTTCCTTGATATCCAGTGAGACGGTCCGCGCCACGGATGTACTGTGAACGGCGGATAAGCGCATCAGGCGCCTCGATCATGGCAATGAGAGGAAACCCCGTTATGGACTGTTCATCACGATCCCAACGTCAGACTCAAGTCGATGCGTCCCCGACATCTTCGACAACTATGACATCTTCAACGAATCCGACGGCCTCGTCGCCGCTGCCCACCCAGGCGCCGCCGTGGGGCGCGCTGTGGGTGATGGCCCTGGGATTGGCCATGATCGTGCTCGACAGCTCGATCGTCAACGTCTCCATCCCCACCATCATCGACGATATCGGCATTAACCTGACCGACGCCCAGTGGGTCACCTCGCTATACAACATCGTGCTTGCCGCGTTGCTGCTGCCTTTCGGCAAACTTGGCGACGCCAGAGGGCGCAAACTGGTGTTCCAAGTCGGCACCGTGATCTTCGTGGCGAGCTCGATGCTCGCCGCCGCCTCGCAGGGTGCGGGGATGCTGCTGGGCGCCCGTGTGCTGCAGGGCATCGGAGGCGCGATGATCATGCCGAACACCCTGTCCACGGTGTCCGCCCTGTTCCGTGGCAAGTACCGTGCCGCGGCGTTCGGTGTCTGGGGCGCGGTGATGAGTTCGGCCGCCGCCCTCGGTCCGCTGCTCGGTGGCGTGTTCACCGAGACCTTGGGATGGCGTTGGATTTTCCTGGTGAACATGCCGTTGGGTATCGCGGTCTTCGTGTCGGCCATCTTCCTGGTGCCGCAAACCGGTGGGAACGCCTCGGTCGCCGGTGTCGCGGATGCCGCACGGGATGCCCGATCCCATCGCGTCGGTGTGGATATTCCGGGCGTGGTGCTGTCTGCCCTGACCTCGGCCCTGCTGGTGTTCGGTCTTATTGAAGGCGAGACCTACGGCTGGTGGAAGCAGACCTCAACGCAGTTGAAGCTGGGCGGGTTGAGCTGGAATCGTGACTGGTTGTCGCCGGTGCCGATCTGCCTGATCGCCGGTGCGCTTCTGATGGCCGTTTTCATCGTCTTCGAGTCGGCGCGGGGCAAAGCCGGTCGGCCGGTCATGCTGGACATGACCCTGTTCCGCATCAAGACGTTCTCGTGGGGTAATCTGGCGGCCGCGGCCATCGCCGCCGGCGAATTCGCGCTGGTGTTCATGCTGCCGCTGTACCTCATCAACGCCCGCGGGCTCAACACGCTGCAGGCCGGTGCGATGCTGGCCGTGATGGGTCTGGGGTCCATCGTCGCAGGTGCGCAGGCCCATGTCATGGCCGCCAGGCTCTCCCCGGCCGGCGTGATTCAACTCGGTCTTGTGATCGAGATCATCGCCGTCGCCCTGGTCGCGGTCCTTATGCCTGTGGGATTGTCGGTGTGGTGGCAGCTTGTTCCCATGGCCGCGTACGGTCTGGGTCTGGGCTTCGCCTCCGCGCAGCTGACCAGCGTGGTGCTCTCCGAAGTGCCGGTCATGCAGTCCGGCGAAGGGTCGGCCACCCAGTCCACGGTTCGACAACTCGGCACCGCCGTCGGTTCGGCCATCTCCGGCGCGTCGTTGGCCATGGCCGTCAACGGAACATTGCCGGCGCGGCTCGAATCCCTCGGGCTGCCCGCCAAGGTCGGCGACGGTCTGGCCCAAGCGGTCAGTGGTTCGGCGGGTGGAGTGATCGGCGTGTTCCGCAGCGGTGATGGACCGGCGGCCCGATTCGGCGACGAGGCGCCGAAGATTGCCGATGCGATGACTTCAGGGTTCGTCGAAGGCGGCCAGTGGACGCTTCTGGTCGCCGGCATCATGCTGTTCATCGGTTTGCTGGCCTCGGTGGCCGTGCGTCGTGCCGCGTCGTCGCACAACGTGCGTTGACGCATGACGGCTACGGTCTTATGGGGAGTGCGGCCGTGCGCGGTCGAACGGTGTGGTCCGCATACCGTCCACCGCGCCTGCGGTCGGTTCACCAGCCAGACGGCGTGTCGTGATTCGATGATGCTGTAACATATCCTTTTGTGCCTCATTGAGGCACGTACGGCCCCGTAGCTCAGTTGGTTAGAGCGCCGCCCTGTCACGGCGGAGGTCACCGGTTCAAGTCCGGCCGGGGTCGCCACCAAACTCCCGATGCATGTCGGGAGTTTTTTGTTTCCTGCCGTTCTTCGATGCCATCCGCAAGGGCGGCGAAAGTGAACGCATCCGATCCGACACGCCGTCCGCACCGATGCCGGCGTTGAAGGGGACGCCCGTTTGCAGCGGGTGAAATGCATGAGGAAGCGCATCGGCGGAATGTTCGCGACGCATGGCGCACCACGGAAAATCCGCGGTGGGAGGTCATGGCGGCTCACTACTATTTTCGCTATCTCGCATGTTACGAAAGTCTTCAAGGAGTAAGCCATGACCACGCTCGCCATTGATATCGGCGGAACCAAGATCGCCGCTGCCGTCTGCGATGCAAACGACAGCATCATCCAGCGTTGGCGCGTCCCCACGCCGATGGACGCCGACGCCATCAACACGCACATCGCCGAGATCTACCGCGAAGCCGTCGCCGCTGGCCACACCGATATCGAGGCCATCGGCATCTCCGCGGCCGGTAATGTGAGCGCGGATCGCAAGACGCTCACCTTCTCCGCCAACATTCCGGCCTGGATCAATTACAATCTGTCCGAGCATGTCGGCGCGTTGATCGACCATGCCGTTCCGGTCATCGTCGAAAACGATGCCAACTGCGCCGGCTGGGGCGAATTCGTGCACGGTGCCGGCCAGGGCAGCTCCAACATGGTCGCGCTGACCGTGGGCACCGGCCTCGGTGGCGCCATCGTGATCAATGGCCAGCTCTACCGCGGCTCCTTCGGCATGGCCGCAGAGCTCGGCCACCTGCCGATGGTCCCGGACGGAGACCATTGCGGCTGCGGCCTGCGCGGCTGCGCCGAGCGCTATACTTCGGGAACCTCGCTGGAGAACTTCGCCAAGTCCGCCGTGCGCCGTCGTCCTCAGGACGCCAAACGTCTTCTGGAGCTGTGCGGTGGCGACATCACCAAGCTGGAGGGGCCGATGGTGTCCCAAGCGGCTCAGGAAGGCGACGTGCTTGGCCTGTATGCGTTCGGCAAGATCGGCGAATGGCTTGGCCGCACCATGGCTGCCGTCTCCGCCGTGCTTGATCCGGACCTGTTCGTGATCGGCGGTGGTGTAGTGGCCGTGGGCGATATTCTGTTGGAACCGGCCCGCTACAACTACCAGCGTTTCCTGGAAGGCAGCGCCTACCGTGGCCACGCCAAGATCGTCGCCGCAGTCGCGGGCCAGGACGCCGGCCTCATCGGTGCCGCCAATCTGGCTCTTCGCTGACGCAGATGGCGGTGCGTAGATAACGCGCGCGACGCAGATAGCAACGCGTAAATAATCGCAAATAATCGCAAACAGTACAGTGCGGTGATTCTCGTTATGGGAATCACCGCACTGTTGTTTTTCTCCCGGAAATGGCGAAACCCAATGTGAGCGAATGGGCAAGATACCGGCACCGCGCGCGTGGGCGACGTCAGCATTCCTCGGCGTCGCTACGCTGACTCGCGGTCAACTTCCCGATGCTGCTCGCCGCCCGACTGGTCATGTCGCTCGGCGCCGGCATCTCCCTGCCGCTTATCACCAACATCATTCTGGAGAAGGCATCACTTGAACAGCGTGGCGCGATGCTCGGCATCGTCAGCCTGGTCACCTGCGCCGCACCGGCCATCGGCCCGGTGATCGGCGGCATGCTGAAGAACCACTTCCCGCCCAAGTTCATCCTTATCGGCTTCGCCGGCACCGTGATTATGGATGTGGTGTTCGTTGCGCTGTCCGGCAATGTGGGGGGCATCGCCGCGAATGATGGGGCGGATGCGGACGGTTCGTATACGGCCGCGTTCCCACGCAGCATGATGGTGTTCACTGGCATGGCCGTGCTTGGCGTGATTCTTGCCGCGCTCATGTTCCGATTCTCCACTCGCCGACCGCCAGAATTGAGAGAAGTCAAATAGTACGCCCGCGGCGGATTGGTTGGCTTTATGATGGAACCGACATTCCATCACGGGAGAAGCAGGGAAACTATCATGCTTGAACCACCAGTCACTCCGATCCGCAAGGCCAACGACGGCCTCGAACTGCCCGCCACCGGCTTCGGTACGTACAAGGTCAACGGCCTAGCCGGCGTGGACGCCATCAAGTTCGCCATCCATCAGGGTTACCGCCTCATCGACTCTGCGTTCAACTATGAGAACGAGGGTGTGGTGGGTCGCGCCATCCGCGAATCCGGCGTGCCGCGTGAAGACATCATCGTCACGTCCAAGCTGCCCGGCCGCCACCATGCTCACGATGAGGCGCTGCTCACCATTGAGGAGAGCGTGTGCCGTATGGGTCTCGACTACATCGATCTCTATCTGATTCACTGGCCGAACCCAAGCCAAGGCCAGTTCGTCGAGGCATGGGAAGCGCTGGTCGAAGCTCGCGAACGCGGCTTGGTCAAGCACATTGGCGTCAGCAACTTCCTGCCCGGCCACATCGACCTGCTCATTCGCGATACGGGTGTGACGCCGGCCGTCAACCAGGTCGAGCTGCACCCGTACTTCCAGCAGCGCGAACAGCTGGCCTACGACAACGCGCACGGCATCATCACCGAGGCATGGAGCCCGCTGGGCCGCGCCAACCAGATGCTGCGCGACCCAGACCTGAAGCGTATCGCCGCCAAGCACGGTATTTCCGTGGTCCAGGTCATTTTGCGCTGGCACCTCCAGTACGGCGACGTGGCCATCCCGAAGTCCTTGAACCCGGAGCGCCAGCGTCAGAACCTCGACCTGACCGCTTTTGAACTCGATGATCAGGACATGGCCGATATCGCCGCGATGGACAACCCCGAAGGCCACACCTTCGGACAGAACCCCCACTGGCACGAAGAAGCGTGATTCCAACATGCAACGTCCTATTATGACTTCGCGGTCGTTTTTGCGCACGCCGTCCGAAGTGGCCGGACCCGGCGACGAGCAGGTGATCGAAGACCTCGTAGACACGCTGGAGGCCAACCGTTCACGGTGCGTGGGCATGGCCGCCAACATGATTGGCGTAGGCAAACGCATCATCGTCTTCGTGGATGAAGACCTTGGCGGGCGTATCACGGTGATGCTCAACCCCGTGATCACCGCTTCGGACGGTGCCTTCGACACCCAGGAAGGATGCCTGTCCCTGACCGGCGAACGCCGCACACTGCGCTACCGCCGTATCGAGGTCAACTACGAGGACCGTCGGTTCCGCGCCCGCCACGCCACCTTCGCCGGTTGGACCGCGCAGATTATCCAGCATGAAGTCGATCACTGCAACGGCATCATTATCTGATTCATATCGGTGCTCGTTGCAGCCCAACCCCCGAGGCTGGTCATCGCGATTACGATGCGATTACATCGCAACCGCTATGACCAGCCTTTTTTATGTGCACTGGTGGGGGTGTTCTCAGCGGTGTTGGGGTGCCATGCGCTGGCAGGTTGGCTTCGCTGAGGGGTGTGGGTGGTGTCATGTTGCCAGCGGTTGGCTGGTTGGGTTCGCTGGAGGTTCTAAGCGTCGGTGATGTGCCAAAGAGTGGCGGGCTGGCTTCGCTAAGGAGCGCTACCGTCGGTGGAGAACCAGTGCGTGACCTGCTGCCGACGCTAAGCGTTCGTTAAGCGTCGTTAGCGGCCAAAACTTGGACGTGTAACGATGCTGGGCGGTTTTAGCGTTGTTGCTGTGCCAAGTTGTGGGCCTCTGCCGACGCTGCCAGTGCAGTAGCGTCGGCGTTGGGACAGGTGTTGGACCTTTGCCGACTCTATAAGCGAGGGAAAATCATTCTCCGGTGCCTAAGTGGGTCTATTGCCATGCTGAATACATCTGCTGAGTGTAGCTATGCGTTCGAAGGCGATTTCGGGACCTTTCTCAGTAGCAAATATGCCTAATGCGCGGAGTTATACACTTCACCGTGCACTTATACACGCCAAACGAAGCAGAAATCGACTGCTGACAGTGGACGACACGCCAGAGACGATGTGGATAACCCAGAGACTGTGGATAACAGCTGAGCGATCAGTGGATAACCTGCAAGAAAGTGTGGTTATCCACCGACGGTAGCCACTGTTATGCACATTCCATACCCCTTGGAATCATTGGGTTTTCCACTTATCCACCATCTCGCCATGCGGGCTTGCGGGCCACCGCATGAGCGCCATACAGTATGCCTCACGGCGGGCAACGTAGCCCGCCGTCCACATCACATGAAGGGGGAAACGCCATGAGCACCGCAACCACTACTACTGCCGAAAATGCCGGTTTGCCAGCAATGCTGGACACCAAAGACGTAGCCGAGACGTTCAAACGCTGCAATCTCGCCGTCTATGCCGAAGCGAGACGCATATATTATCGCGAAGTGAATCTGAACCCGTTCAAAACGTATTCAAAGCACCTGCGTCAAATGATCGAATGGTGGTTCTGGGATTGGTTTGCCTATGATTGCACTGTCAGCGGTATTGGACTGACCGGCAATGAATCCGAAGATTTACGTATTGAATTGCAGTACGGTTCAGGCGCAGGTATCTCGCCATTCCTAGCCTTGGCCGAATTCATGTATGACAAGGACGAACGTATCGGCACACGCGAGATACGTGATTTTCGCGAACTTGATGACACCAATTTCGCTTCGGTGTTCTGGATTCGCGATGCCAGCGCGGTCAAAGGTCGTCTGACAGTTGAGGACATCATTCATGGTGGTGTCTACGAGGTGGCGGACGCACATGCCGCCTCGCAATACGATGGTGCGCACGGCGGCATGATCGTCAATCGCATCGCACATGTGAGAGGCGTGTGGCGATCCTGTGCCATCCCGATCTATGAGGCACGAAGGCCTGATGACCCGCAAATCGGTGATTCGCTGGCCCGTTCATTCCGGGAAACCGGATATAAACCGGACTTTGCCGGTCTGGTGCGGTTTTTCTACGGGAGGGCCAAAGACACCGGTCTCGACTGGGAAGATGCGGAAGCCGCACGCCAAGCCGGCACTTTGGACGCGCTGATCAAGAAGGCCAGCAATCGGTGAAGGATCCGCCTAACGCTGCTGTCCAGGTCGGCGGCCACGGTCGCGAACGAAGAGGGACGCAACCAAACAGACCGCGCACACAATGGCGACCGTGCTGAACGAAGCCCGCACGCCAATGGCCGATGCCGCCGCTTCCGGCACTCCGGTGCGCATGGCCGCTGCGGTGTGCGTGTTCATGATGATGACCAGTAGCACAGCCTCAAACGTCATGATCGCGAAGCCCAGCAAGGCGAGCGGCCGGCCACCGATACGGTCGTACAGCTTGCCTGCCACCGGGTTCAGGATGCCCATGGCGATGCCGCTCGGCATCATCACCAGACCGGACACCAGTGCATTAACGCCAAGATCATTCTGCAAATATGCCCATCGCGTACAGGAACGGCTGGCGGGTGGTGAAGGTCTCGATGAGGAACGCGGTGATCGGGATCATGATGTCGTTGGTAAGCATGAATCCGGTGGTCAGCCATTGCACGGTGCTGCTGGGCACGTCGAACTCGTACATCAACGTGGGCAGGGCGGAGATCATCAGCGTTTGGTTGAGGATGGCCACAAACGAGCCGATCATCAGGGTGATGACCATGGCGGTGGTGTTGGCGGGGGTGGTGCTGTTGGAGTTGGCGGGGTGGTGGAGCCGGCCTCAGCGGTGGCCGGCGAGGAATTGCGTGACGTCAATTATCAAGTCTCGTTTTCTTGGCTGAGTTGTCTTTTTTGGCTTGCCCATACTATCTGTGCCTTGACTGCATTCGAAAACCATTGCAATGACTAGCAACACGCTGAGACGCGGCGTATTAATTCAATCATTTGACAAACTTAGTTCGTTCGTTTTATTATTGGTCCTGCAATCCGTAATATCGCCTACTGCAAAGGAGCGCCCAAATGGGTCTGTGGGATGTTGACAAGATCGAGTACGTCGGCCGCGCCAAAGGACCGAAGGAAGACTTCGCCTTCCATTACTACGATGCCGACAAGGTCGTTGCCGGCAAGAAGATGAAGGATTGGCTGCGCTTCGGCGTTGCTTGGTGGCACACCTTCAACCAGGAACTGGTTGATCCGTTCGGCACCGGCACCGCGCACCGCCCGTACTACAAGTACACCGATCCGATGGACCAGGCTCTGGCCAAGGTCGACTACGCCTTCGAGCTGTTCCAGAAGCTGGGCGTCGAGTACTTCTGCTTCCACGATCGTGACATCGCCCCCGAAGGCGACACCCTGCGCGAGACCAACGCCAACCTCGACAAGGTCGTTGACAAGATCGACGAGAATATGAAGTCCACCGGTGTCAAGCTGCTGTGGAACACCTCCTCCCTGTTCACCAACCCGCGCTTCGTGTCCGGCGCCGCCACTTCTCCGTTCGCCGACATCTACGCCTACGCCGGTGGCCAGCTCAAGAAGAGCTTGGAGATCGGCAAGCGCCTGGGCGCCGAGAACTACGTGTTCTGGGGTGGCCGCGAAGGCTACGAGAACCTGTGGAACACCGAGATGAAGCGCGAGACCGACCACATCGCCAAGTTCTTCCACATGTGCGCAGATTACGCCAAGGAAATCGGCTTTGAGGCCCAGTTCCTGATCGAGCCGAAGCCGAAGGAGCCGACGCTGCACCAGTACGACTTCGATGCCGCCACCGCCATCGAGTTCCTGCGCAACCACGACCTGACCGACGTCTTCAAGCTGAACTTGGAAGGCAACCACGCCAACCTGGCCGGCCACACCTACCAGCACGAGATCCGCGTGGCCCGCGAGTCCGGCTTCCTCGGTTCCCTCGACGCCAACCAGGGCGACAAGCTCATCGGCTGGGATATGGACGAGTTCCCGACCGATCTGTACGAGACCGTCGCCGTCATGTGGGAAGTCCTGCAGGCCGGCTCCATCGGACCTCACGGTGGTCTGAACTTCGACGCCAAGCCGCGCCGTACCTCCTTCTACGAGGAGGACCTGTTCCGCTCCCACATCGCCGGCATGGATGCCTACGCCGCCGGCCTGCTGGTTGCCGACAAGATGAACCAGGACGGCTTCATCCAGAATCTTCAGGCCGAGCGCTACAGCTCCTACGACTCCGGCATCGGCAAGGACATCGACGAGGGCAACGTCACCTTGTCCGACCTCGAAGCCTACAGCCTCGACAAGCCGCAGTCCGAGCTCATCGCCGCCACCAAGTCCGATCACCTCGAGTCCGTCAAGGCCACCATCAACAACTACATCATTGATGCCCTGGCTGAGGTCGAGTGACCATCGGTCTGACCGATTGAATTCGCTCCATCGGGCGTGTACACATCAATTATGATGCCAGTGCGCCCGATGGGCTGATTCGATAGTTTCGCCATGTGCGGTGTTGTGTTATGCCCGCATGGCACCTTTCCATTCCTTCTTTCTCCTTTCTCT
>OJKF01000168.1_pt1 | contig 20020 bp, 19 predicted proteins | sample 1596531 | NCBI WGS metagenome assembly OJKF01 (sample SAMEA4350128, study PRJEB24818) | metagenome | biome: human; feature: gut; material: faeces | place: Denmark | collected 2013-09 | reverse complement strand
CGTCTGCGTTTCTCCGGCCCTAAGACATCAATCATCTGTTCTCCAATGACTAGTCTAAAAACTAGTATTAAGACTATCACTTATTTAAGTGATACTGGTTGTCTGGAGATTCAGGGGGCCAGTCTAGTCAGACAGCAGCGAAGCAAAGCGTTACTGACGTCGCTGCATGAATGGATGATGGAGAAGAATGGCACGCTGTCGAAAAAATCCAGACTGGGCGAAGCGTTCAGCTATGTACTGAATCAGTGGGACGCCCTCTGTTATTACAGTGATGACGGACTGGCGGAGACGGACAATAACACAGCGGAAAGAGCGCTTCGTGCAGTTTGTCTTGGAAAGAAAAATTACGTGTTCTTCGGTAGCGATCACGGCGGCGAGCGTGGTGCACTGCTATACGGGCTGATCGGCACCTGCCGTCTGAACGGTATCGATCCGGAAGCGTATCTGCGCCATATTCTGAGCGTACTGCCGGAATGGCCCTCCAACCGGGTTGATGAACTCCTGCCATGGAACGTAGTACTCACCAATAAATAAGCGTCAATACGGTGCTCCGTTGACGCTTACCTTCTTTCATTCGCTGAAGGTGGAATGTATCCACGGGGAACGCTTTAGCAGCCGGGAAATAATGCGGGAAACGGTGTTTAATTATATCGAGTGTGATTACAATCGCTGGCGTCGTCACAGTGCCTGTGGCGGTCTCAGCCCGGACTGTCTTGCACTGCAAATATTCAGAAATGAGTCTATGCAGTTCACCAGTAAAATCAGCCATCAGAGAGGGAATGGCCTTATTAATGCCCTGCCCTGGTATTAATTTAAATTGTAATAATTTAATTTCAGGATGTGTAGCTGCAGCCCGATACAGAGTTGCAAGGACACACTTTTGCCAGAGGGCGTTACAGGAAAGCTTAACATTTGATTCTGTATACATAATAAATCACCTTACAGTTACAACAGGTCAAAAACCGCTGTAGCCAGAGTTACGCTGGCCTGATGCTTTAGTGTCGAGCTTCGTCAGATAATCCAGACGTGCCAATAAGCGCTGATACTGCTCAGGGAAATCAGGATCGTTAATATCCAGGATGTCACGTCCATTAGCAGGGAAATGAACAATGCAGCCCCCTGGATTAACTATGCAGAAATCGTCCTGAGGCACTGATAAATACGAGAGGACTCTCGCGTATGGTTGATTGACACCACAGTGCGAATTCGGCGAATGCGAGATCACGGTACGATTCCGCACCACACTACCAATCAATACCCCGGGTTTTATTCAGGTAAGCAGGACTGCGGATATCCGGTGTCGCGCCTTTGTGTCACGAACGGGGCAGGTGCGAAACACCGGATAAAATGCAGGTTGCGATACCTCTGAACGCCCTGCGCAGAGCGGAGATTTCGGATTAAGTACTCGCACCTCCGCAGTCCTCAAACAAGTCTGGCTGGTAGCTGTAAACAGACTTCGTACATACCGCTCTGCAATAAATCCCCGTACCACAGGCCTCACAGAACTTCCTCCCATGAAAAAACTGCTCACACATCACACAATGCCACTCCAGCACGACCGGTAATGGCGATAAAAACATCGCCATATCCTCAATGTAAGGGTGGGACTTCTCCGGATTCAGCACCACACAGTCCGCCTTCTGTTGCTCGCTCAGGGCATGTAAATCGTGCTCAAACCACGCCCCCTGAGCATCTGTCTGCAGAATCAACCGGCCATGACAGGAAAGGCAGAAACACTGCCGGATATTTCTGCTGAGCGCAGAGTCGGCACTAATAATGTGCTCACCCGGCGTGATCCCCAGCCCCGTTTTTATACCGTTCATTCTGCTCCCCCCTCCTCACTGAAGCGCCCGGTCTGGCAGTGTGTGCAGTACCGCTCCCCATAATAATCGTGGTGACATTGCCTGCAGTGCCAGCTGGCTTTACGTACTACGGGTAAGGCATCCGGTACGAATTGCTGCAGACGTTTAATCAGTTGTATCTCCTTGCGCTCCGGTCTGACATAAGGACACTGTTGACCGTGCTCGGTCAGCCCGTCGTCAGTGTGTTCAAACCAGGGCAGTTCGGTGTCGTATTGCGGGTGGTATCTGAGTGCACTGCCACACAAGTGGCAGGTGTAGTGGGCATAAGGAGCAGTATGTGCGGTACGGGCCCCCGTCAGACGTCCGTTACCATCAAGTGCGAGAAAGGATTTTGCGTACATAGTATATATTCCTCAGCCGCCAGACGACACGCAGGCAACAGTCGTCCCGGTACGGGCAGCGTGGTCAGGTGTGAATGGCGGTTTTCAGTTCAGTCTCAGAAGGGAAAATCAGTGTGGTCGCTGTGAACACGTCATCACACTAAGGTCAGATAAGTCGTCTGTCGGGCTCAGCCACGACTGCAGCCAAAGTTGCGCTCACCGGTGCCGTAAGCTTTGGTACTCTCCTTCGCCAGATAGTCAGCACGCTCCAGCACCTGCTGAAAGCCGGTGTCATCATCGCGTTCCAGCCACACCGCCGGCCTGACCGGAAAATGCGCCAGCGTGGTATGATCTCCGGTATCCACTCCCAGGGCACTGCACCACGCCTGTTTAATCATCCCGGCCAGTGATCCCGGAGCGCGGTAATCACCGGCACGACACCAGGTATCCCGGTTGACCAGCAGCATCAGATGATAGTGTTTTTTACCTTTGCACTCCCCAAACTCCCGGGCCCAGACGTAATGCAGAGTGGTGGGATGCACGCGTTTACCTTCCCGATGCTTACGTTTCTGGTAAGCGTCGATTCGGGCTTTCAGGGCATTGATGAAGCGGGATATCACAGCTGCGTCCGTTGCTGCCGGTACATCCGGGAAACGCAGGTCAACCCGCAATGCCGTCAGGCGGGGATGAACATTCAGTGCGTGCCGCACCGTCTCACGAATACGTTGCTGCCAGAAGGGGTTGTATTTGTAGGTCATGGTTAAATCTCCGTATGGTTCATACGGAATAGCCACGTCGTAAAAAATGCGCAGAGTCCCTGAAGTGACCTCCGGCAGGACACTGTCTCAGGCACTCTGTGATAACCCGAACGGTCGTCTCCGGACTGACGGTTGAATTTTCAGCGTTGTTTTTTTAATGTAAAAAACCGGTTACGGGTAAGGCTGTGAGGAGGGAGTGATGGTGATACGCAAAAAGAAGTGCAGGGACTGTGGAAACGCGATTACTCATAATACAGTGTGTTGCCCGTATTGTGGTTCTGTCGACCCCTTCGGCTATTACCGGAATACAGACCGTATCGTTACCATACTGCTGGCACTGATTATTGTGGTCCTGCTGACTACTGTCAGCGTCAGTGTGTATATACTGTGTAGCTGGTGAGATAACGGTTCATGTATCCCCTGAGCTGACAGTGTACCGGGTATATTAAGCGTAACCGACAGGTTCTCTTTCATACCATATTAAATTTTTCCAGGTATTGCCGCTGCCTTATTTCGTCCCATACAGGAAAACTCGTCTGGGTTTCTGACAAATACGCGAAACTCACAGCCCCTCAATATCAACCACACGCTGTAAGCCGGTAATACCTGAAAATCAGCCTATTACCGCCCGCGCCTCCGTTACCGAACGCTCAGGTGACCAGACTGAAGCCCAGCACGCACTCGTAAAATTTGCGGTCAGTTCCGTCAGTCAGTGGGCAACCGCAGAGTTACGGGCTTCCAGGTCCACAGGAGTGAGTCTATAACGCGTGTGGGAAATCATTTTTTCTGGCGTTGACAGAACGCCTTACGGGCTGCTACTTACCCGGTGTCCCGCAATACAGCCTTAGTGTTCCGTTATCGGGGATCCGGACGCACCGCAACAACCGGGGAAGTATTTCTGGTTAGAGCTGTGTCAAGAGGGATTTCTCAGCCCCTCACTCACCGGCTCAGTCTCAGGGCAGAAGCATTAATACACTCAGTTCATGTCTTATACAGGAATGGGCATAGGGGGAGCTGGCGTGTCACTGCTGATTTTACGCATCAGCGTTCATGTATCTGCACTCTGATACAGAATGCTTCACAGCGCTCTGTTACCGGAGAGATTTACTCTCTTAGGTTATTCTGGCAAATCCTTTACGTTACTCTCTGATGACTTCTTATATTTATAATACCAATCAGACAACCTTATCCCATCGGTGATATCAGTCTCCTGCTCGCCAGGAACGGGCTGACTCACTGTAACCACCTCCGAAAACAACTCTGCAATTATCAGAACGCCTGCTTCTCTCCCTGTCCTCACGAAAACTATCCCCTCTTTATCGCGCGTGCGTGCGGAAGCATCTTTTCGCAACACCCCCCTCCGGGATTCCGCTACGGCTCTGCCATCGCAATCCCCCCGTTTATCTCCGGACAGCCGCATTCCCGATTATTTTTTACGTTTCTCCCCGGTTGTTATGCCGGTGAAGGTGGCGCGCTGTTTTCATGACCACACCGGCTGGTTTAACAACATCCGGAGGAACATTCTCATGGCTACCCCAGTTTCGCTGATGGATGACCAGATGGTCGACATGGCGTTTATCACTCAACTGACCGGCCTAACCGATAAGTGGTTTGACAAACTCATCAAAGATGGGGGCTTTCCTGCGCCCATCAAAATGGGGCGCAGCTCCCGCTGGCTGAAAAGTGAAGTGGAAGCCTGGCTGCAGGCGCGTATTGCACAGTCCCGTCCGTAATTTTTAACCACTAACCCTTCGCCCACAGCAGACGCAATCTCCGGCCTGCCGGCGGCGCTCTGCTGCCTGTTATCCCCCGTGAGGAATATGAAAATGAAACAACAGTATCAGACCCGTTACGAGCTGCTCCATGAAAACTACCAGAAATGGCTGACCGGCTTCACCCGGCACGCCGTATCATGGGGCGTGTGTCATCCGAATATCTACTATTTCCATAATCTGACGCCCGGGTGGGTGTCATTCAATGGCGAAAAACCGGAGATTGCCATCGTTCCCCAGAGTCTGCACCGGCTGATTTATGGTCCGGACAAACGGAGCTCCCCGTCCCTGGATGATGATCTGGTGGTGAATTTATGCACCAGCGAACACCTGCTGGTTCATCATCCGATGCTGGAAGGGATCCTGCTGTCTGAATGTGAGCGCCTGAAGCAACATTCTCTGGCAAACAAACTGATCAGCCTCTTCCGTCAGTTTGGCGGCACGGAGTTACGTCTCAAACTGGTCTGGCTCTGCTGGCTTGACTTAATGACCGGAAACAGCCTTGACGACTGGACGAAAAACCTGAAACACAAATCAGAAAAAGATCTGGAGCAATGGATCATTGCACGTCAGGGTCAGAGTGAACCACTGACAAATCTGATGGATCAGTACGTGCTTATGGCATACCGTACATCGGTTGATGCCGCTCACAGTTGATGTCTGAGAACCACAGGGCTGGCAGCAGAAAACCAGCCCTGTGGTAAAATACAGTAATAGCGGCGTACATCAGGCACGCCGCTCACTCGTCCACAGATCATATACGTCATTATACTGCGCGATAACGGAGGGCTTCAGCACCCGGTCATTTCTGAGCGGGTATGAATACCATTGATGATGCGAAGCAGCCACGGGCAGAAACGTTCTTCACAACCAGGTGCCTCCATCTTCACTGCAGTCTGAATGTGCCGGCTTGTTATCCACCAGAAATGGTATGCTCCGGTACATGCATACCCCGGAGACTATAAACGCACTGAATCATAGCCTCCCACCTCAGCAGGAGGCAGTCAGCTTTCAGGCGGAAAAACGTTGCAGTTAAAGATCGTGAGAATCGCTGTTTCGTTGCATAGCAACCCGAACAGTTGTAGTGAAACATTTTACCTGCATCAGCACATGGTCAGGCGCCGTCTGTATGGCGTGGAATACTGATGTTTCGGCTGATGGCAAGCCTCATTCTCTGTGGAAACAGGGGCGCGCATTAGCTTCTCAACCAGAGAGTGTCACAAAGACAAATATTGCTGAAAATCGCATTCATCGTTCAGGCGTGAATGCCCGGAGACAAAAGCCGCTGTCCACACAGTCCCCCTCTGACCTGAACAAAAAGCATACACACAACAGGCTCACCTGACCCCGAAAAACCATAACTTCAGCAATACCAGTGACACCAGCACGTTACCTCAGTGCCACATCTTCAGACCGCGATCAATCTGAAATGTGACTATCGGGGCAATATCCCTGCTTTGTGGTACACGATAACCAGAAAACATCCCCTGAACCGCCAGCCAGAAAGACTGGCCACAAATGTCAACGACGGATGAAAAGTGATCCACTTATATCTCCACCAACGGCCCAATATTGATCCACCGTTTTACTCAGGATTAGCTTCTGCTATAACCCCGGCCTTTCGTTTCTGTCTGAGTCGATAGCTTTCTCCTTTGATTTGAACGACATGTGAGTGGTGTAAGATACGGTCCAGCATCGCTGAGGTCAGTGCTGCATCACCGGCGAACGTTTGATCCCACTGCCCGAACGGCAGATTGGATGTCAGGATCATTGCGCTCTTTTCGTAACGTTTAGCGATGACCTGGAAGAACAGCTTTGCTTCTTCCTGACTGAACGGCAGATAGCCTATTTCATCAATGATGAGCAGGCGGGGGCCATTACTCCACGCTGAAGCGTCGTTTTATAACGGCCCTGACGTTGTGCCGTAGATAACTGAAGTAACAGATCTGCTGCTGTTGTGAAGCGAACTTTGATACCTGCACGGACTGCTTCATAGCCCATCGCTATTGCCAGATGGGTTTTCCCCACACCTGATGGCCCCAGTAATACGATATTTTCATTACGTTCTATGAAGCTGAGTGAGCGTAACGACTGGAGTTGCTTCTGCGGTGCTCCGGTGGCGAATGTGAAGTCATACTCTTCGAACGTTTTCACCGCCGGGAAGGCTGCCATTCGGGTATACATCGCCTGTTTACGTTGATGACGTGCCAGTTTTTCTTCATGAAGCAGATGCTCCAGGAAGTCCATATAACTCCATTCCTGGTCTACTGCCTGTTGTGACAGCGCAGGCGCTGCGCTTATAAGGCTTTCCAGTTGCAACTGCCCGGCGAGCACCATCAGTCGTTGATGTTGCAGTTCCATCATCACGCCACTCCTCTGCAGAATGAGTCGTAGATGGAGAGTGGATGATGCAGGGGGTGTTTGTCGAAGTTCACCAGATTTTCATCAAGATGCACGTCATACTCTTTTTTCTCCGGAGGCAGTGCCAGCATGGACTGCTGCTCTTCGAGCCAGCGATCGCAGGGACGTGCCTGGATTGTTTCATGCTTTCGTTGGTTAGCGACATCGTGCAGCCAGCGCAGACCGTGGCGGTTGGCTGTTTCAACATCGACAGTGATCCCCATCGGGCGCAGGCGAGTCATTAGTGGGATGTAAAAACTGTTACGGGTGTACTGCACCATCCGTTCCACCTTACCTTTAGTCTGTGCCCTGAAGGGGCGACACAGTCGGGGAGAGAAGCCCATCTCCTTGCCGAACTGCCACAGCGAAGGATGGAACCGGTGCTGACCGGTCTGATATGCGTCACGTTGCAGAACCACAGTTTTCATATTGTCATACAACACTTCGCGCGGCACACCACCAAAGAAGCGGAACGCATTACGATGGCTGGTCTCCAGCGTGTCATAACGCATATTGTCAGTGAATTCGATGTACAGCATTCGGCTGTATCCGAGAACAGCAACGAACACGTGAAGCGGTGAGCGACCATTACGCATAGTGCCCCAGTCAACCTGCATCTGTCGTCCGGGTTCAGTTTCGAACCGAACGGCAGGCTCCTGCTCCTGAGGAACCGAGAGAGAACGAATGAATGCCCTGAGAATGGTCATTCCGCCACGATATCCCTGGTCTCTGATCTCGCGAGCGATTACCGTTGCCGGGATTTTGTAAGGATGAGCATCGGCGATGCGTTGACGAATATAATCCCGGTATTCATCCAGGAGTGAAGCAACAGCAGGTCGCGGCGTATATTTTGGCGGCTCAGATTTTGCCTGCAAATAACGTTTAACGGTATTGCGGGAGATCCCCAGTTCTCTGGCAATCGCCCGGCTACTCATTCCCTGCTTGTGCAGGATTTTAATTTCCATAACTGTCTCAAAAGTGACCATAAGCTCTCCTGAATCAGGAGAGCAGATTACCCCCTGGATCTGATTTCAGGCGTTGGGTGTGGATCACTATTGCACCGTTCGTGACAACAAAAGGGGTAAGCTGAAATCGTTTATGGATTACATCGACATATGCCTGGCAGAGAATGTCCGGAATGACGAGGTTATCTTTGCGGAGATTAAGGCAATGGTATACGGGCCGACGTTCCATGCCGCGTTACTACATTCAGCCCGGACGTAAAATGCGCCCGTCAAAAAGAACGGTTCGCTTCGAAACTCAGCCAGGATACCACCTCTCCGCCACACCCGGGAAGAAGTTGATATGGTGGTTGCCGGACAACAGCGCTCCTGGATTGACTGCTGCATCACTCAACCACGCTGAATATCAAAGGAGAGCGTTACCGGTTAAAAGAGAAACGTAAAGCTGTGGTGATGACCCAAAACGCAACGCCTGTCAGTGAGGATGAAATGGTGAAAAGCGGACAGCATCAGTAACGGAAGTATCTTAGCGGGTACGAAAATGGCAGGATCGTGACATTGACAGAATATCTCCTGATCATCCTGAATGACTGCAGTTGCTGTAGAAAAGTAAGCTGTCTCCACCCACGGCACCACTTAACAGGCATTCCGTAACTTCCCCCAGACTTACTATGACGCATTATCGGTGCACTGAAAACGGGAGAGTGCGCTTAAAACCGCAGACCGCATGCGGGTGTTACTGCATGACAGTCTGGCCGTATTGTGAGATGTCGGCAGGAACCGATGTCCGCGCAGGGGGGAACTTCCTGCAGTACCTGACGCTTCAAATGGTATTAACCGTAGGGTGTTGTTGGTTCCGGATCGCGGAAATGGGAGCACAGGTCTGCTACGGGGTGTACCTCTGACAGTATATCCGGCTCGCTCATCTGACAGCCTCTCTCCCGGAAAAGACCAAAAATGAGATCGTCTCCTCAACAGCAGAGAAGAGGTCTTGACAGACAGGCTACATTGCATACGATTTATGAAGAAAAAGACAGCAAATATGGAGGTTATAGCGGAGAATACCCTACGAAATTCCTATGAAAAACGATTGAAAAAAATATCAAATTCGATTCGTTTTTATATGCTTTTTGGGAGCGTGGCGATGACGAACTGTTGCATGTGCAGAGGAGAATGCACCCGGAAGCACCAGAATCATCCAGAAAGGCAGAACGATTACGCATCAAACCAGGAGACAGCAATATCAAGGTAATATACTGATTTAAAATGAATTTACAGCAATACATAAAAACATTTTTTACTTAAAGGAGACAGATGCGCTGAAGAGAGTGCAGGTATTTTTATATAAAAATGAGAAGTTTACGGGATGTGTATCCGGCACACTATGACCGGAGAATATCAGTCAAGCTTAAAAAGACAATAAATACAGTGAGTTAAATACACAGAGAAAACGTAGTATCAGAGGGTACATCTTACAACAGAGACTGAATTTCCGGTTTTTCATAACCGGCGCATTCCGGAAAGTGCAGGCGGCCCGGAGGTTTTCTGACGCCACTACCTGGTAGATTGTTCTGTACATCATGTACGGAGGTTTTTGTTTGCTTTTTTAAAATCTGCAAATGTGAGAAAAGCAGGTGAGGTGTATTGTGGGAAAGGAACTGGATGATATCTGCACCAGCTGTCCGTATATCGATGCTGTAAAACGGCACAAACAACAGCTCGGTGCCATAGAGGAATATACACAGTGGTTAAAAAAAGAACCACGGGCATCTTATTTTTTTCTGTTCCAGCTGTATACCCGCATTCACAATACATTTTTCTCCCAAAAGCAACAACTCCCGTTCACTCCCGGTGGCACTCACTGCCCGGAACCTGATGTCACCCTTCGGGACTTAACGCTTTCCCCTGGCTACCACAGTGATTATGCCCCTCAACCCATTCCGGAGATGGACAGTTCTGCTGTTGTTCCACCAACTAATGAAAACACCTCGCCTCCGGAAGATACTCCCGACAACACTCCGGCCGGAGGCAATACCGGACAAGCGGAAAAGACCAGAAACGCAGGACTCACACCCATTCCTGAAAAACGTTCAGGAATGCCCCCGGAACATCTGCGGTTTGCCACGGGGTTTCCATCGCAACCGAAGATTGCCGGTCCCAGAGAAAAGCCGATGCGCACCGTGCATCCGGATAAAATCTACCGTGAAATTATATGGTTCTGCTCCAGTTACCTGCTGAAATCCGGACCAGAGGCTACGAGGACGATTATCAACTCAGTATTCTCTGAATGGGCCAGCATAAACAATGATTACCCCTCCCCCTTTTCGTGGGTGGACAGCAGGGACAGTGAACAGTGTGACTGGTTATGGAACGCCATGCAGGTCCGGTGTGTGGGAACCCCGCTGAATCCCCTTACCCCGGAGCAGAAATACTGGTTTGCCTGCGCCACGTTTGATAACTGGGAGGGCTGGAATGAGCAACAGGTACAGTTTTTACTGGAAAGTAATCCCAGACGGAACAGAGCGAAGTTTACGCAGGTCTCCTTCCAGGCCCCCAGGATTCAGCATAAAGCGATTCTTCTTGATGAGCTGAAAAGTGCCCGGGAGCAACAAAAAAGGCGTGATGAACGTGCTGATGGTTCCGTCCCTCTGAAACTGTCCGGAAAAATCCACAAACAGCTTGAAAGTATTGCCCGAAGTCGTGGTGTCCTCCCAAAAAAACTGCTGAATGAAATGATTGAGCAGGCGTACCATGATTTGGTGGCAACCAGGCAGAACAGCCAAATCGATTCCAGATAATTTCAGACAGATATTATTTCCGTGAATCCCCCGCCACCTTTCCGGTGCGAGGGGTTTTGTCTTTTTTCACCGGGAATACATGTATGAATCCGTCTGATGCCATTGAGGCAATTGAAAAACCGCTCTCCTCCCTGCCTTACTCACTTTCCCGTCACATCCTGGAACATCTGCGCAAACTCACCAGTCACGAACCCGTGCCTGGCATTATGGGTAAAAGCGGGCCCGTAAATCCTCACTCTGTAATGCGCTGTTTCAGGGGGAGGTCACCCCGGTCAGTGATGTTCACGCCGGCACCCGGGAAGTGCAGCGCTTCCGTCTGAATGGCCATGGTCACAGCATGGTTATCACTGACCTGCCCGGGGTGGGCGAGAGTCGGGACAGGGATGCAGAGTATGAAGCCCTGTACCGTGACATTCTGCTCGAACTGGACCTGGTACTGTGGCTGATTAAAGCCGATGACCGTGCCCTGTCTGTGGATGAGTATTTCTGGCGACACATCCTGCACCGGGGACATCAGCGGGTACTGTTTGTGGTGATGCAGGCCGATAAAACGGAGCCCTGCCATGAATGGGATATGGCCGGTATTCAGCCTTCTCCCGCAGAGGCACAGAACATTCGCGAAAAAACGGAGGCGGTATTCCGTCTGTTCCGGCCCGTACATCGGGTTGTTGCCGTATCGGCCCGCACCGGCTGGGAACTGGATACGCTGGTCAGTGCGCTCATGACAGCACTTCCCGACCATGCCGCCAGTCCCCTGATGACCCGCCTGCAGGACGAGCTGCGCACGGAGTCTGTCCGGTCTCAGGCCCGTGAACAGTTTACCGGTGCGGTGGACCGGATATTTGACACGGCGGAGAGCGTCTGCATTGCCTCTGTTGCACGCACGGTTCTGCGCGCCGTCCGTGACTCTGTGGTCTCTGTTGCCCGCGCGGTATGGAACTGGATTTTCTTCTGAACCCGGTGGTGATGTACCAGGCTGTTGTTACAGATTTTTAACTCCATGAAAACACTATGCAAACGCAGCCATACCCGGGTTGTCCCCTTGCGTTGTGTTTCTCAAGTTAATAGAATACATCGATCGTTACTATCATATCGATCGTTATAAACGATCGTTTGTAGTAAATGACCTCCTCCGTGGTTGTCATGAAAATGCGTCTTAGGAAGGTTAAATAATGCACGAAAAGAACATCGCCCTGCTTTGTGATGAAGCCGACCGACTTTTGCAACTGAACATTAATCTGCTCCGGCAAATGGTTGAGGAGCCAGATGTGTTATCTGACAGTAAGAACGAAAAAAGACTGCTTTTTGATAAACAGAAAGCACTGAAAAGAATTGAGGAGCTGGAGGGCGAACAAATCAAAACCGCCCGCAGGGAGATGGTGCTGGCTGTTGTCGGCACGATGAAAGCAGGCAAATCAACCACCATCAACGCCATTGTGGGGCAGGAAATTCTGCCTAACCGTAACCGCCCCATGACCTCTGTACCGACGCTCATCCGCCACGTTCCCGGAAAAACTGAGCCGGTTCTCCATCTGGAACATATTCAGCCTGTCCGCAATTTATTAATCACACTGCAGGAAAAACTCGCCACCCCGGCAGGACAGCAGGTCGCACAGACCCTGCAGCAAACCGGGGATACCCGCGAACTGCTGGATATTCTGACGGATGATGGCTGGCTCAAAAATGAATACCACGGGGAGGAGGAAATCTTTACCGGACTGGCATCGTTAAACGATCTGGTTCGTCTTGCTGCGGCAATGGGGACTGAATTTCCTTTTGATGAATACGCAGAAGTGCAGAAACTGCCGGTGATCGACGTGGAATTCAGCCATCTGGTGGGGATGGATGCATGCCAGGGAACACTCACACTGCTGGATACCCCCGGCCCTAATGAGGCCGGACAACCGCAGATGGAAGTGATGATGCGGGATCAACTGCAGAAAGCCTCTGCGGTTCTGGCTGTGATGGATTACACCCAGATGAACTCAAAAGCGGATGAAGACGTCCGTAAAGAGCTTAATGCCATTGCTGACGTATCAGCCGGCCGCCTGTTTGTACTGGTCAATAAATTTGATGAGAAAGACCGCAATGGCGATGGGGCAGATGCCGTACGCCAGAAAGTTCCGGCAATGCTGAACAGCGATGTGCTGCCCGCCTCCCGCGTTTATCCCGGATCCTCACGCCAGGCATACCTGGCTAACCGTGCGCTTCATGAGTTACGGAAAAACGGAACCCTTCCTGTTGATGAAGCCTGGGTCGATGATTTTATCAGAGGTGCCTTCGGTTGCATGAAAAAAGAATACGTCTGTAAAGACAGTGAACTGGCAACTGAAGGGGCGACAGACCTGTGGGAAGGCTCACTTATCGATCAACTGATAACGGAAGTCATACAGAGCTCACATTCCAGAGCTGCGGCACTGGCGGTTGACTCTGCCGCCGCAAAACTGATGCAGAATGCAGAAAATATCAGTGAATACCTGTTGTTACGCCATCAGGGGCTACAGCAAAGCATTCAGTCACTGCAGTCGCATATCACCAGCCTGCTTGCGGATATCCGGGAAATCGCGGACTGTCAGGAGCAGATGACCACTGATGTCAGAATGGCCATGGAGGAGATCGATACTAAAACCCGGGAATTACTGACGGGGGTCTGCACCTCACTGGAAGAGGAGCTGAATGACTATTTCAGAAGCGGTAAACGCAAAGAACAGCAAATGCTGGAGGAAGAAGACGCAGAACAACGAAGGTCTCAGTCCGGATTATGGGGGAAAATTTCTCAATGGTCCGGTATCAACAACCAGGGCCGGGAGGATTACAGGAAACGAGATTTTGCCCCGGACAGCCCCGAAATAAAATTCAGTGATCGCAGGGAAGCCCTTGAACTGATGACGCAAATCGAATCGACCGTGACCAGCCTGCACCGTGAGGCTGAAGCACAGTTCCGGCCTGAGCTGGAGAAAATCGTCAGCGGGATTGAAACAGGTTTTCGTGGCACGGCCCTGTACGCCACAGAAAACATTGCCGGTCGCATCAATGCCCGCCTGGAGGATGAGGGCTTTACCGTAAAAATCAGTTTTCCGGCAGTCAGCCAGTTACAGACCCGGCTCGCGGTAAAAATAAATCTGAGTGCGCTTATGGAGGAAAGAACGGAGACCGTCACCCGTCGCCGTCGGCAGAGTGGCGTATGGGGAACCGTTTGTCGATGGTTTGGCACCAGTGACCTGGGCTGGGAAAACTATGACGAGGATGTGAGTCGCAGCGTGATCAATATCAACAAGGTCAGAGAGGAAGTTATGTCACTGACCCGGGCATATTTCGGGGAGCTGCAGGCATCCATTGAGCAGGATATTAACCAGCCCGTCCGCCAGGAAATCGATGCCTTTTTCTGCGCATTCAGGGAGAAAGTTGAACAACTGCGTAACACGCTGATTCAGAGCTCTGAAGATCATAAACGCGATCAGCAGGCGCAGGAACGACTTACCGGGCGACTTCAGGCATTAAATGAAAGGGTTCCTGAGCTCATTACTGACAGTAAGGCGCTGAGGGAAGAGCTGGAGACAATGCTGTGACTTCACCATTTATTCAACAAATTGCTGATAACCGGGTATGTCAGGTACTCACCTGTCTTCCTGAAAAATTTGTGGTTGATTTCGCAAACGGAATCGATGTTGCACAGGAGCATATCCGCACGGCCGGAGAGCGCACGTTCTTCCGGCGTTTAAAAGAGGGGCTGACCGGCGAAGGCGCTGCACGGCAGAATGCCATCAATGCGTCGCTTGCACAGGGCGTTGAGGCGTCCCTGCGCTGGCTGACGGAGATGACAACGTCACTTGCCACCACAAACTACGCGATTACCCAGGTAAACGACAGGGTCAGTTCACTGGTCAGTGATACAGCCAGGCTGGCGCATTATTCCGCAGATACGCGGGAGCAGTTACTCACCCTGGCCGATCAGGTTCACCATAAACTGAATCATCTTGAAGAAAAACTCCACCGTGTTGACCAGGTTCAGCGGGCGCAGTTACATCTTGAGCAGATATTCTCATGGTGGAGCGCCGGGCGATATGCGTCATTTTCCCCTGCCGGACGTTGTTATGTGGCACTTGAAGAGCTTCGCTGGGGCGCGTTTGGTGATGTGATACGTCAGAGCGAAACAGGCCAGGTTAACCAGCTACTGGATATTCTCAGACATAAAGCATTAACGCAGATGGCACAGGAGAGTGGCGGTAGTGCAACCGTGCGTCTGAACACTCTGGACTGGCTTGGTGGTCAGGGCCGGGAGCAGGCAGATAACGAGTGGCATGACGCGATTAACTGGCTGGGAGACTGGTGCAGTGAAGAGCAGCATCCGGTGATCTGGTCAACCACGCAGGCTGCAGAACACTTACCGGTTCGCATGCCTCGCCTCTGCTCTGCAGAACGCCTCTCTGAAAGTATGGTCGATGAAATATTTCAGAAGGGGGCTGCATGAGTACAGAAATGAAAACGGGGCTGGTGCTGTCCGGTGGCGGGGCGGTGGGCGCTTATCAGGCGGGAGTGGTTAAGGCACTGGCAGAGTGTGGTACACAGATCAGCATGGTTTCAGGGGCCAGCATTGGCGCATTCAATGGTGCCATTATCGCGGCCTCTCCCGATCTGTCAGAAGCTGCCGTACGCCTGGAGGCGCTCTGGGATCATCTGGGGAATAATCAGGTGCTGTCGGTAAACAGATTGGTTTACTTTTCATTGCTGAAAAAATTGTTCCAGGCAATGAACCTCTGCCAGATCCCCGGACGTGCAGGAGCACTGCTTACGACGCTTCTTCGCCATATATCGACAATCAACGGGTTTGACAATCTGATGGCTCAGCCGTTGTTGTCAGATGAGCCCCTGACAGCGCTGATGGATCATTATCTTGATACTGATGCTCTGGCAGACGGGCTACCGCTGTATGTGTCGCTGTACCCCACAGAAGGGGGCATGCAGGATATTATTGACTGCATTCGTGCTGAACTGGGTGTCGGAACCACGAAAAACGCCGTTTTTCAGCATATCCAGAGCCTGCCCCGCGGACAGCAGAAAGAGGCTCTGCTTGCGTCAGCCGCGCTGCCCCTGCTGTTCCGTCCCCGTGAGGTTCAGGGGACAATGTTCGGTGATGGTGGTATGGGAGGATGGCGAAATATGCAGGGAAATACCCCTGTGACGCCTCTGGTCGATGCCGGATGCAATATGGTGATTGTGACGCATCTGAGTGACGGTTCTTTATGGGATCGCCAGGCTTTTCCGGACACCACAATCCTTGAGATCCGTCCCCGGAAAAGGCTGAAATATGCAGGTGATGGTGGCAACAGCGGCGGTCTGCTCAGTTTTACATCGGCACATACCGACGCCTGGCGTCAGCAGGGCTATGAAGACACGATGCTGGCGATGGAGCATATCCGGAAACCGCTGGCAGCACGTCAGGCACTGACCCGGTCAGAGGCGGTATTGCAGAAAAGCCTGGATATAACGGAAGAGGCAGATTTGGCACTGAGAAACGCGATGGCCCGGATTAAATAAAGACGCCCCAAAGAAACGCCACCGCCTGTGGTGGTGTTTTTCCTGTCTGGTGTTATTGAAAATATTTTCAGATATATATTACCTGAGAGAAAGTTTTACCCCTCACCTGTCAATTCACTCACTGGAAATTTAATTATGAAATTACCTGTAAAGTTATTAATGAGCCTTATATCTCTGGTCAGCGTTATTGCACGTGCCGGGGAATATAAAAATTACAGCCGGGATGAAATAAAATACTGGCGATATACATCATACAAGGGGGGGAAACTTCCGGAAGGTTTCACTGATGAGAAATTTTCCAGCGCCATTTACAACGGAAGAATATTTACAATGAAACGTTTACATACCCTTATGTTATTTCTGGCGGTTCTGTTCACGGGCTTTAACTTTAACGCAGAAGCGGCTACCGTAAAACAAGCTCTTAGTTGTAACCCGGAAGCCTGGGCTGAACAACCTGGAGCGTGTCCATCAACGTACGAGTTGTACGAAGGTGACGCTACCTACAAAGCCGCTATCGACAAAGCATTAAAACCGGTCGGACTGAGCGGCATGTTCGGTAAAGGCGGCTATATGGATGGCCCTGGTGGAGGTATCACGCCAGTAAACATTAACGGTACAGTCTGGTTCCAGGGCGACGGTTGCAAAGCCAATACCTGCGGCTGGGACTTTATCGTAACACTCTATAACCCAAAAACCCATGAAGTTGTTGGCTACCGTTACTTTGGTTTAGATGACCCGGCCTACCTGGTTTGGTTCGGTGAAATTGGCGTGCATGAATTCGCGTATCTGGTGAAAAACTACGTAGCTGCGGTTAACTAATTTAAGGAGTCTATCATGAAAACTTTTATCAAAACTTTACTCGTTGCTGTAACTATTCTGTTCTCTGTCTTCGCTACTGCGAAACAAGTAAAACTGCCAAATAACATCAAATACGTTAATACTACAGAAGCGTTTTCCTGTACCGAAATTGACGGTATGAATTGCCAGACAAAGAATCAGTTCAACTATAAAGATAACAGCTATGTTTTCGTGCTTGAACGTGGTGGTGCCTGGTGCTACGACTACACTGTCTCGGTAGTTAACCTGAAAACCGGGAAAGCACAAATGATTGAATACGGGGACAATCAACTGTGCTCAGGTAGCAACAAACCGTTCTTCGAAATCAAAAATGGCGTACCGACGGTAGGAGTCATCGACACATCCGGAAAACCTGTCGTTGTAGCCCAGGACAAACTTAAAATCTAAGGAGTAAACCATGCGTTTCTCTGCACATTATTAATATCAAAGGTAAATACAGCCCCAGCCATTGTTACCGGAAAGCCGCTTAATGCGTGGCTCGCCAGTGAAAGGCCTCTCAGACAATAAACCTTATTCATTTCACCCGTCAGGCCGCGTCTTCTCCGGGAGACGCGGCTTTTTTCATTTATTGCACCAGTAAATCTTAACCACCGATAAGGAGCAAAGTATGCGATTAGCAAGTCGTTTTGGTTATGCTGCAAACCAGATACGCCGTGACCGTCCGCTGACACATGAAGAACTGATACGCCATGTACCCAGTATTTTTGGGGAAGACCGGCACACCTCCCGCAGTGAACGGTATGCGTACATTCCCACCATTACCGTCCTGGAAAATCTGCAGCGGGAAGGCTTTCAGCCGTTCTTCGCCTGCCAGACCCGTGTGCGCGACCCGGGCCGCCGGGGATACACAAAACACATGCTGCGTCTGCGGCGGGCCGGAGAGATAAACGGAGAACATGTCCCTGAAATTATTCTGCTCAACTCTCATGACGGTACCTCCAGCTACCAGATGCTGCCGGGTTACTTCAGGTTCGTCTGCCAGAACGGGTGCGTCTGTGGCCAGTCTCTGGGGGAAGTACGTGTTCCGCACCGGGGAAATGTGGTGGACAGAGTCATTGAAGGGGCTTACGAGGTGGTGGGCGTGTTTGACCGGATAGAGGAGAAGCGTGATGCCATGCAGTCGCTGGTCCTGCCGCCACCGGCACGCCAGGCGCTGGCACAGGCGGCACTGACTTACCGTTATGGTGACGAACATCAGCCCGTCACCACCGCCGACATTCTGACGCCGCGACGCCGGGAGGATTACGGTAAGGACCTGTGGAGCGCATATCAGACCATCCAGGAGAATATGCTGAAAGGCGGGATTTCCGGTCGCAGTGCAAAAGGAAAACGTATCCATACCCGGGCCATTCACAGCATTGATACCGACATTAAGCTCAATCGCGCATTGTGGGTGATGGCAGAAACGATGCTGGAGAGCCTGCGCTGATGCCGTTTCCCTGAGTGAGGGAATCATTCAGCTTTCGTTCCTGAAAAACACACATTTATTTGTTATTTAAGGAGTTATCTCATGAAAACCGTTTCTCAGAATACCCCCACAATTTATTCAGCTACAACACCAGAGAATAATCCGCCTCAGTTGGTTGCCAGCCTCGTCCCTGATGAACAGCGCATCAGCTTCTGGCCGCAGCATTTTGGCCTCATTCCACAGTGGGTGACCCTGGAGCCCCGCGTCTTCGGCTGGATGGACCGTCTGTGCGAAGACTACTGCGGTGGTATCTGGAATCTGTACACCCTGAACAACGGCGGGGCATTTATGGCACCCGAACCGGATGACGATGATGACGAAACATGGGTACTGTTCAATGCCATGAACGGTAACCGCGCAGAAATGAGCCCGGAAGCCGCCGGTATTGCCGCCTGTCTGATGACGTACAGTCATCATGCCTGTCGTACGGAGAATTATGCCATGACGGTCCATTATTACCGGTTGCGGGATTACGCCCTGCAGCATCCGGAATGCAGCGCCATTATGCGCATCATCGACTGAATGGAGAGAAGCACAATGCAACAACTTTCCTTTCTGCCCGGAGAGATGACGCCCGGCGAGCGCAGCCTCATTCAACGGGCCCTGAAAACCCTGGACCGCCATCTTCATGAACCCGGCGTGGCCTTCACCTCCACCCGTGCAGCACGGGAATGGCTGATTCTGAACATGTCGGGACTGGAGCGTGAAGAATTCCGGGTGCTGTATCTGAATAACCAGAATCAACTGATTGCCGGTGAAACCCTCTTTACCGGCACCATCAACCGCACGGAAGTCCATCCCCGGGAAGTGATTAAACGCGCCCTGTACCACAATGCCGCTGCCGTGGTGCTGGCACACAATCACCCCTCCGGTGAAGTCACACCCAGTAAGGCAGACCGCCTTATCACGGAACGTCTGGTACAGGCACTGGGCCTGGTGGATATCCGGGTGCCGGACCATCTGATAGTCGGTGGCAACCAGGTTTTCTCCTTTGCCGAACATGGTCTGCTTTAACCCTTCACAACCACATCACACCTGTTTTCACTTTTATCTTCTGTCTTCAGAGGTATCCCATTATGAAAATTATCACCCGTGGTGAAGCCATGCGTATTCACCAACAACATCCGACATCCCGTCTTTTTCCGTTCTGTACCGGTAAATACCGCTGGCACGGCAGTGCTGAAGCGTATACCGGTCGTGAAGTGCAGGATATTCCCGGTGTGCTGGCCGTGTTTGCTGAACGCCGTAAGGACAGTTTTGGTCCGTATGTCCGGCTGATGAGCG
>OJKF01000166.1_pt1 | contig 20462 bp, 19 predicted proteins | sample 1596531 | NCBI WGS metagenome assembly OJKF01 (sample SAMEA4350128, study PRJEB24818) | metagenome | biome: human; feature: gut; material: faeces | place: Denmark | collected 2013-09 | reverse complement strand
CACAGGAAAACCAGTACAGAACTGCACCATTGTGCTGAAGGCCAGACGAACCAGCAGCACGGTGGTGGTGAACACGGTGGCCTCTGAAAATCCGGATGAAGCCGGACGTTACAGCATGGATGTTGAGCATGGTCAGTACAGCGTCACCCTGCTGGTTGAAGGTTTTCCGCCTTCACATGCCGGGACCATTACCGTCTATGAAGGTTCCAGACCAGGTACGCTGAATGATTTTCTCGGTGCCATGACGGAGGATGATGTACGACCGGAGGCACTGCGCCGCTTTGAGCAGATGGTAGAAGAGGTGTCACGTAACGCCTCCGCGGTTGCACAGAATACGGCAGCCGCGAAAAAATCAGCCAGCGATGCCAGTGCATCAGCCAGCGAGGCGGCAACTCATGCAACCGATGCTGCAGCCTCATCACGTGCCGCCAGCACGTCAGCCGGACAGGCCGCGTCGTCGGCTCAGTCAGCGTCTTCCAGCGCAGGAACGGCATCGACAAAGGCCCGTGAAGCAGCAAAAAGTGCTGCTGCTGCAGAGTCATCAAAAAGCGCGGCAGCTACCAGCGCCAGTGCCGCGAAAACGTCAGAAACGAATGCCGCAGCATCACAAAAATCGGCAGCCACTTCTGCATCCACAGCGACCACGAAGGCGTCAGAAGCTGCCACCTCGGCACGGGGTGCGGCGGCCTCAAAAGAGGCAGCGAAATCTTCAGAAACGAATGCATCATCAAGTGCCAGTAGTGCAGCTTCCTCGGCAACGGCGGCAGGAAATTCCGCGAAGGCGGCAAAAACGTCCGAGACGAACGCTAAGTCTTCTGAAACAGCAGCGGGACAGAGCGCCTCAGCTGCGGCAGGTTCAAAAACAGCGGCTGCATTATCTGCCAGTGCCGCGTCAACAAGTGCCGGGCAGGCCTCAGCCAGTGCCACCGCCGCCGGAAAATCGGCAGAAAGCGCCGCATCATCCGCTTCAACAGCCACAACGAAGGCTGGCGAAGCCGCTGAACAGGCCAGCGCAGCAGCGAGGTCTGCATCCGCAGCGATGACATCCGAAACGAACGCGAAAGCCTCGGAAACCAGTGCAGAATCCTCAAAAATGGCAGCTGCATCGTCCGCCAGTTCGGCGGCGTCATCGGCATCATCTGCGTCTGCTTCAAAAGATGAGGCGAGCAGACAGGCATCAGCAGCGAAAGGCAGCGCCACGACGGCATCCACGAAGGCGACAGAGGCAGCTGGTAGTGCGACGGCGGCAGCTCAGAGCAAAAGTACGGCGGAATCCGCGGCAACGCGCGCCGAGACAGCAGCAAAACGGGCAGAGGATATTGCATCCGCCGTGGCGCTTGAGGATGCGAGCACGACGAAAAAGGGGATAGTACAGCTCAGCAGTGCGACCAACAGCACGTCTGAAACGCTGGCGGCAACGCCAAAGGCAGTAAAAGCAGCCAATGACAATGCTGAGAAACGTCTGCAGAAAGACCAGAACGGCGCTGATATACCCGATAAGGGACGCTTCCTGAACAACATTAACGCGGTCAGTAAAACAGACTTTGCTGATAAGCGTGGTATGCGTTATGTGCGGGTTAACGCTCCTGCAGGTGCAACATCTGGAAAATATTACCCTGTTGTTGTTATGCGTTCTGCTGGCTCAGTAAGCGAACTGGCATCAAGGGTCATTATCACCACGGCAACGCGAACCGCAGGCGATCCGATGAATAACTGCGAGTTTAACGGATTTGTTATGCCTGGTGGCTGGACTGACAGGGGGCGTTATGCTTATGGAATGTTCTGGCAATATCAAAACAATGAACGAGCCATCCACTCAATAATGATGAGTAATAAGGGCGATGATTTGCGCTCTGTGTTCTATGTTGATGGCGCTGCTTTCCCTGTTTTTGCGTTTATCGAAGATGGCCTGTCAATATCCGCACCTGGTGCTGATCTCGTTGTTAATGATACGACCTATAAGTTTGGGGCAACAAATCCGGCGACTGAATGTATCGCGGCGGACGTTATCCTTGATTTTAAGAGTGGGCGTGGTTTTTATGAGTCTCATTCGTTAATCGTTAACGATAACTTGTCGTGCAAAAAACTTTTTGCCACAGACGAAATTGTAGCGCGTGGTGGTAATCAGATTCGAATGATAGGTGGGGAGTATGGTGCATTATGGCGTAATGATGGCGCTAAAACTTACCTGCTGCTTACCAATCAAGGTGATGTTTATGGTGGCTGGAATACATTAAGACCGTTTGCTATTGATAACGCAACCGGCGAACTGGTTATTGGAACCAAACTGTCCGCAAGTCTGAACGGTAATGCATTAACAGCAACAAAGCTGCAAACGCCAAGACTGGTTTCTGGTGTTGAGTTTGATGGTTCCAAAGATATTACTTTAACCGCCGCGCATGTGGCTGCTTTTGCCAGAAGGGCAACGGATACGTATGCCGATGCGGATGGGGGCGTTCCATGGAATGCCGAATCAGGCGCTTACAATGTCACCCGCTCTGGCGACAGCTTATATTCTGGTTAACTTCTATACCGGAGTCGGAAGTTGCCGGACCCTGCAGATGAAGGCACATTACAGAAATGGAGGTCTGTTCTACCGTTCCTCAAGAGATGGCTATGGTTTTGAGGAAGACTGGGCAGAAGTTTATACCTCGAAAAATCTTCCACCAGAAAGCTACCCAGTCGGTGCACCAATCCCGTGGCCATCAGATACCGTTCCGTCTGGTTATGCCCTGATGCAGGGGCAGACTTTTGACAAATCTGCATACCCGAAACTTGCAGCCGCTTATCCGTCAGGCGTGATCCCTGATATGCGTGGCTGGACGATTAAGGGCAAACCTGCCAGTGGTCGTGCCGTATTGTCTCAGGAACAGGACGGCATTAAATCGCACACCCACAGCGCCAGCGCATCCAGTACGGATTTGGGGACGAAAACCACATCGTCGTTTGATTACGGCACTAAATCCACGAATAACACCGGGGCGCATACGCACAGTGTGAGCGGTACAGCCGCAAGTGCCGGAAACCATACTCATAGTGTCACAGGCGCATCAGCAGTCAGCCAGTGGTCACAAAATGGGTCAGTACATAAGGTAGTGTCTGCGGCCAGTGTGAATACAAGTGCTGCAGGAGCGCACACTCATAGTGTCAGCGGCACAGCCGCATCTGCAGGTGCTCACGCACATACTGTCGGTATTGGTGCTCATACGCACTCTGTTGCGACTGGCTCACATGGACACACCATCACCGTTAACGCTGCTGGTAACGCGGAAAACACCGTCAAAAACATCGCATTTAACTACATTGTGAGGCTTGCATAATGGCATTCAGAATGAGTGAACAACCACGGACCATAAAAATTTATAATCTGCTGGCCGGAACTAATGAATTTATTGGTGAAGGTGACGCATATATTCCGCCTCATACAGGTCTGCCAGCAAACAGTACCTATATTGCACCGCCAGATATTCCGGCTGGCTTCGTGGCTGTTTTCAACAGTGATGAGTCATCGTGGCATCTCGTTGAAGATCATCGGGGTAAAACGGTTTATGACGTGGCTTCCGGCGACGCGTTATTTATTTCTGAACTCGGCTCATTACCGGAAAATGTCACCTGGTTATCCCCGGAAGGGGAGTTTCAGAAGTGGAACGGCACAGCCTGGGTGAAAGATGCAGAAGCAGAAAAACTGTTCCGGATCCGGGAGGCGGAAGAAACAAAAAACAGCCTGATGCAGGTAGCCAGTGAGCATATTGCGCCACTTCAGGATGCTGCAGATCTGGAAATTGCAACGGAGGAAGAAATCTCGTTGCTGGAAGCATGGAAAAAGTATCGGGTATTGCTGAACCGTGTTGATACGTCAACTGCACAGGATATTGAATGGCCAGCACTGCCGTAGGGTAAAACATATAAATTCTATAATTAGATGTATCTTTCCATTTACGGCAAGGAAGGGGGCTTGGAAGACGTAAAGCATCTCACACCGAGATTATTTTTTATATGTCAGGTGTCTGAAGTTTTGCTTTGGCTCTTAAAATGGTTTGCCGCGAGGTTTTGAATTCCCGGGCAATGGCACTTATACTTACACCTGACTTAATCCGTTCGAATACCACCTGTTTCTGTTCTTCATTTAACACAGGTGGTCGACCAAAACGTTTCCCTGCGCCCCGGGCTCTTACTATCCCGGAATGAGTGCGTTCAAGTAAAAGGTCTCGTTCAAATTCAGCGACTGCTGAAATTACTTGCATCATCATTTTTCCTGTTGGACTGGTCAGGTCAATGCCCCCCAATGCTAAGCAATGCACTCTGATACCTGTTTCGGTCAGTTGTTCCACTGTTTTCCTGATATCCATTGCATTACAACCAAGGCGATCCAGTTTTGTCACAATCAATTGATCACCACATTTCAGGCGAGCAAGCAACCGGTTAAAACCAGGACGCTCACTGGTTGCTGCTGAGCCGCTAATGTGTTCTTCGATTATTTGCTGAGGTTTGATTTTAAAACCTGCACTTTCGATTTCCCGGCGTTGATTTTCGGTGGTCTGATCCAGCGTTGATATCCGACAGTAAGCAAAAATTCGAGACATAGTGAGACTCTATACGAAATTGGTGTTCATATCATAATGCATCTCAGAAAATAATTTTGATTATTTTTGTGCATATTTGTATGTACACGTTCGAAAATAAACGAATGCGTATGCAACCCCGTAACTTTGGTGAGACCCAAAATCGATTTTGTGAAAAATGGCTTTAACTCGGTTTGTTTTTCGAGTTCCGGGCGGACTCAAGGAAGAAGAATAGTGTTGCGTGTTATTTTAACCAGATTTAAAGTTGTTTGGTCGTGGAAAAGTGGAGCAAAATGTTGTTAAAGTGGAAAAATGATAAAAAAGTAAGTTTATTATATTACATTTTACCATTTAAATTTTGGTTGTCTTTAAGAACTGATATCGCTGTTTGTAATAATTCTTTGTTATCCAGCCATGATTTTTTCTTTATGTTTCCTTCAATGTAATCAAGCAATGTTCTGGTATTGATAGGTCTTCCCTGTTTTGCTACTTCCACTACAGCATCCCCTAGGATAATTCTTACTTCAGGAAGCTGCGCAGGGAACCACTTTAGGGTGTCTTTTGATTTCATGAAGATATTCCTTAAAATATTATTGATTTTCATTGCGATATTGTATGTCTGATTCAGGATATGTTGACTTATACATCGGTTTTGTCTGGGTTATTGGATATGCCAATCCCTAATTTTATTAGGGCATGACTAAAAATGCTGAATATGATAAGGAGAGAAGTGATTATCAGTATGCTGTTCATATAGCCTCGAATTAGTAATGTGTTATATATGATATAGTTGACAATTTTTATCCTGGGTGTTCTTAAAGTTCGTAGATAAACATTGTCGTTTCAGGTATACAGGAATGCTAACAGGTGGCAGCAAAAATCAGGCGGTTTATGGCGCAAGCTGAAGCGGCAACTGCAAACTATCTTATGCAGAGACTCTACACGGATTGGGTTTAAAAGTATACATAGATAACAGTTTTTATCTGAAGAAGAAAAATATCAAGGTGATATAGCCTATATGCCTTTGATGCGGAGGAATGAATGTGATGGGAGTGATGTATCTGAATAGTTGAAAAACCGCAGACACGCCTTATGCAAGAACGTGCTGCGGTTGGCTGGTAAATTTTTCGATAGTGTGAGTATTGAATGATTTCCAGCCGTTCTTGATTTTACGCATAAATCCATGAAAAAACTACTTATCTGTTGGGGAGTTTTTTTGGGGCATATATGGGACAGAAATAGGCCCCAGATAGACACTGAGATCGAACTTAGGATGCTTTTTAAAAAATGCAACTATCTGAAAAAACCTAGAAAACGCCAAGGAAACCACAGGATGGGGAAAAACACCTGTGAATTATGGATTTCCAGTTATATTCGCTCGGCGCAGCGTTAGTGTTTCATGAAATATTTTTTCCTGAATCATCAACGGCAATGGCGTTAATTCTGGCAATGGGAACCTACGGTGCAGGTTATGTGGCGCGTATTGTCGGAGCATTTATTTTCGGCAAAATGGGCGACAGAATAGGGCGTAAAAAAGTGCTCTTTATTACCATCACCATGATGGGGATCTGTACCACCTTAATTGGTGTGTTACCGACCTATGCACAGATTGGTGTTTTTGCACCCATCTTGCTGGTGACGTTGCGTATTATTCAGGGGTTGGGTGCAGGTGCGGAAATTTCCGGTGCCGGTACGATGCTGGCGGAATATGCGCCAAAAGGTAAGCGCGGAATTATCTCCTCATTTGTGGCTATGGGAACTAACTGCGGAACCTTGAGCGCAACGGCAATCTGGGCCTTTATGTTCTTCATTCTCAGTAAAGAGGAACTGCTGGCGTGGGGATGGCGTATACCGTTCCTGGCGAGCGTTGTCGTGATGGTCTTTGCTATCTGGTTGCGTATGAATCTGAAAGAAAGCCCGGTCTTTGAGAAGGTTAACGACAGTAACCAACCGACAGCAAAACCTGCACCTGCTGGTAGCATGTTCCAGAGCAAATCCTTCTGGCTGGCAACAGGGCTGCGTTTTGGTCAGGCGGGTAACTCCGGGTTAATTCAGACTTTCCTTGCAGGCTATTTAGTGCAGACGTTATTGTTTAACAAAGCAATTCCAACAGATGCATTGATGATCAGTTCGATTCTCGGCTTTATGACCATTCCGTTCCTTGGTTGGTTATCCGATAAAATTGGTCGCCGGATCCCGTATATTATTATGAATACCTCCGCGATTGTGCTGGCATGGCCAATGCTTTCTATCATTGTAGATAAAAGCTATGCCCCGAGCACCATTATGGTTGCACTGATTGTGATTCATAACTGTGCGGTGCTGGGATTATTTGCTCTGGAAAACATTACCATGGCAGAAATGTTCGGCTGTAAAAACCGCTTTACCCGGATGGCTATTTCTAAAGAAATTGGTGGTCTTATCGCTTCCGGTTTTGGTCCTATCCTGGCGGGTATTTTCTGCACCATGACGGAATCCTGGTATCCGATCGCCATTATGATCATGGCATATTCAGTAATTGGTTTAATCTCTGCGCTGAAAATGCCAGAGGTGAAAGACCGTGATTTAAGTGCGCTGGAAGACGCTGCGGAAGATCAACCGCGTGTTGTAAGAGCTGCGCAACCTTCCAGAAGTCTGTAAACCCTCAATCCCTTCTCTTATCGGAGAGGGGATTTTTATTCATATAACAAAACATATAGCTTGCCATATTTAAATTTAAGGAATTGTTATGGGAAATAATTTGTTATCAGCAAAAGCGACACTCCCTGTTTATGATCGTAATAACCTGGCCCCAAGAATTATTCATTTAGGCTTTGGTGCATTTCACCGTGCGCATCAGGGCGTGTATGCCGATATTCTTGCTACAGAACATTTCAGTGACTGGGGATATTATGAGGTCAACTTAATCGGCGGCGAACAGCAAATTGCCGATTTACAACAGCAAGATAATCTTTATACCGTTGCGGAAATGTCGGCCGATGCGTGGACGGCTCGCGTCGTTGGCGTCGTTAAAAAAGCCTTGCACGTACAGATGGATGGCTTAGAAACCGTGTTGGCTGCGATGTGTGAACCGCAAATCGCGATTGTCTCTCTGACAATCACCGAAAAAGGGTATTTCCACTCTCCGGCGACCGGACAGTTAATGCTCGATCACCCGATGGTCGCTGCCGACGTGCAAAATCCCCACCAGCCGAAAACAGCAACAGGGGTGATTGTTGAGGCGCTGGCCCGCCGTAAAGCGGCAGGACTTCCCGCATTTACCGTCATGTCATGTGACAACATGCCAGAAAACGGTCATGTTATGCGTGACGTTGTCACTTCATACGCGAAAGCTGTTGATGTAAAACTGGCACAATGGATCGAAGATAACGTGACTTTCCCATCAACAATGGTGGACCGTATTGTGCCCGCAGTGACAGAGGATACGCTGGCGAAAATCGAACAACTTACCGGTGTGGGCGATCCTGCGGGCGTTGCCTGTGAACCTTTCCGCCAGTGGGTAATAGAAGATAACTTTGTTGCCGGACGTCCAGAATGGGAAAAAGCGGGAGCCGAACTGGTTAGTGATGTGCTGCCTTATGAAGAGATGAAGTTGCGCATGCTCAACGGCAGTCATTCATTCCTGGCGTATTTGGGTTATCTTGCCGGATATCAGCACATTAATGACTGCATGGAAGATGAACATTATCGTTATGCGGCGTATGGCTTGATGTTGCAGGAACAAGCGCCGACGCTGAAAGTGCAGGGCGTTGATTTGCAAGATTACGCTAACCGATTAATTGAACGCTATAGCAATCCGGCGTTACGTCATCGAACCTGGCAGATTGCGATGGATGGTAGCCAGAAATTGCCACAGCGGATGTTGGATTCTGTTCGCTGGCATCTGGCGCATGACAGCAAGTTCGATCTGCTGGCGCTGGGCGTCGCGGGTTGGATGCGTTATGTCGGTGGTGTTGATGAACAGGGAAATCCGATAGAAATCAGTGGCCCACTGTTACCTGTTATTCAGAAGGCTGTACAAAGTAGTGCCGAAGGGAAAGCGCGCGTCCAGTCATTGCTGGCGATTAAGGCAATCTTTGGTGATGATTTGCCAGACAATAGCTTGTTTACTGCAAAAGTGACGGAAGCGTACTTGTCTTTATTAGCGCATGGCGCGAAAGCGACCGTGGCGAAATATTCCGTGAAGTAAAAAAAGCAATGCCGCCATCGGCGGCATTCACACACTTAGTTCATGCCGAGACGAATCAGGTCCAGAGGTGCCAGTTTCTCTTCACAACCTTCAACAACTACGGTTTTTCCGCGGCGGATTTGCTCAGCGGTCAGACCTTCAGTATCAATCGACAGGATCTTGCCAGTGTGACCGGTGCCGCTAACCATAACACGGCTGCCAGTGGTGATTGCGTTACGGTTACGATCGTAGGTCGTCATAGGTGTTTTCTCCTTTCTGATTTACAGTCGAAGCCCACGTAACGGGCGCAATATAAATACTCCTGTCGAGTGAAATATTTTTTGTTTTTGATCAAGCTCACATCTTTTTTGATGCATGCATGAGCCGTAAGGCGGGGGGAAAAGCCTCTCATCCCGGATGGGATGAGAGTAAATGAATTACTCTTCGCTAAACCAGTCGCTGTTTTCCTGGCGGATCTGGCGCACGGATTCGCTGATTTCCTGCAAATGTTGCGTCATTGCACGTTCTACCGCATCGCCATCACGTTTTTGCAGGGCAGAGAAAATATCAAGATGCTGGCGTAACAGCATTTCTGGTGGAGAAACATGGTCGAAACTCATATAGCGCACGCGATCAACGGTCGCTTTCAGGTTCTCAATGGTATCCCACGCCAGTTGACAGTCGGCAATCTGCGTCAGGAGTTGATGGAAGTTGTCATCAAGTTCAAAAAAATCATCCAGTTGCTTGCGCTCAATGGCAATGCGTTGCTGGTGAAGATTTTGTTCCAGTTGGTAGCACTGGCTTTCGGTAATCATGCTCGCCGCCCGACGCGCCACCGCGCACTCAATGGCCTGACGGATAAAACTGCCGTTTCGCACCTGGGCCATGGAAATTTTGTTGACGTAGCTGCCACGCTGCGGCCGAATTTGAATCAGGCCGTTTTCCGCCAGTTTAATAAAGGCTTCACGAACCGGCTGGCGTGACACATTGAAACGAACAGAAACTTCTTTTTCCGACAACGGTGTGCCTGGTGCAATCAGGCAATGGACAATGTCGCGACGAAGAATACGATAAATCTGCTGATTGACAGGCTGTGTGGGATTAAGTTGCGTTTCGACGGTCATTCGTTCTTGCTTGTGAGTGAGTTAACTGCATGAGTCTACCACTTTTTTGTGACAAGCAATAACCCGGCAGTTACGCCGGGTATAAAAATTACTGACGGTGGACATTCAGTCCGGCATAGCTTTGGGTAACCGGCATCATTTCCAGGGTATTGATATTGACGTGAGCAGGCAGCGTTGACACCCACCAGACGGCTTCGCTGACATCTTCTGGCGTCAATGCAACGGTATTTTGATAGGTTTTTTCCGCTTTACCGTCATCGCCTTTAAAGCGGACATTGGAAAACTCGGTGCCACCCACCAGACCCGGTTCGATGTCGGTGACGCGCACCGCCGTACCATGCAGGTCCGTACGCAGATTCAGGCTAAACTGACGAACAAACGCTTTCGTCGCACCGTAAACGTTACCACCGGCATAAGGCCAGCTACCTGCCGTTGAGCCAATGTTAATAATATGACCATGATTACGTTCAACCATACCCGGTAAGACGGCGCGCGTCATATATACCAGGCCTTTGTTGTTGGTATCAATCATCGTTTCCCAGTCTTCAACGCTGGCTTTATGCGCAGGCTCCATGCCCAACGCCAGGCCGGCATTATTTACCAGGATATCAATATTGCACCACTCGGCAGGGAGCGATGCCAGCATCTCTTCAATAGCGGCGCGGTTGCGAACGTCCAGTTGGGCGATATACAGATTATCTCCCAGTTCGTCTTTTAACTCCTGCAACCGCTCCTGGCGACGGCCAGTGGCGATAACTTTATGCCCTTGTTGAATAAAACGACGAGTAATGCATTCACCAAAACCTGCCGTTGCTCCAGTTACTAAAACGATCATCTCACTGTTCCTCAACGCTTTTGTGTGTCAATAACATAGCACGTGATGCTTAAGAGCGGGTAATACTGGTTTGCAAGATTGCACTCCGTTATCAGTAAGCCTACGCTATGGAACACCTCGCGTTCAGGAGAAGAAAATGACAACAATGAATCCTTTCCTTGTGCAAAGCACACTGCCGTATCTGGCTCCTCATTTTGATCAAATTGCCAATCATCACTATCGCCCGGCATTCGATGAGGGAATGCAGCAAAAGCGGGCAGAAATTGCTGCCATCGCGCTTAACCCGCAAACGCCTGATTTCAACAATACTATTCTGGCACTGGAACAAAGCGGAGAATTACTTACCCGCGTTACCAGCGTCTTTTTTGCGATGACTGCGGCGCATACCAATGATGAATTACAGCGTCTTGATGAACAGTTTTCCGCTGAACTGGCGGAACTGGCTAATGATATCTATCTGAACGGTGAATTATTCGCGCGGGTAGATGCTGTCTGGCAGCGCCGTGAATCCCTGGGGCTTGATAGTGAATCCATCCGCCTGGTGGAGGTGATTCATCAACGTTTTGTCCTTGCCGGAGCCAAACTTGCGCAAGCTGATAAAGCAAAATTAAAAGTACTGAATACAGAAGCTGCGACACTGACCAGTCAGTTTAACCAGCGGTTACTGGCAGCAAATAAATCCGGCGGTCTGGTTGTGAACGATATCGCGCAGCTGGCAGGAATGAGTGAGCAAGAGATTGCGCTGGCGGCAGAGGCGGCTCGCGAGAAAGGTCTGGATAACAAATGGCTGATTCCGCTGCTGAATACCACCCAACAACCGGCGCTTGCCGAAATGCGCGATCGTGCGACGCGTGAAAAACTGTTTATTGCGGGCTGGACGCGAGCGGAAAAAAATGATGGCAATGATACCCGCGCTATCATTCAACGTCTGGTGGAGATCCGTGCACAACAGGCGACATTACTTGGTTTTCCTCATTATGCCGCATGGAAAATCGCCGATCAGATGGCAAAAACACCTGAAGCAGCGCTCAACTTTATGCGGGAAATTGTTCCAGCGGCGCGTCAACGTGCGAGCGATGAATTAGCCTCCATACAGGCGGTTATTGATAAGCAGCAGGGCGGGTTTAGCGCGCAGCCGTGGGACTGGGCATTTTATGCCGAACAGGTACGGCGGGAGAAATTTGATCTTGATGAGGCGCAGCTCAAGCCATATTTTGAATTAAACACGGTGTTGAATGAAGGTGTATTCTGGACCGCGAATCAGCTCTTCGGTATTAAGTTTGTCGAACGTTTTGATATTCCTGTCTACCATCCTGACGTTCGTGTGTGGGAAATTTTTGATCATAATGGCGTGGGACTGGCGTTATTTTACGGTGATTTCTTCGCCCGTGATTCAAAAAGCGGCGGTGCATGGATGGGCAATTTTGTTGAGCAATCAACGCTTAATGAAACGCATCCGGTAATTTATAACGTTTGCAATTATCAGAAACCCGCTGCCGGTGAGCCTGCGTTGTTACTCTGGGATGATGTCATAACCTTATTCCATGAATTTGGTCATACGCTGCACGGCCTTTTTGCCCGCCAGCGTTATGCCACGCTTTCCGGCACCAACACGCCGCGTGATTTTGTCGAATTTCCGTCGCAAATCAACGAACACTGGGCAACGCATCCGCAGGTATTCGCTCGCTACGCCCGGCATTATCAGAGCGGGGCAGCAATGCCTGACGAACTGCAACAGAAAATGCGTAATGCCAGCCTGTTCAACAAAGGGTATGAGATGAGCGAACTGCTTAGCGCCGCACTTCTCGATATGCGCTGGCATTGCCTGGAAGAAAACGAAGCAATGCAGGATGTCGATGATTTTGAATTGCGGGCGCTGGTGGCGGAAAATATGGATCTTCCTGCTATACCGCCACGCTATCGCAGCAGTTATTTCGCCCATATTTTTGGTGGCGGATATGCCGCAGGTTATTACGCTTATCTGTGGACACAAATGTTGGCCGATGATGGTTATCAGTGGTTTGTTGAGCAGGGCGGATTAACGCGTGAAAATGGGCTGCGTTTTCGCGAGGCGATCCTTTCCAGAGGTAACAGCGAAGATCTGGAACGCCTGTATCGACAATGGCGCGGTAAGGCTCCTCAGATTATGCCGATGCTGCAACATCGTGGCTTGAACATATAAACACCATCAATGGCTGTCCTGGAGATATCGCCAGGCCAGCCTGGTTATAGCAGTAATTGCAGCAGCTGGGCGAGGGCAAACCTCACCGCTAAAGCTAATACCGTTTCGCAGTCGCCAGCAAAATGCATAACCGCAGTATAGGTCTGGCCTTTAATATGCCACGCGAACCAGACGGTACCCGCTGGCGTACCATCTTCACCGCCCTCCGGTCCGCCGTAGCCAGTAATGGCAATACTGACATCAGCATCCGCACGCTCTATGGCACCGGTTGCCATTTCTGCTGCCACTTTCTCACTCACCGCAGAATATCGTTCAAGAGATTGCTGGCTTACGCTGAGGATTTTCATCTTTGCCTGATCGGTGAAAGTAACAAAGCCTGCACCGTAAAATTTGGGTGTATCTTCAGCTGCACACAGGGCGCTAGCCAACTTACCGCCGGTGCATGATTCGGCGGTAGTTAAGCGTAATTGATCCGCGATAAGTCTTTGACTCAACGCGGATGTCAGGTTTTCAATAGTGTCGGTATCTGCAAGTTGTACAATTTTATCGCTATTAATGTTCACTGTTTTTTGTCCACGCTTTTATATGTAAAGGTGATTTGCTTTTTCTGTATGCTCGTCCAATATAATAATTTTCAAACATATAAATCCGATTATTCTGAAAATATATTTAAGACTATTTGATCTTCTTAACTTTAGTGAGTTAAATTCTCTGAATATTTGACAGCTAGTTGCCTGATTTTAAATGCCTTATAACAATTGGCAGTATTCTTATTTGGCAATTATAAAAATAGCAACCAGACTTAATAAGTCAAACCAAACGCAATTAAGGAGTCAGTATGAAATTTCAGGCCATTGTATTAGCAAGTTTTCTTGTCATGCCTTATGCGTTGGCAGATGACCAGGGCGGTTTAAAACAGGATGCAGCGCCACCGCCGCCTCATGCAATAGAAGATGGCTATCGCGGAACCGATGATGCAAAAAAAATGACCGTTGATTTCGCAAATACCATGCACGATGGCGCTTCGGTTTCACTACGCGGTAATTTGATTTCTCACAAAGGAGAGGACTGTTACGTTTTTCGCGATAAGAGCGGTGAAATTAATGTCGTTATTCCTGCGGCCGTCTTTGATGGACGAGAAGTTCAGCCGGACCAGATGATCAACATTAGCGGCAGTCTGGATAAGAAAAGCGCGCCGGCCGTCGTTCGGGTCACTCATTTGCAGAAATAAAAATAAATTAGCCTGATGGCCTGAACTACTGGGCCATTAGGGTATTGGGTTATGCTATTTGTCATCCTTTTATTTACGATAATGCAGAGGTAATTTACAGAATTAAACACTTTTTTATCCGCTGATTTTGTTTTAAATCACAATGTTATCTCAGAGATGACTCATAACTTCGGATTTCTATGAAAATATTGACGTAATTTTGCTTTTCTCTCGTTAGAATAGCGCGCACAAGGAACTGTGAAAAAGGAGTGGCAATGATCAAGAAAACAACGGAAATTGATGCCATCTTGTTAAATCTCAATAAGGCTATCGATGCCCACTACCAGTGGCTGGTGAGTATGTTTCACAGCGTGGTCGCGAGAGATGCCAGTAAGCCAGAAATAACGGATAACCATTCTTATGGACTGTGCCAGTTTGGTCGGTGGATTGATCATCTGGGGCCACTCGATAACGATGAATTACCTTACGTTCGGCTAATGGATTCTGCCCATCAACATATGCATAACTGTGGTCGGGAATTAATGCTGGCTATTGTTGAAAATCACTGGCAGGACGCGCATTTCGACGCCTTTCAGGAGGGGTTGCTTTCTTTTACTGCGGCATTAACCGATTACAAAATTTATTTGCTGACGATCCGTAGCAATATGGATGTTTTGACGGGATTGCCGGGGCGTCGGGTTCTTGATGAATCCTTTGATCATCAGTTACGCAACGCTGAGCCTCTGAATCTTTATTTAATGTTGTTGGATATTGACCGATTTAAATTGGTTAATGATACCTACGGGCATTTAATCGGCGATGTAGTATTACGCACCCTGGCAACTTACTTAGCCAGTTGGACGCGTGATTACGAAACGGTTTATCGCTACGGGGGCGAAGAATTTATCATTATTGTCAAAGCGGCTAATGATGAAGAAGCATGTCGTGCAGGTGTCAGAATTTGCCAGTTAGTCGATAACCATGCCATCACGCATTCTGAAGGGCATATCAACATTACCGTGACAGCAGGTGTCAGTCGCGCATTTCCTGAAGAGCCTCTGGATGTGGTCATTGGAAGAGCAGACCGGGCAATGTATGAGGGTAAGCAAACCGGAAGAAATCGCTGCATGTTTATTGATGAACAAAATGTGATTAACCGAGTTTAAGCTCCGTTTAACATTCATTGAGAAAACTGATGCTACTGTGTCAACGATCCGTTATCAGTGCAGGAAAATGCCTGTTAGCGTAAAAGCAAAACACAAATCTATCCATGCAAGCATTCACCGCCGGTTTACTGGCGGTTTTTTTTCGCCGTCATAAAAATCAGGCCCCTTGTACACAACTGTAACAAGGGGCCGGTTAGGTGAGGGATTATCTCCGTTCATTAGTCATCCCATTTGTGGCTGAAATACGCGGCCAGAAAACCAGAAAATAAAATTATTCCCAGTACGGCCATAAAAACATTCATATTACCCAGCATTATTTGCCTCCGTTTATGGTGTGGTGTGTTTCCTCGCTTACCTTAATTTTCATCTCAATGAGAAAGATATTAGCAGAGGTAACCTAAACGAAGGCTGAATTAAATTTTTATTGTGTTCGACTTAAATCAACAAAGCGCGGGCTGCCCCCACGGTTTTGCACGAATCCCTTTTAACATCAGCACCCACGCAGCAATGATCACCAACGCTAAGATGATAAACAGCGAGGAAGGCGGCAGGCTGGTTAGCACTACGCCACTCACTAATGGGTTAATTGCAGCACCAAGCCAGCCTAAAGACTGGGCAGAAAAATAGCTGGCTTTCATTCCTGGCGGCGCAATATGGTCAATCAACATATACTCGCCCGGCGCATAAATGATTTCACCGACAGTAAATACCGCAGCTGACATACCCCACAATAGCAGGCTGTTGCCGGAAAAAATAAAACCAACCAGACCGATGACGAAACAGAGGGTGCCTGCTGTCATCAGCGCGCGGATGTTAACCGGGTTAAGGCGGCGGCCCACGGAATATTGCAACGTAACTACCATGGCAGCATTAACCGGAAGAACAACCGCGACCACCTTTTCGGCAAAATCCCCATCAGCAATCACCATCACATATTGTGAAATGCATGAAGCAAATGCGCCGCTAACAAAGGAAGCCAGAAAACCAGAGCAGGTAAACCACAACAGTGCTTTATCTTGTAATAAAACTTTCGGCGACCAGACACTGCCTGTTTCCGTGGCGATGATTTTCTCGCTGCGCTTTACCCAAATTTGAATGAAAAGCATGGGAAACGCGGAACAGATAGCTGCCAGCCAGAAGGGCAGATTGATGCTCTGCATCACCAACAGCGTGCCGAGCGGCGGACCGATGGTCCAGCCAATGTTTAGCATGGTGTAGTTGATTGAGAAGATTTTCGTTTTGCTGGTGGACGAAAGATTGTCGGCAAACCAGGCTTTCAGCACGGTAGCAAAAACAGAATAGGCGCAGTTAATGAGGGCAAAAAAGAGCACCACCAGCTTTACGTTATTCACTAAAGGAATGGCAATAAAACCGCTGGCGAAGGCGGTAATTGCCAGTAACATATAGCGTTTCTTGTCGAACTTATCCGCCAGGATACCAAAACCGAGGCTAAAAACGACGCCAATAGTGAGCGCAATTGTCATCGCATAACCGATTAGATCGACACTCAGGCTGTACTGGCGACTCAAGTAAATGGTCATAAATGGCAGCGTAGCGCCGCGTCCGATGGTTAATAACAACGACGAGGCAAGAAGGGCGCTGGTAGAGCGTCGTAGGGATAAGTTCATTTGTCTGTCCGGCAGTGCGTTTCGTTATGTTTTGTTTTAGAGATGTAAAGAAATAGCATGGCAAAAATCCGAAGTATAGCGACTTATTTGCGCATTAATGCCGTCGTAACCGGCGACTAACGAATCAACTGTTAAAGAAAAGTAAATTCAGCTAAGTTGATTGCTTACAAAAGATGAAATTCAGAGGCGGTAGAATGTCGCGAAAAGATGGGGTGTTGGCGCTACTGGTAGTGGTCGTATGGGGGCTAAATTTTGTGGTCATCAAAGTGGGGCTTCATAACATGCCACCGCTGATGCTGGCCGGTTTGCGCTTTATGCTGGTCGCTTTTCCGGCTATCTTTTTTGTCGCACGACCGAAAGTACCACTGAATTTGCTGCTGGGGTATGGATTAACCATCAGTTTTGCGCAGTTTGCTTTTCTTTTTTGTGCCATTAACTTCGGTATGCCTGCTGGACTGGCTTCGCTGGTGTTACAGGCACAGGCGTTTTTTACTATCGTGCTTGGCGCGTTTACTTTCGGGGAGCGATTGCATGGCAAACAATTGGCGGGGATCGCCTTAGCGATTTTTGGCGTACTGGTGTTAATCGAAGATAGTCTGAACGGTCAGCATGTGGCGATGCTCGGCTTTATGTTGACCCTGGCGGCAGCATTTAGTTGGGCGTGTGGCAACATCTTCAATAAAAAGATCATGTCGCACTCAACGCGTCCGGCGGTGATGTCGCTGGTAATCTGGAGCGCTTTAATCCCAATCATTCCCTTCTTTGTTGCCTCGCTGATTCTCGATGGTTCCGCATCCATGATTCACAGTCTGGTTACTATTGATATGACCACCATCTTGTCGCTGATGTATCTGGCGTTTGTGGCGACAATTGTTGGTTATGGGATCTGGGGGACGTTACTGGGACGCTATGAAACCTGGCGGGTTGCACCGTTATCGTTACTGGTGCCCGTAGTCGGACTGGCAAGTGCGGCACTATTGTTGGATGAACGCTTAACGGGTCTGCAATTTTTAGGTGCGGTGCTCATTATGACCGGGCTGTATATCAATGTATTTGGCTTGCGGTGGCGTAAAGCGGTAAAGGTTAGAGGCTAAACCATACGCACAGAATGTGATGTCAGCACTCTGTGCGTCTGCTTTTATCGCGGGAAAAAGTACTTTACCTGGAACTCGAAAATATTGCTGTAAAGTAACGAATAATCCAGCGGAATAGAGTTACTGTCCACAGCCTGGGTCTGAATTTTAAGTATGGGATCCCGTGGGCTGATCCGTAAAATACTGGCGATTTCTGGGGTAGGAAAAGTAGGGGAGAAAGTTTCAAAGGTGCCAATGATTTTGATCCCGCATTCATTCTCAATATATGAAAATTTGGATTTTTGCATATGTGACACGGTTAAATCAGGAAAACGTGCTACTGACATCCACGTTTCTTCTAATTGTGCTGCATTATCCTCAATGAATCGCAGTCTCTTTATGTAATAAACCTGCTCACCAGTCACTAAATTCAGCTCAGTCGCAATAGTGGGTGAAGCATCCTGCACTTCAAATTTCATAATCTGACTCCCTGCCTCTTTGCCGCTTTTATGCGCAATTTCACTGAAACTGTTCATGTGATCAATGTGTGCAACAAAATTCTTTTTTTGAATGTATGTTCCTGAACCATGCTTTCTGTGAATAATTCCTTCGCCTTCCAGCAAGGATAATGCCTTACGCAGGGTATTACGCGAAACATTATAACGAACAGCGAGTTCCGCTTCTGACGGCAACAAATCACCAACATGCCATGAATTGCCATTGATTTCGGATTTAAGTAAGCGGGCAATCTTTTGAAAAATCACTTTTGCACCTTTTAAGAGCCATTGAAAACAAGGAGTTGAGTCCTGATTGGTTTATCGTATGGCCGAGTCGTTTAATAATCACCCTGATGTTGAACAACTTTATCACTGTATTACTGTGATCAATGTACCAGGACGTATAGCTACTGCGGGATATGATATTTAAACAATGTAATCTGTTATATACCAGTAAGGGAAAATATGAAAAAATATTGTTAGTTTGCGCTGCGGGCATGTCAACCAGTATGCTGGTTAAACGTATGATTGATCATGCTAACGCTATTTCACTTGAAGTTAATATTTCCGCATTGGCGATTGCAGAGGCTAAAGGGAAAATTAAAAATAACGAAGTTGACGTTGTTTTACTTGGCCCGCAAGTTCGCTTTCAGAAACCAGAGATTGAAGCCGTTGCACAGGGGAAAATGCCTGTAGCCGTTATCGAGATGAAAGACTACGGCACCATGAACGGACAGGCAGTTCTTGAATTTGCGATGAAACTACTGCAAGAGTAAGAATCTAATATTATTAAACTATTACCTGAACTAACTTTTCACACATCATAAAATGGATATGGCATACATGCTTTATTGGGATGTATAAATATCCAAAACAACAGGTATAAAAAAATGGGATTAATGGCCTCATTCGAACGTGGAATGGAACGTTTTCTTGTTCCAGTTGCTATCAAGTTAAACTCACAAAAACATGTTGCAGCGGTGAGAGATGGATTCGTTTTTACGTTTCCAATTATCATGGCAAGTTCATTAATTATATTAATTAACTTTGCCATATTATCGCCAGACGGTTTTATTGCCGGATTACTGCATCTGAATAGCATTTTCCCCAACCTTGAAAAAGCACAAGCTATTTTTACTCCGGTAATGAATGGTTCTGTAAATATCATGTCAATTATGATTGCTTTCCTGGTCGCCAGGAATATGGCGATTAGCTATGAGCAAGATGATCTTTTATGCGGATTAACGGCAATAGGAGCATTTTTTATTGTTTATACGCCATATCAGATGATAGATGGGCAAGCATTCCTGACGACCAAATATCTCGGCGCGCAGGGGTTGTTTGTTGCTGTTATCGTTGCATTGATCACCAGTGAAATATTTTGTCGCTTAGCTCGAAACCCAAAAATCACCATAACGATGCCGGCAGCTGTACCGCCTGCGGTAGCGCGTTCATTTAAAGTTTTATTGCCAATATTTTTTGTCATGGTGTTCTTTTCCGCACTTAATTATTGCCTGACACTGATATCCCCGGCAGGACTAAACGATCTTATTTACACATTAATCCAGACGCCGCTCAAACATATGGGAACGAATATCTTTGCGGTAATTATCCTGGGGGCTGTGGGTAATTTCCTGTGGGTGCTGGGGATCCACGGACCTAATACCACATCGGCAATTCGAGAAACCGTTTTTTCTGAGGCTAATCTGGAGAATCTCTCCTGGGCCGCTCAACATGGCACTACCTGGGGCGCGCCATATCCGATTACCTGGACTTCTATTAATGATGCATTCGCCAACTGCGGCGGTTCAGGTATGACGTTGGGGTTATTGTTGGCTATTTTTATCGCTTCTAAGCGTGCGGAATACCGTGATCTGGCAAAAATGTCATTTATCCCCGGTATTTTCAATATCAAACGTCTCTTATAAACATCTGACGCTGCCGACGGACCACACTGTGTTGCTCTTCGGGGTAGTCGGCGGATGAAAAAAAAAACAACATGACTGTGACAGCGAAG
>OJKF01000165.1_pt1 | contig 20802 bp, 16 predicted proteins | sample 1596531 | NCBI WGS metagenome assembly OJKF01 (sample SAMEA4350128, study PRJEB24818) | metagenome | biome: human; feature: gut; material: faeces | place: Denmark | collected 2013-09 | reverse complement strand
GCTTGTCCTGATCGACGAGTACATCCACTGGTACAACCACGAGCGCATCAAACAGTCGCTGGGCTGGATGAGTCCGGTACAATATCGTCAAAGCCAAGGAATGGCTGCATGACTATCTCCAAGAAAATGTCCGCAGCCCCTAGTGCCCGCTTCTTTGCGCAGATTGGCTGTTGGCCAGCTGTTGGAGTCGGGGAAGCCGCCCACGACCCGGGTGCACCGGCGGATCTCCTTGTTCAATCGCTCGACATGTTGTCCGTGCGCAGCTTGATCCTATGGTTCGCGGGGAACCCGGGCAGGAGGCAGGCGGCGGTCTCGCCGACGCCCTCGCGCAGGCGGTTCGCGGCCGCCCTGAGCTTGCGTTCCTCCATTTCGCCCGCGACCGTCCCTGCCTTGGCCATGGCGGATTCGCGGTTTTCATGTGTAAGCGACTGAAAATCGTACCAAAGCCGGGCCATGTCCTTTTCATCGGAACCCACAACCGAATCTGCGCAAGAAGACGGGCGTTATCCTGGCTGACTACCTGCTGACGCATCTCGACCGGTTTCAGTCGTACGACACCATCAAGATCCACTATGACAACGGACAGCAGGTCGTCACCAACGCATTGTAGGCCTCCGTCAGCTACACGCTCGCCAAGGAGGCAGTCGTCTATCGCGAGGCCGACCCCAAGGATTATCGTCTCGAGCAGACCGCCGACCTCATGTGCACCATCGAACTGACCGCACTGAAATTCAAAGCCGGGGAAAGCGCCAAAACCGACCACAAGATGCGGCGACCGGCGCACGTTCAAACAGAATTATCCGAAGATATTGCGACGCAAACTCGCCGCATGACCAAACTGCCACCAAATGTACTTACAGGAGATCCGCCGTTGCGGTATGACGATGGGATATGGGATAATCCACAAGGTGCTTTTGCTTGGGACCGAGGCGCCGCGATGACACGGAAATCCAGGGACGGGCGGCATCAAACGGGTCGTTCGGAACCCCCCGAAACCGGACGCATCGTTCCACAGTGTGTCATCACGGAATCCAAGCCCGGCAAAACGTTGAAATTGCAACGATAAGACAGGATAAGACACTTATATGGCAGAATTCGTATTTCAGATGATCAAGGCCCGCAAGTCTTACGGCGACCGCGTGATTCTCGATGACGTGACCCTGAGCTTCCTGCCCGGCGCGAAGATCGGCGTCGTGGGCCCGAACGGCATGGGTAAGTCCACCCTGCTGAAGATTATGGCCGGCCTGGAGACCGTGAGCAACGGCGAGGCCACGCTGACCCCAGGCTTCACCGTCGGCATCCTGCAGCAGGAGCCGCCGCTGGATGACACCAAGACCGTGGGCGAGAACATCAAGATGGCGTTCGGCCCGATTGCCGAGAAGGTCGCCCGATTCAACGAGATCGGTGAAGAAATGGCCAACCCGGACGCCGACTTCGACGCGCTGATGGAAGAAATGGGCAAGCTGCAGACCGAGATCGACGCCGCCGACGGCTGGGACCTCGACTCCCAGCTTGAGCAGGCGATGGACGCCCTGCAGTGCCCCGATCCGGACACCCCGGTCAACGTGTGCTCCGGTGGCGAGCGCCGCCGTGTGGCCCTGTGCAAGCTGCTGCTTGAGGCCCCGGACCTGCTGCTGCTCGACGAGCCCACCAACCACCTGGACGCCGAGTCCATCCTGTGGCTGGAACAGTTCCTGCACCAGTACAAGGGCGCGGTCATTGCCGTCACCCACGATCGTTACTTCATGGACAATGTGGCCGAATGGATTTGCGAGGTCGACCGCGGCCACCTGTACCCGTACAAGGGCAACTACTCCACCTACTTGGAGACCAAGGCCAAGCGTCTGGAGATCCAGGGAGCCAAGGACGCCAAGCTCGCCAAGCGACTGAAGAACGAGCTCGACTGGGTGCGCTCCTCCCCCAAGGCCCGTCAGGCCAAGAACAAGGCCCGTCTGGAACGTTACGACCAGATGGAGAACGAGGCACGCAACAACAAGAAGCTCGACTTCTCCGAGATTCAGATTCCGGCCGGCCCGCGCCTGGGCTCCACCGTGCTGGAAGCCAACCATATCCATAAGGCTTTCGGCGATCGCGTGCTCATCGACGACCTGTCCTTCACGCTGCCGCGCAACGGCATCGTCGGCGTGATCGGCCCGAACGGCGTGGGTAAGTCCACGCTGTTCAAGACCATCGTGGGCCTGGAACCGCTGACCAGCGGCGAGCTGAAGATCGGCGACACCGTCAAAATCAGCTACGTGGACCAGAACCGTGAAGGCCTGGACCCGAACAAGAACCTGTGGGAAGCCGTGTCCGGCGGCCTCGACTTCATCGAGGTGGCCGGCGTGGAAGTGCCGACCCGCGCCTACGTGGCCAGCTTCGGCTTCAAGGGCGCCGACCAGCAGAAGCTGACCGGCGTGCTGTCCGGTGGTGAACGCAACCGTCTGAACCTGGCCCTGACCCTGAAGCAGGGCGGCAACCTGCTGCTGCTCGACGAGCCCACCAACGATCTGGACGTCGAGACCCTGGAATCCCTCGAAAACGCGCTGCTCGAGTTCCCGGGCTGCGCTGTGGTGATCTCCCACGACCGTTGGTTCCTCGACCGCGTCGCCACGCATATCCTCGCGTGGGAAGGCGACGACGACAACCCGGCCAAGTGGTACTGGTTCGAAGGCAACTTCCAGGCCTACCAGGAGAACAAGGTGGCTCGCCTCGGCGAGGACGCGGCCCGTCCGCACCGCCTGCACAAGAAGCTTGTGCGCGGCTGAGATACGCCGGCATTAGTGCCACAACGCGCTTTATACGTCGAAAGCCGTCCCTCAGGGGCGGCTTTCCCATAATTGCCCCCATGACTGCCCCGCCCCGCATCCCATAAAATTCCACAGTCGCCTACGGCAACACACCGGCAGCGCAGCGGCAACGTAGCGGCAACGCACCGCATAACCAACCGTTTACCTTCCAAACAGTCTCGTTACATTTCGCTCCCGGAACTCTTAACCCCCACCGGATAGACTGCCAACCATAGGTTGGAATACGATAACCGAATATCGAACACAGCAGAACAGGAATCGAGGAACGCCATGGCTCAGGCAACCACCGTAACTCCATTGGACCATCTGGTGAAGGTGCTGGAGTTGGGCGAGCCTTCCGCTTACCGCAATCACACATACATCAATGGCGAGAGTATGTACTTCCCCACCGGCCGCGTCTACGGTGGCCAGGTCATCGCCCAGTCGGTGATCGCCGCATCCAAAACAGTGGGCCCTTCACGCCTGCCGCATTCGGTACATGGCTATTTCATTGCCGCCGGAGACATTCGTCAAGACCTGCTGTTTGACGTCGAGAACCTTCGCGACGGCCGCTCGTTCTCCGCTCGTCGGGTCAACGTCACCCAAGCCGAGGGGTCGATTCTCACGGCCATCGCCTCCTTCCAGGAGACCGGTCAGAAGGGTGTGGAATTTGCCGATCCGATGCCGGAAAACCTGCCCGATCCCGAAACGTTGACTTCCGCCAAGGAACTCATGCAGCCGTTCGCCGAAAAGTCGCCGTTCGCCAATTACTATGCCGAGAAATCGCCGTTCGATATCCGCCACGTGACGCCGACCGTGATGCTGCGCGCGGACAAGGATTCCGCCGAGCATGATTCCGGCAAGCAGATGGTGTGGATGAAGGCCGATGGCCACGTCGATGTGCCGCAGGTCATGCATCGTGCGATGCTGGCACTCGGCTGCGATCAGGTGATGATGGAACCGGTGCTGCGCCGCGCCGGACTGTCGATTTCCACACCGGGCATTTCCTATGCGTCCATCGACCATTCGATGTGGTGGTATCAGGATATCGATATCAACGAATGGCATTTGTATGTGCAGGATACGCCTATCGCCGCGCACGGGCGCGGACTCGGCATCGCCAAAGTGTATGCGCAGAATGGCGACTTGGTGGCGGCCATCGCTCAGGAAGCTATGGTTCGCGTGCCGCAGGAATAGCGGGAATCGGCTTGGCCGATGGTGTGGTTTTTTTCTTCTTCTCTCCCCCAGTCGGCTACGCCTACAGCCCCCTCGTCAGAGGGGGCTTATCACGGATTATCTTTTGTAGGCCTGGGCTATGTCGCTACGGCGCTTGGCTTCCTTGATTTTCGGGTTTTCGGGGCCTTCGTTCGGCGGTAGCTGGCACAACCATTCGCCGATAATGCCGATGATCATGTCGGCGATGCACACCACGGCCGCGATTGCGCACTCGGTGACGGCGTGTGCATAGAAATCCGCCTCGATATGGCTCAGGCTCATCACAATCTGACCGCCATACCAGCCGGCGAGCGTTGCGCCCGCCAATCCCAGTGCCTTTGCCAGCACCAGCGTATACACCGCGATAGTGGGATTGATGAAGCTATGCGGACGCTTCTTGGGGTCGGTATTCGCGTATTTATGCACTTGCAGGGCCAAGATCAGCACGATAACGCCCAGCACGGCCAGCAATCCGGTCACAATCCAAGGCGCACCAATCAGCGACAGTCCCGAGCTTTCGCCGTAGGAGGCCAGACCGATACCCGCCAACAGGCCCAGCACGGCACCGATCACATACTGCCACCATGGTGTTCGCCGTGTTTTCATGTCCGGCCTCCTTATCGTTGCGTTGCTGTTTGCTGTTTGCGAACGGCCCTCGCTCCTGGGCTGCTCATCTTGATTTGGTTTTCGTCACTGCCGTGCCTGGCTGTTCGAGGCCGGAGACTGGTCCGTCACCGTCTGGTTTCTAGCCTACCGTTCGTAACTGGTTCTGCCATCAGTTCAACTGTTCGACAGTATCCAGTTGTCCGATAGCAATCCGACCTGTCCGGCATCCGGTGCCATGGCCAAAAGGAAGGCCACCGGGTCGCCGCCCAGAGTAGCATTCGGGTCCATATCCAGCCAAGGTGCCAATACCGACGCATGGTTACGGGCCGACGGCCAAGGGATGCTGCAGTTGGGCTCGTCGGAAGTCACGCCCTCCATGTCAACAAGGTCAAGGTCGACTGCCAGATCATGAACGCTTTCGATGCTGCCCAATACGGCAATCAGGTCGGCGGGCGGCAACTTGGTTTCGATTTGGATGACCGCGCTCATCGCGTCCGGGCCGTCGAAATGGCTGACATGGTAGAGCGGCGAAATGCCCTGTACCTGATTGCCAGGAACACTGTCGATGGAAACGATGGTTTCACGGAACAGCCGTTCGGCATCCTGCGAGGTAGAATCCAGCGAAATAATCGCCTTGCGTGAGACGGGTGCCGACTCCGACGCGGATTCTTGCCTGACTGCATGCCCGCCGAGCATCCAGTCTTCGCTCTCGAGCTGCACGGCGTTACGGTCCGGCGCGGTGGCCAGCAAATCGGCCACAGGCCCCTCATGGGCTCCGGCGAGTTTGGCGTTCGGATTCAATGCCAACCAAGGAGCCAGCACAAACGCACGCTGCCAAGCACGCGGATGGGGCAATGCCAGATCCGGATCCGCGCTGGTGATGCCATCAAAGTCGATAATGTCCAAGTCCAACGGCCTGGAATCCCAATGATTCTCACGAATTCGTCCATGGTTCGCTTCGATGTTTTGCAACGCGGCAAGCAATTCGTGGCTGCCCATTGTGGTTTCAAGCTCCACCACGGCGTTCAGGAAATCCGGCGTACCGTCGGCCATGCCCCACGCGGCCGTGCGGTAAAGCGGTGAGATACCGGTCACCTGTGTGCCAGGCAACGCGTCAATCTCCCGAACGGCGGCTCGCAAGGTGGATTCCACCTCGCCCACATTGCCGCCCAAGGCCACCACCGCGTTATGGATGGCATGCTCTTCAGCAGTACGTCCATTATCGGTGGCACGCACGCGCGAGATGGAGACCGATACATCTGCAAAAGCCACGACGATGGGTGCGTGAGGCTTGTGCACGGTGACGTCGATGGAGGCGACGGCCGGCGCATCGGCAAGAATCTCGTCCGCGATACGTTGGGCCAGACGCTCGATCAGGTCCACATGAGGGCCTTCGATGACAGCCGTGATGTCCTTGGCCACACGGCCGTAATCGATGGTGTCGTTGAGATCGTCGGATTGACCGGCTGCGGCCAGATCAAGGTGCAGGGTGACGTCCACGACGAAGGTTTGTGGCCGTTCGTGTTCAAAGGCGAGCACACCGTGGGTGCCGTTGGCATGTACGCCGGTAAGTGTGATGGTGTCCATTGGTAAGGCTTTCTGCTCAAATGCTCTCCTCAGTCGCCTTCGGAGCCAGCTCCCCTCGCCCGAGGGGAGCCAAGGCCTAGAAGCAACCAAAACAGGGAGCCAGGGGAATCATGCGTATTCGCGCCAGGTGTTGCCGGCGATGACGGCGGCGCGGCTTTTGGCCACGTCGTGTACGCGCACGGCCCATGCGCCATGTTCGGCGGACAGGGCGGACAAGGCTGCGGTCACGTCATCGCGCTGGGCCATGATCGGCCCATCAGCACCGGCAGCGCCCGCCTCGGTAAGCATCGCCGAGATGAAGCGTTTGCGGGACTGGCCGATCAGCACCGGATATCCAGTGGCGCGGAAGGTCTCGAGTCCGGTCAGCAGCGGCAGGTTGTGCTCGATGCCAGGCTTGGAGAAGCCCAGGCCCGGGTCGATGATAATGCGCTCAGGCTTTACGCCGGCGGCCAGCACACCGTCGACTTGGCGCATGAGTTCGTCGTGTACGTCGGTCAATACACCGTGCTCGTAGACGGAGGTGTCTTGATCGGGGTTCGCGCCCTTGGAGCCGGCGAGCCAACCGCGCCAATGCTGCACGATGTACAGGCAGTCGTGGTCGGCGACCACATGCGGCAGTTCGGCATCCAGCGTGCCACCGGAGACGTCGTTGATGATCTGGGCGCCCTCGCTCAGCGCAGCGGCGGCCACGGATGCGCGCGTGGTGTCGATGGACAGTATGGCACCGGCCGGAATCAATGTCTTGACGGCACCGGTGATGCGGGCCAGTTCGTCGGCCTCGGACACGCGCTTGGCGCCGGGGCGCGTGGATTCGGCGCCGATGTCGATGATGTCCGCGCCGGCGGCCATCATGTCGCGCCCGTGCTGGGCCGCCTTGGCTGGGTCCAGCCACAGGCCGCCGTCCGAGAACGAGTCCTCGGTGATGTTGAGCACACCCATCACCATGGTGTGCGTACTGTCATGCAACGCCTGCAAATCAGTCATAGGTTATCTCCCCTTCGTTGTTTCCCTTCGCTCCCCTCAGTCGCCTACGGCGACAGCTCCCCTCAGAGAGGGGAGCCTAGGTTGCGTCACTTGTCAAGAATCAAGCTCATGGCTTCGGCCCGGGTGGCCGGATTGCGCAGCATGCCGCGCACCGCAGAGGTCACCGTGCGGGCGGAAGACTTCTTGATGCCGCGCATCGACATGCACAGGTGCTCGCATTCGGTCACCACAATCACACCACGTGCGCCCGCGTACTCGACCAGCGCGTCGGCGATCTGCTGGGTCAGTCGCTCCTGCACCTGCGGCCGGCGAGCATACACCTCGACCAGTCGGGCGAGCTTGCTCAGCCCCATCACCCCGTCCTTGGCGGGAATATAGCCCACATGGGCCACGCCGTGGAACGGCAGCAGGTGATGCTCGCACACCGAATACAGTTCGATGTCCTTGACCAGCACCAGCTCGTCGGTATCCACGTCGAAGTGCTTCTCCAGCACATCGGCCGGGGAAGCCTGCAGACCGGCGAACAGCTCGCGGCACGCGCGGGCGATACGGTCAGGCGTTTCCACCAGTCCCTCGCGCTCGGGATCCTCGCCAATCGACTTCAGGAACAGGCGTACGGCTTCGCGCACGCCTTCCTCGTCGTATGTGCGTTTCTCCCGCTGGCAAGACTCTATATATTCGTTCATCTCATCTCTCCCTTGTCATTGTCCACAACGACGTCGGCCCGGCCTGTGTACGTGAGAAACCACATGAACAGGTCGGGCCGAATCGTCATCGTGTCTATTCTTCCGGCTTCATGCCGACCGAGCGCTTGAGGCTTTCGGGAATCTCCACCGGCGGCTTGTCCGAGTCGGGGCGGCGGTCGTTGGACAGCCACACCGGGCGGACCGGCGCCTTCTTGATCGGCGCGAAGATCTCCGCAAGCTCCTTCTCGTTCAGGGTTTCCTTGACCAGCAGCTGACGGACCAGTTCGTCGAGGATATCGCGGTTGTCGTTGATGATGGTCCACGCCTCGGTGTGGGCGGTTTCCACCAGCTTCAATACTTCGTCATCGATCACTTCGGCGGTGCGGTCGGAGTATTTGCGCGGCTGCAGACCGTCCATCACGGTGGTCTGATCGTCGTCGGAACCCCACTTGATGGCGCCGAGCTTGTCGGAGAAGCCGTATTCGATCACCATCGTACGGGCGATGCTCGTAGCCTTCTCGATATCGTTCGAGGCACCGGTGGTCGGGTCGTGGAAGACGATTTCCTCGGCGGTGCGACCGCCCATCGCGTAGGCCATCTGGTCGAGCAGCTGGTTGCGCGACTGCGAGTAGCGGTCGGAGGTCGGCATGACGGCGGTGTAGCCGAGGGCGCGGCCTCGCGGCAGAATCGTCACCTTGGTCACCGGATCGGTGTCGTTCAGGGCGGCGGCCACCAACGCATGACCGCCCTCATGGTATGCGGTGTTGCGCAGCTCCTCCAACGCCATGCCCTTGGACTTGCGTCTCGGGCCGGCCTGAACGCGGTCGATGGCTTCGTCGATGGCCCGGTTGTCAATCAACTGGGCACCGGCACGGGCGCACAGCAACGCGGCTTCGTTGAGCACGTTGGCCAGATCGGCACCGGTGAAGCCCGGCGTGCGCACGGCGACCATGTGCAGGTCGACGTCCGGTACGAACGGCTTGCCCTTGGCATGCACCCTCAGAATTGCCTCACGGCCTTCCAGATCAGGGGCGGCCACGCCCACCTGACGGTCGAATCGACCCGGACGCAGCAGAGCGGGGTCAAGCACGTCAGGGCGGTTGGTGGCGGCGATGATGATGAGGTTGGTGTCGTTGTCGAAACCATCCATCTCGACGAGCAGCTGGTTCAGCGTCTGCTCGCGCTCGTCGTGGCCACCGCCCATGCCGGAACCGCGCTTGCGGCCCACAGCATCGATCTCGTCGATGAAGATGATGGCGGGGGCGTTCTTCTTGGCCTCATCGAACAGGTCGCGTACACGGGAGGCACCGAGACCCACGAACATTTCGACGAAGTCGGAGCCGGCCATCGAGTAGAACGGCACGCCGGCCTCGCCTGCGATGGCTCGGGCCAGCAACGTCTTACCGGTGCCGGGAGGGCCGTACAGCAGCACACCGCGCGGGATGCGCGCACCCAGCGCCTTGTACTTGGACGGATCCTTCAGGAAGTCCTTGATCTCCTCGACTTCGGCCACGGCCTCGTCTTCACCGGCCACATCGGCGAACTTGGTGGTAGGGGTCTGCCCGTCGAGCAGTTTGCCGCTGTTCTTCCTGCCGCCCATGCCGAGCATGCCGCCGGCGCCGCCCATCCGGCTCATCAGCCACCAGAATAGGGCGAAGAAGATGATGAACGGCAGGATCGAGGTGACGAGGTAGCTCAGCATGCTGGTCTGCTCGATGTTCGAGGTCCAGCCCTTCTCAAGGTTGCCGTTCTCCACTGCCTTGGCCACTTGGGCGCCCTGCGCAAAGGTGTAGTAGAACTGCACGTTCTTGCCGTAGTTGGTCACCTTGCCGGTGTCGGCATTCTTCTTGGTGTAGTCGTTCTTCAGCTTAAGGCGGACGACCTGCTTGTTGTCCGTAATCTCGGCGTACGTGGCCTTGCCCTGATTGATCAGTGCGAAACCATCTTTGGTGTCGATGGTTTTGGTGCCACCGCCGGCGAACATCTGGAACATCAGCACGACCATGACCACGAGCACGGCACCCCATAGCCAAGGGGACTGCCATATCGGGCGGTTCTCGTTGTTGTTGCCTTTGCCATTGTTCCCGTTATTGCCACGGTTGAACGGGTTGGTGAACGGGTTGCCGTTGTTACGGTTGTTGTTCGGGTTCGGATTATTGCCGTTACCCGGCCCTTGCGGGAAGCTCATGCTTGCACTCCTTGGTAGACGGACGGCTTGAGGACCGCGATCGAATCGAGGTTGCGGTAGCGTTCGTCAAAGTCGAGGCCGAAGCCGACGACGAACTCGTCCGGAATCTCATAGCCGGCGTACTTCACATCAACGTCCACCTCTCGGCGGGAGGGCTTGCTCAGCAAAGCGAAGACCTCCACGGAAGCGGCACCACGACGTTTCAGTTCTGCGACCAGCCACGCGAGCGTGTGTCCTGAATCAACAATATCCTCCACAATCAAGATGTGCCGTCCGCGAACATCGGCGGACAAATCCTGCCTGACCGTGACCTCACCGCTCGACACTGTGCCCGAGCCATAGCTCGACAGGCTCATGAAGTCGATCTGTACAGGAATGCTCATGGCCTGGGTGAATGCGACCAGCGTATTCACGGCCCCTTTCAGCACCGCAACGAGCAGCGGATTCTTATCGCGGTAATCCTCGCTCGCGAGAGCGGCCATCTCGTGGATCTTGGCATCGATCTGTTCTTTGCTGACCAGCTCGTGGTCAATATCTTCCTCAACGTCAGCGATTCGCATGCGCACCATCTTGGCACACGCGAATGACGTGTTTCTTGCGATTGGCTGAATAACCTCTGGGAAGTGAGACGCCGCCTTGGCCATGCCAATCGACGACCAGCCGGTCGATGGCGGCAATCTGGGCGGCACTGGCGTTCACACCGGCTTGGCTCAGCGCGTGAGCGATGACCCGCAACCGAATCGCCTCTGGCTCACGTGCAATACGTCTGACGCTGATCGTCAGGCCGACACCATGGCTCGAATCGTTGGTATCGCCTGCCGCACAGGCTCGTGGCGTATCGGTCGATACCGCTGCCGACGATGCCGGCCAATCAACTGTCGTAACCGCCTCCCCCATCACCTCGTCGGATCGCTGATCCAGATACTCCTTATCCATTCTGGCCAACCGTGCGCTTTCAGCGAAATGGCGGGCGACATTGAATCCAGCGAATCGCTCGATGGCCGGCAGCAGGTCATGACGCACCCGCGAGCGCAACGGATAGTCGTCCGGCAACTCGCCGTCTACCGCATCGCCATTGGTGGGGTCATCCCAATATTCCACACCCAAGTCTTCACAGATGCCGGTGGTTTCGGCTCGAGTAAGGGTAAGCAGCGGCCGCGCAAAAGTCACGCCACTGCGTGTGAAGACCTGCGGCATGCCGGCCAACGCATCCACGCCACGGCTGCGCAGCAGTCCGATCAATACGGTTTCCGCCTGATCGTCCATAGTGTGGGCCAACAGCACGGCAATGGCACCTGATTCACGCGCCGCGGCGCACAGCTCGTTGTACCGGGCCTGCCGCGCGGCCGCTTCGAGGCCCTCACCGCGTGCCTGCACGGTTGCGTTGCGCACGATGACCGGGCCCAGTCCCAACGCACGGCAACGATTCGCAGCCTCGCCGGCGACCTGTTCGGAACCCTCCTGCAAGCCGTGATCCACAATCACGGCACCGCAACGCACGCCCATGGACGTGCATACGATATGGCTCACCGCGGCCAGTGCCATCGAATCGCGCCCGCCTGAACAGGCCACGAGCACGAGCGGCGCATCGGCGGCAACGGCATGGTCCCCATGCTGCGCGAATTCGGGAGCCTGCACATCGCATAGTTCCACAGCGCTCAGCGTTGCGCGGACCGCGCCTACGGCCTTGCGTAATCGTGCGGAATATGCCATGTACTCACCACCCTTTTTCTGGTTATGTGTACTCGTGCGTTTATGGACGTTTACGGCCTTTGTAGCCTTTGATGGCCCTTGATGGGTCTTTTACAGCCCCGCGAGCTTGGTGATGAACGAGTCGATGGCGCTACGCGCGGCGGCATAATCCTCAGGATTGTTGACCACCACGGCAAACGACAACGCTCCCCCATTGGTGCGGGACACATTGCCGGCCATCGACGTAACCGTGCCGAGGCTGCCGGTTTTGACGCGCAGCAGACCAGCCACGGCATCATCCGTATACCGATCCTGCGCCGTGCCCACCAATCCCGCGATGGATAGACCTTCCGCGCCGGCCGCGCCGCTCTTGGTGGTCAGATTACGTTGTTGGACGGCCGCCAGCGTGCGTACGGTGAGCCGGGAGCCGGGAGACAGGCCGGAGCAATCGGCCATGGTCAGACCGGATGTATCGAGACCGAGATCGTTCAGAGTGGATTTGACCGCCTCCATGCCGCCTTCAGGACTGTTTGTCGCTGATTTCGCCAAAGCGGTGAGTCTGCCGAACTCCTCGGCCAGCGTATTGTCCGAATGCCGTAACGTGTATGCCATGATTTCGGACAGTGTTGCCGAACTCACCGAAGCCAAAGGCGTTTCGCCGGATGGAGCGGTGTTTGTCGTCACGTCTCCGGTAACGGCCACACCGTTCGATTGGAGCAGTTCGGCGAATTTCGTGGCCACGTCGCTGGCGGTGTGCTGGGACAGTTCCGGGTAGCCGGCCGAATCATCGGTGCCGGCCGGCGCAGGCGTATCGGGGGTGTGTTGTCGGCCTCCATCAATGGCGATTGATGAGACCGGCGTGAAGTAGACGGTGTAGTCGCTTAAAACCGCGCCACCTTCCGACAGACCTGCGGGAATGCGTGAGTCGCCGAATAGGGTGTCGTCGTACTCGAGATTGACGGAAGTGATGCCTCGCTGGGCAAGCGCGGCCACGGTGGCCTTGGCCAAGGTGTTCAGACCGGCACGTCCGTTGGTATGGTTGGCGTCGGAATCGCCTGCAGACAGCAGCATGTCGCCATTGCCTTTGAGGGTCAACGTATTGGTGCCGTCATCGGATTGGGTGAGGAACACTTGGGTATCCAAGGTGGATGCCATATTCAGGGTGGATGAGGCGGCGAGCGCGGTCAGCGTTTTCAGTGTGGATGCAGGCTCGCGTGGAGTGTTCGACTCATGTTCGGCGGCGACGGTGCCTTGGGCGTCTTCAATGATCACCGACGTATCGTTTCCCACGCCTTGCGCGGACAGCAATTCGTTGACCAGCGCAGAAGCGGCCGTGGAATCAATGGCCTTGTTCGTGTTCAAGGTGCCGGCGACGGTGCCGCCTGATTTGGCGGTGGCTGGATCGGCAAAAACAGGTGCGGTGACGGGCTTCAACGTCAATAATCCGGGGGCCACGTCGGTGATGTCGGCGGCGCAGTACCCCGCGAACAGGGCGATGGTGGTCAGTGCGGAAATGATGACGGTCAGTGTTCGGCGATGCGATTGTTGGGGCCGCCGTTGCGCTTCACGTCGCTGACGGCGTGATACCGCTGTAGATACCATCGTGCTCCTTATGCCAAGGCAATCATTTCTGCAATGAGGCGAACGAGTCAAGTGTTGCCACAATCGAGAGCATTCGCGCATCCATCAGCTTACCGCCCAGCCATGTCCCGAGTGCCAGAATGCCGATGCCATTGGCCAGCGCGACCGGAATAATCGCCAGCCACATGCCGCCTTCGGCTCCTGTCAGCAGCATGACCAGCGCCACGATGCCAGTGGGCAGCATGAGCAGCAGGCTGCCAAGCATGTAGACGAACGGGAAGAAGCCTTGGGCCATGGCGCGGCCTTGAGGCGCAGAGAACGGCTTGTCCATTGAGGCGACCGGGTACATCAGTACACAGGAGGTGACTTCGGCCACGCCCAGTCCGCTCAAGGCGATGCCCATGCCCGTGGCGAGGAAGATCAGGCCGGTAGCGAGGTCATCGGGCTGCGCCCAGCGTCCGGTCAGTGCGCCGACCAGCACGATGCCGGCGAGATAGAGCAGCACCATGTAGACGACCATGATGCCGACGTAGACGCGTACGCGGCCGATTCTGTCGGTCCGGCCACGCACGCCGGCGATGACTTCCATGGTGAAGCCGCGGCCGTCATATGCGAGCCCGTTGCTTTCCACGACGGACATGAACCAGCCGCACCAGATCAGCGACCGCCAGACGACCGCGCTGATGCCGTGTGCCTGGAAGGCGAAGATGATCAGGAACAGGACCGGCATGGCGAAGGTCATGGCTTGACGGGGGTCTCGTTTGAGATAGGTGATCAGGCGTGCGGAAACCGCGCCGGATGCCGAATCGGGCATCCATGCGAATGCGCCGATGCCTTTGGCGGTCTCGGACGGACTGTTTGCGCCGATGGTGAGCCGTTCATGTCTCAGACACCAGGTGCAGACGGCGAAGCAGACAATCCATGTGACGGCAAGGATGGCGATGCGGGCGAGCAGCACCGCCCAGGCTCCGGTAAGCGCGTCGAACGGTAGTTGGAAGGCCGCGCCGAACGGCGTCCATGCGACGATGGTGGTCGCCGCGCCCCAGGTTTCGGTGTTGAGGCTGAAGGCCACGCCGAAGTTGACCAGAATGTTCGGCAACTGACAGATGATAACGAACGTCAGCACGATGAAGATATAGAACGCGCCTTTGCCGCGTTTGCTGGTCACCAGCGTGGTGAATAGGGCGATGAGCAGTTTGGAGATGCTCATCATGGTGATGACGGCCAGCACTGCGGCGAGGAGGGAACTGATGATTACGGCTGGTCCCATATGCCGATAGGCCAGTGTCCAGAGCATCAGTGAGGCCACGCCGGTAAGGGCGGGGATGCCGGACAGGCCGGAAAGCAGCAAGCCGAATTGCAGGTTGCGGTCGGCGATGCCGTAGAGCGCGAATTTGCGTGGGTTCATGGTGGAGCCTTCGCCAAGCATCATGAGCTGGATGAAGCCGATGAAGATGGTCATGGTCGCGCCGACCAGCACGACGACTATGTTGACGATGCCTCCGGAACCAAGGATGTTCAGCGGAAAGCCATCCGCGTTCACGGTGAAGGGCGGCAGTATGCCGATGAACCATGCGAGCACGCCGGTGCCGATGATGGTGCCGGCCGCGAGTACGGCGGAAAAGACATAGGCGACGGTCTGCCACGCCGATTTTCGCAGGGTGGCGAGCGTGAGCGTCCAGCGCAGGCGGACCAGGGTGATGGCGCTGCTGATCATCGGCGGGCCTCATCGGTGGGTGTGGCGGGCGTGGCGGTTGTAAGCGGAATGGGCTGGACCGGCTGGACCGAAGTTGGTGCTTGGGCTTGCCCGCCGTCGAGCCATGCGAGATGGGCGGCTTTGTGGCGGCCGCCGACCAGTTGCAGGAAGCGGTCTTCGAGTTCTTCGCCGGCGGCGACCTCGTCCACCGTGCCGGCCGCGCACACCAGACCGTTGTTGATTACGGCCACATGCGTGCACATCTTTTCGACCAATGCCATCACGTGCGAAGAGATAATCACCGTGCCGCCGGTCTTCGCGTATTCGATGAGGATGTCTTTGAGGTTGGCGCTGGACACCGGGTCCACGGATTCAAACGGCTCGTCCAGGACCAGAATGCGCGGGCTATGAATCATCGCGGAGGCCAGGCAGATCTTCTTGGTCATGCCGGCCGAATAATCGGTGACCATCGTGTTGGCGGCCCCGGCCAAGTCGAAAGCATTGAGCAGGTCCTGGGCGCGACGCGTGGTCTCATCGCGGCTCATGCCGCGCAGCATGCCGGAGTAGACGAGCAATTGCAAACCGGTCAGTCGGTCGAAGATCTGGTCGGGCTGGGGCATGACGCCGATCATGCGCTTGGCCGTGTTCACGTCGCTCCACACGTCATGGCCCAAAATCATGGCGGTGCCGGCGTCCGGTACCAATAGACCGGTCACCATATTGAGCGTGGTGGTTTTGCCGGCGCCGTTGGGGCCTACAAGTCCATAGAACGAGCCGACCGGAATATCGAGCGCGAGTCCGTTGACGGCGATCTTCCGGTCGAAGTGCTTGAACAGGCCACGAATGGACACCGCCGCATTCGGATTCGGCGGCCATGCTTGTGGCTGCGGTTGCGACGGCTGTGCAGGCGCGGGGGCGGCGGCTGGCATCATCGGCGGCTGAAATCCGACATTCCTTTGAGTATTGTCTAAGCTCATACATCCACTCTAGCCCACCAGCCAACCCTCAGCGAAGCAAACCCCCCGGGTTGCTGTTGGATTGCCCCGCTGAGCGGCTCCGGACTAGCGGACTCGGTCAACCCTTATGCGCGATGGGCTTCCACTGGGCTTTGGCGAAGAGGGCCTGGAAGGAGATCGGCACGTAGCTGAGCATGTAAATCGGGAAGCTGAGCACATAGGCGAGCAGCTCCTTGTTCGTGGCACCGATCTGGTCGCGCTCGACAATGATGGTCAATGCAGCCAATGCCATCAGGCCCAACACCGATATGATGATGCCGCTGGACCAACTGGCCAGCGATTGCAGCTGGCTCGGCCAACTCACGAAGCCACACGCGGCGAACAGCAAGCCCATTACCGCGCGAATCACGCCCAACACGGTAAACGGACACAGCATCAAGGTGAAGTCGATGCAGGAGAAATCACGTTCGCGAACCGCGCGTTTCAGCAATGCCGAGCCATAATAACGGAATACCTGCAGGAATCCCTTGCTCCAACGCAAACGCTGACGCCAACTTTGCGAGAAGGTAACCGGCTGCTCGTCGTAGAGAATCGCAGTACCGCAATAGCCGATGCGGTCGCCATGCAGAATCGAATCCATAGTGAATTCAAGATCTTCAGTGAGCAGATGGAACTTCCATCCCTTGTTCCGCTTCATCACCTCGCGGGAGAACATGAATCCCGTACCGCCCACGTGGCAAGAGGAGCCGAGAATCATACGCGAGTTAGACAGGAATCGCGATTCACGGATGAACCACAGCGCAGAACCAGAAGACACCCAGTTATCCGCCAGATTCACCGAATTACGGTAGCTGGTCAGAATCTTGAATCCGGAGCAGAACGCCTTGTTCATTTCCTCGAAGTAGTGCTTGTCCAGCTTGTTATCGGCATCGAACACGAAGTAGGCCTCATAGTCGTCGGCCACGCCGGTGTCAAGCATGTGTCCCAGCAGATGGGTCAGCGCATATCCCTTGCCAACCAGTTCAAGATTGTGGCGTTCCACCACATGGCAGCCCAAAGACCGCACCACGTCGGCGGTGTTGTCGGTGCAGTTGTCGGCCACCAGCCAGATGTCGATGAGGTCGGACGGGTAGGTCTGATCGCGAATCGACCCAATAAGGTTGCCGATCACTTTTTCTTCGTTGCGCGCGGAGATCAGCACGGCATACCGGTTCGTCATCGGGGCGTCGGGGAAGCGAACGGGCTTGGCGAACAGCGACATGACGATGCACAGCCCTTGATATACGAGGCCGGCGACGCCGATGATCACCAGAAGCACGTCGAGTACGGCAAGCAGCGTCATCAGCGCCACCCCGCCCTAGGATTGCTGGAGGCAGATTGATCAGACTGCTTGGTTTGCTTGCGTTGCTCGGGCCGCTCAGGCTGCTGCGTATCCGCGGCACCACGCTGCGGAATCGCCGCCGTGTCCGGCTCATCAGAGCTTGCATCCGCACCGACTGTATTATCGGCGTTATCGGTATCATCGGCATCCGACTCCGGCTCGGTGCCGCGCAATCCCTTGCGAGCGCTGGAGGATAGCACGTTCTTCGGAATCGCCACGGTGGCGGAATCGTCCAAATCGGATTCTTTCGTCTCGTGTGGCGGAATCGCATAGATCTGTTCCTGCAGCAAACGCAGTTCCTCGTTCATCGGCACACGGCTGGTGGACCCCTTGGCCGCACGCGGCATGTGCTCGCCGATTGGCTGCAATACGTGCTCGCCGAACGCCTCGGACGCCTCGACGATCTTGGACTTCTTCTCCGGAGTCGGATCGTTCATCAGCGGTGAGTCAATCAGCTCATAGCGCTTGGTGTACGCACGGAAGATGGCCTGCAGCGATGCGGTGACCGGCAGCGCCAGGAACGCGCCGAACGCGCCGAACAGCGAGCCGAACGCCAGCACCGAGAGGAAGGCGACGGCCGCGTTGATATCCATCGTGCGCTGCGAAATCCTCGGCGAGAGAATCAGGTTCTCAATCTGCTGGTAGACGATGATGAACACCAGCACCGCCACGGCGTACGTCCACCCGCGGTTGCCCCAAGCGAATAGCACCGGCAGCGCACCGCCGATATAGGTGCCGACCGTGGGGATGAACTGGGATACCACGCCGCAGAACAGGGCCAACGGCAGCCAGTAGGGCACATGCAGGATCTCCAAGAAGATGGCAGTGCAAATGGCGTTGATCAACGCCAGAATCGAACGGGAGAACAGGAAGGACGAAATCTGGCCTTGGGCCACGGTCCACACCAGCAGGAATCGGCGCTGCGTGTTGGGGGCCAGCCACTGGCAGAAGGAGCGGCGCAGCTTTGGGCCGGCGGCGGAGATGTAATACGTGGTCATTACCACGGTCATGAGGTTCAGCAGGAAGGAGAACAGGCCACCCACCGTACTCATGGCGGTGCCGGCGAAATCGGTGACCCACGAGGTCTGGATATTGTTGAAGATTTCCATGCCAAGATTGCTGATTTCCGGCATCTTGAACGTGGTGTACTGGTCCGCGAACTCACGAATCTGCTCATACATTGCCGGCAAACCGCGGACCATGGCAATCATCTGCTGTACGAACATATTGCCGAACAGCGTGAGCAGCACACCCACGACCACGGCCACGCCCACCAGACTGACGGCGGAAGCCACGCCACGCTTCCAGCCATGTGCCACCAGCGCCACCACCAGCGGTTCGACGGCCAGCGCCAGGAACAGCGAGATGATGATGTCGAACACCAGATAGGAGATGTCGCCCCACGAGCGCCAGCAGAACATGAACACGATGACGGCGAGGGCCACATACAGCAGCGCGCGGCCGAACCATTCCGGTGGCCTGCGGGAATCTCCCTTGGCGGGGAACAAAGTACCAAAGTCGATACGATTCTCGTCGCCCGGGTCTGTCCCGGCTTCTGCGGCACCGGTTCTCGACGTGTCGGTGCTGTTTACGTTTCGCGCGCGTTCACTCATGGCTCCCCATTGTAGCGAGGGGTTTGAAGCTCGAATACGCCGGCGGCGTACACCCGCTTTTCTATTGTTGATGTCATGCTCAACGTTTCGATCATCATCCCAGCGTGGAACGAAGCCGAACGCATCCGCGACTGCCTGCTGAACGCCACCCGTCAGACCATCATGCCGCATGAGGTGCTGGTGGTGGACAACCGTTCTACGGACAACACCTGCGCGATTGTCGAACAGTTCATCGCCGAACATCCCGAGGCCCCGGTCAAACTATTGCACCAGAACGATGAACAGGGACTGATTCCCACCCGCAACTTTGGCCTGGACGCCGCGACCGGCGATGTGCTGGGCCGTTTTGATGCCGACTGCATGATTCGGCCCGACTGGGTGGAGGTGGTCTCCGGCATCTTCACCGAAGACCCGGCCGCGATGGGTGCCACTGGTCCGGTGATGTATTACGACATGCCCTCACGCCATTTTGGGTTGAAGGGCGACAATTCCTTGCGCAAGCGAATCTACCGCGCCGATGGCGGACAGCCGCTGCTGTTCGGTTCCAATATGGCCTTGCGCGCTTCGGCTTGGCATCAGATCGCGAATGAGGTCTGCCGAGATAAGGCCGATGTGATGCATGAGGATATCGATATTTCCCTGCATCTGATGGGCAAGAATCTGAAAACCGTGTACTCGCCGCGCATGATCGCCGCGATGAGCGCGCGACGGATGGACACGTCGCTGGGTTCATTCCTGAACTACATGCGACGTTTTAAGAATACGTTTGATGCACATCCGCAACATACGCGCACGCATAAGCCAGAGGTGTTGTTCACCGCCATGTATCCGGCGATGCACATGTTCTACCCGGTGTGGCAGAAAGTGCTGAATTCCGCGGATATCAATCCTGCTGAAGCCGCGTGGATCAACGAGCAGATGGAACTGGCGGAGGCGCAAGGCAAGCAGCTGTACGACGAGACCACCACCGACGAAGTCTACGACGAAAAGCACGAGAGATAGCGATGCCGGTGGGTTCCCCTCGTCGGGAACCCACCGGCATCGTCGGCGTCATCGACGAATCACATCAGCGACTTGTAGATGGCGAGGATGTCCTCTTCGGTTGCCTGACGCGGGTTGCCGGGGGTGCACACGTCGTTGAAGGCGTCGTGAGCCAGCGGCTCAAGGTCGCCCTCGGTGGCGCCCACTTCGGAAATCGTGGTCGGGTTCTTCAGATCCACGGTCAGCTTGTGGACGGCCTGCACGGCCTCTTCGCGCACGGTCTCCAGGTCGCCGGTGTAGGCGTCCTCGACGCCGAACGCATCGGCGATGTCGCGGTACTTCTCGCCGGTGAAGTCTTTGTTGTATTCCATGACCGGGGCCAGCAGAATGCCGTTGGCCACACCGTGGGCCACCCCCAGACGCCCGCCCAGCGGGTGTGCCATGCCGTGCACCAGACCGAGGCCCACGTTCGAGTAGGCCATGCCGGTGATGTAGGACGCGTAGGCCATCTGCTCGCCAGCCGGAATGTCGCCATCGGCGGACTTGGCCAGGTTCTGGGCAATCATGCGAATGGTCTGCATGGACAGGCAGTCGGACAGGCTCCAGGCACCCGGGGTAATGTAACCCTCGATGGCGTGGGTCAGGGCGTCAAGTCCGGTGGCGACCTTCAGGCCGCGCGGCATCGAGTCAGTCAGGTCCGGATCCACGAAAGCGACGATCGGGATGTCGTGCGGGTCGACGGCCACGAACTTACGCTTGTTGGCGGTATCGGTGACCACATAGTTGATGGTGGTTTCCGAAGCGGTGCCTGCGGTGGTCGGCACGCCGAAGATCGGCACGGACGGGTTCT
>OJKF01000160.1_pt1 | contig 22932 bp, 30 predicted proteins | sample 1596531 | NCBI WGS metagenome assembly OJKF01 (sample SAMEA4350128, study PRJEB24818) | metagenome | biome: human; feature: gut; material: faeces | place: Denmark | collected 2013-09 | reverse complement strand
CTCGTTGGTTGCAGCTTCCTGTGCTTCAAATAGTTAACTACACCGGAGATTATAAACTCCTTCGACCACCTATCCAGTCCCCTTAAGCTCCAACTACAAGAAACGGGCCCCCAACGAGATCCCCACCGCAAACATCGTCGGCAGCGTCACAAGTGTATAAGAGACAACTCCCGCATCATGCTCAAATGCCATTTTGGATTGTCCGACGAAGACCGTCAGAGAATCGCCGACTGGCGTGAAAACCATTGGAAGGACACGGAATGAGCAGGACTGAAACCACCGCCATGTTGTCCAAGCTGGTAGAGAAGCGGCTTAACAATCGCGTGGCCTACTGGGCTTCCGAAGTCAGCTTCGACAAGGGAACGCAGAACTGGAGGCGTATCGACTATGTGGGATTCCAGCCTTTCACGCCGAACTACGCTGTCGAACCCACCAGTGTGGAATTGGGAAGATTCGAGTGCTACGAGGTTAAAAGCTGCATGGCTGATTTCGAGTCGGGGCATGGCCTGACGTTCTACGGCGACTTGAATTATCTCGTCACCACGGTGGAACTCGCCGAGACGCTACGCACCACTTATCGGCTGCCAAGGAACATCGACCAAGTGCTTGTTCCATCCAAAAAGGGCGACAAGCTCATCAAACTGCATGACATGACCGGAAACGGAAGTCCAAGCTACCGGCATCGACCGGCATCGGAAATGCTGTACGCGATGATCGAAGCGAACGGAAAGAGGACGAATTGAGCATCATGCTTGACGAGGCCAACGCTTACGAGCGTGGCATGGATGATGATTTGACTTTCCAGACGGTTCGGGAGCTTGCCGGTACAGCGTACATGGCCGGACGTTCCGCTCCACCAACCGCCGTTGAGATTGAGGCCGTGGCGAAACGGCTCTGCTGGAACAGCTGCAAATGGGATGGCGTCGATAGCTACGCGGCGAAAGACGAGGATGACGCATGGAATTATGCCGGTGAGATTCCCGGCTTCCATGCGGAATATATCAGACAGGCCAAGGAACTACTCGCACTGGCACGGAGGGCGGTGACTGAATGATCATCAGGGAATCGTCGACATACCGGCACGCGATGGAGGTGACCATCGACCGCGCCGAAGCCATCGCCATCGAGGAAACACCGGACAAGCTCACCATCATCCTCGACAAGGAAACCATGCGCCTGAGCGAATACCCAGTCACTGGCGTACCGGTCGAGGAACTGAACGGCTACATCGACGAAATGGCGAGCAGCATGAATCTCCTCTCCAAGCAGCGCATCTTCGCCCGCGACATCATGACCGGCGCCAAAGCGGCCACAGCGGCATGCATCAGAGGACTGGAGAAAATCATCAGGAAGCACGAGGCCAGATCATGACCATTAGATACGTCGAATGCGCCCACTGCGGCGAGGTTGTCGGCACATATTACGTGACCTGCCCCTACTGCGGATACAAGCTGGCCGCGCGCAAGTCGACAGGCATGGATCCGCAGTATGGCATGACCGACAACGAATTCTCCAAGCGATTTGGGCGCATGTGATGGAAGATGTTGGAATTCTTCCTTGGCCCCCACCAAGCTTGGCGGAACTCATCAAAGCTTTGGATTCGATGGACCACGACGGAATCACAAGAGGAGATTAGGCGATGGCTAGACGCGGCTACGTGCAGCTCGTGAACGGCTTCTACGACAACGACAAGATACGTGACCTCGTGCGCATGGGCCGCGCCGATTCCGTTGGCGTGTACTGCATGGCCCTCTCGTTGTGCGGGGACAGGCTCACAGACGGTTTCGTACCACGTCGCGCCATGCTCTCCAACATCGGAGCGACACCGGAACAAGTGCAGGCGCTCGTGGACGAGGGAATGTTCGAAGAGGTCGAAGAAGGATGGCTGATCCACGACTACACCGCCCACAATCGCACCAAAGAGCAGGTATTGCACGCCCGCGCCGACGCCAAGGAACGCAAAAGCAAATCCCGATGTCACAGCACTGTCACAGCAGTGTCACAGCGTGACATGCGTGTGACATCGGGACAAACACCAGAACACCAGAACACCAGAACCCAAAAGAAAGAGAAAGAAGAATATTCTTCTTCTTTCTCCAAAGAAATTGGGGTAAGCGACTTCGAGTTAGTGAGGGAGAAGGCGCACGCCAACGCCGACATCATCCGAAACTATCCGAAACTCGACCTGTCGGACGCATGGAACGCATTCATCTCACGGCATTACGGCGAAACACACACCGTCAACGACTGGACGCGCCTGTGGGAAGGCTGGTGCCAACGCAGAGCCAACATGAGCGGCATACCACCCTCGAAACGCCACATACACACGTGGCAATGCGAACACGTGCTACAGGCGCTCGGACGCAACAAGGAAACCGCCACGCCAGACCAACGAGCCTGCCAGATGGCGAAACAACTCAACAAGGAGAAATCATGAGACACAACGAACGGGTAACCATGTGCAGCTTGGAATGGTTGGAACACGAACGCCGCAAGGCATGGCGTGAAGGCTACGCCGCCGGTTGGAAAGACCAGGAATGCGACTTCCCGCCACACACCACCGACAACCCGTACAAGGAGACGTTCGAGTGAGGCACGACCCGTTCAGCGTCCTGTTCGCGGTCACGTTGACCGTCTGCCTGTGCGTCGCCCCGATCATCATATTCATCCTCGATTAAGGAGTTCCAAAAATGAGTGACAACGTTAATCATCCAAAGCATTACGAGAACGGCCCGTTCGAATGCATCGAACTGACCCGCCTGCTCAGTTTCGACTGGGGAAACGTGGTCAAATACTGCTACCGCTGGCAGTCGAAGAACGGCGTCGAAGATCTGAGGAAAGCGTTCTGGTATGCGAAGGACGCGACCATGCGGGGGATGCAGTTCTACTGCGATCTGGATTGCGACGGCCCGCACGCGCGGCCACTGCTTGAGCATCTCGCCGAAATCAACTGGGCTGGCTTGTCGGACGTTTGGAAGGCTTTGGCATTCGGGCCACGGCAGAAAGTGCTGACGGTGCTGGTCAGGAAAATCGCGGAACTCGAAAACGAAAAGGACGGTGCGTGATGGACGGATTGGACAAGGTCAAGAAAATTCTGCTTGTTGCGCTGGTGGTCCTGATGGGATTAAGCATCTATGCGCACTGGTATACGGCCACCCACCACGATTTTCAAATGGAGACAGTCAAGACGGGAGACGTGACGTGGGCATGCCTCAAAGACCGAGGCTCATACATCGGATGCAACACAGTGGAGGAATACAAATGAAGAAAATACTCGAAAACATGATCATCAAGTGGCATCAGGCCGGCTATGCGCTCGACGAGATCGCGCCACTCGTGCCGCAAGTGCCAAAAGCCGAAGTCGCAGCGATCATCCACCAGCACGACAAGGAGGCCAGACTTTGACCGACTGCCATCACTGCCACAAGCCCATGAAACCGGCGGCGGCGAACATGCTCTGCCCGGACTGCCGCACAGACTACTGGACCATGATTTACCAGCTCGGCCACGTCCAACTGCCCGCCCTGCGCAGCATCATGCTCCGACAAGCGCACATCGGCCCCACAGGCCACACGCCAAACAAAGGCAACGCGCCACTGCCCATCGACACCCACGCGCAAGACCTCATCGCAGAATCCGAAGCATGGCTCGCCGAACAGGCAGGCAAAATCAACTCGCACTACGCCAACTTGCCATGGTGGAAAGCATGGCAGCGGCTCATAGCCAATAAACACACCATCCTCAACATGGGCACCGCAGCCGGCGACTACGCCAGCCTGCAACACATCATCCGGCGCAACGAACAAGCCCTCACGCCAGAAGACGAGCTCATAATCCTCGGCACATGCCCAAAATGCGACAGCATGCTCACCGGCACGCCAGAAGCCGAATCGGTCACATGCCCAGGCTGCCACAGGGAATGGGCCGCGCCGGCAATCAAAGCAGCCCGAGACGGAAGACTATGGCAAATGCAAATCACCGGCACACCAAGCGACGCGGCCAAGGAGCTGAAACGATACGGCCTGACCGTATCACGCAACCTCATCAGCCAATGGCTCAAACGCGGCAAACTGTCGCACGCCACGCCGACGGAACACAAGCGGCAGTACACGTTCAACCTCGGCGAACTAGCAGCCCTACTTGACTGTCACCGTTGAAATGCTATACTGTCGTATGTTCGTAGAATGGTTCAGCCAGAAAATGGTTGGACCATTTTTCATATTCAGCTTCGGTAGCTCAGTGGCAGAGCACAAGGGATAGCACAGATACCTAGGACGGATACCTTACCGGCCATGGCTTCCTACTTCTTTAAATCGAATGCCCGTGATGATAAAAAGACAGTGCACCCCACACAAGCGCTGGTTCGACTCCAGCCCGAAGCGCTATACACCTCTCTGTCGATGGGGGATTGCGATGTACAAGGTATGCTCCACCTCCGGTTGCCCACACCTGGTCTCCTCCGGCTCGCTGTGCGACGAATGCAGGAAAGCCAAAGACAAGCGCCGGACACGAGGCCGCAATCCATACACGTCGAAAGCGCATCGCCTCGCACGCGCCCGCGTGCTGGCAAGGGACCCGCGGTGCGTCTGTCCCGGCGACGGGCCGGACGGATGCGGAAGGCACCATGGCCTATGCGGTGCCCCCAGCACCATAGCCGACCATTGGCCGATCGAACGCATCGAGCTCGTCGAAGCAGGCTTGGACCCCAACGACCCGCAACGCATGCGCGGCCTGTGCAAGCGCTGCCACGACAGCAAGACCGCAAGGACGAAACCTTCGGGCTTCAACAACAGACAAAACCTCAGCTGACACACACAGGCTTCGGCACCAAAACAAAACATTCCATCGAAGCCAAGCCGACGACGCCAGCCGCTCACGTCGAACGACACGAAAGACGAAAACGACCAAGTCTTTTCGATTCGATTCGCGACTCATCGCAGCATCAAGCGAGTCAAACAAAAAACCGTTGCAAAACAAACGGAAGCAAACCGTCAAAACACCCACGGGGATACCCCCTAACAGTTTGGGTAACGGAACCGCCGGAGAGCTGTCTCCGAGGTGCGGAGAGTTCAAAAGTTTCAGAGGGGGCGGGCGAAAGGCCCTGCGTCCCACAGCGAAGGAACGGCGCAAGGCCGTCCGACGATGGAGGAGCCATGCCAAGAGGAGGAAAACGCGTCAGGTCTGGCCCGATGCCAGATCCGTCGAGCGGTGCCAGCGAACGCAGGGGATACACCCTGCGCAGCCTGCCGAACACCGAATACAAGGGCCGTCCGCCGAAGTTCCCACTTCCGCCGTATGTGCTCCGTGATTTCGACAAGGACTCGCAGGAATGGGTCGATGATAGGGCCGGTTCGGAATCGTGGAACGAGCGTGAGTCTGAGCTGTGGGGGCAGTTGTGGCGGCTACCGCAGGCGCGCGCGTGGAAACAGCCACAGCTGAAGTATCTGCATTACCAGATCGCCTCGTATGTCCGCGAATGCGTGGTGTGCGAGAGCCCGTCGGCCAAGGCGGCTGACGTGGCTGTGAAGATCAGGCTCGAGGACCGGATAGGCCTGTCCGAGGCCGGATTGCAGGCGCTCGGCTGGAAGATCTCCGAGGACAACGTCGACATGGCCGCCCACGAGGTGCCGGCCACGGACGCGGAGGCATCCGAGAGCGGCATGGACACCAAGATCGTGCAGTTCCCGCGCCGTTTGAGGGCGTGACATGGCCGACGATTGGATCATCGACTTCCCGACGCTCGCAGACCTGCAGGATGCGTGGGTTCGGCGTCACGTGCGCCAGCCGGACGGTATTCTCCGCGGCAAGCCCTTCTGCTGGTCAGATTGGCAGTTCTGGTACGCCGCACACCGCTGGAGGGTGCGCGAGGGCGCGGAATTCATCCCGCCCGAAGAGGTCACGGTGGACAATCCACTGGTTCTCAACCAAGCCTTCCAATACCGTCTGACCGGCTGCATTGGCCCGCAGAAGACAGGCAAGGGGCCGACCGAAGCCTCATGCGCCATCCTCGAAGCCTGCGGTCCGGTCGTGTTCGCCGGTTGGGCGAAGCCCGGCGACGTGTACCGCTGCTCCGACAACGGCTGCCCTTGCGGATGGGTCTACCATTACAATCCGGGCGAGCCGAAGGGCATGCGCCATCCATCGCCGCTGATACAGCTGACCGCGAACTCCGAGGACCAGGTGCGCAACGCCTACCGGCCGTTGGTCGCGATGATCCGGCTTGGACCATTGAAGCAGCTGCTCAAGGTGCGCGAGGGGTTCATCCGCATCCTGCGTCCTGGAATCAATCTGGACGATGACGATCTTGACCTAGACCGCATCGATGTGGTGACGGCCTCGGCGACTTCACGCCTGGGCAATCCAATTTCGGATGCCGAGCAGGACGAGGCCGGCCTGTACACCAAGTCGAATGGCATGCTCGACGTTGCCGACACGCAACGCCGTGGCGCGGCTGGTATGGGTGGGCGCACGCACTTCTGGACAAACGCATACGATCCCGGCGAGAACTCCTACGCGCAACAGCAGTTCGAGACATCGGCATCAGATGTTTGGATCTTCTACCGCAACCCCGATTTGAACCCGGACCTGCGGCACAAGGACGGCACGCCATACAGCTTCAACAACCGGCGCGAACGTCGCCGGATCCTCGAATGGGTCTACGCCGGAAGCCCGTGGGTGCCTTTGGATTCCGTCGAGGCGGAGGCTGAGGCGCTGATGGAGAAGGATCCCGCGCAGGCGGAACGCTTCTTCGGCAACCGAATGGTGCAGGGCGGTGGAGCATGGCTCGATGATGGACTCTGGGAGAGCTGCTATGCAGGAACATGAGCTTTGGCTTGAGAACCCGCCGAAAGGCACCGAGGTGTGTCTTGGATTCGACGGATCTGAGAACGACGATTGGACGTGCATCAAGGCCGAGACGCGCGAGGGTTTTATCTTCACGCCACGGTACGGCGAGGATCGCCGTCCGACGATTTGGAATCCTAAAACGTGGGGAGGGCGCATTCCTCGCAGCGAGGTCAATGCCGCCATGGACGAGCTCAACGAACGATACAAGGTTATTCGCGCCTATTGCGATCCGGGTTTCCGCGACGAGGTGTCGTGGGAATCGCAGATCGAGGCGTGGGACACGAGGTACGGTCCGAAGAAATTCATTCCCTGGGCGATGAGCGGGTCGAGCCGCATCACCGCGGTTTGGGAGGCGTTGAAACGCTTCGAATCCGACCTGCAGCATCATGTGATCGCGCATGACGGGTGTCCGATCACCATCACGCACATGCGCAATGCGCGCAGATTCGCCAAATCGGGCGAGCGTTACGGTTTGGGCAAGCCGAAGCAGACAAGGAAAATCGATGCGGCTGTGACAAGCGTGCTCGCCCATGAGGCGGCTTGCGACGCGCGTGCCGCTGGCTGGGGCAGGAAACGCAAGGCGTACCTGCTGACTGGTTCTACTACTAGGGGGTTCTAATGATTCGTACCGCCGATGACGTGAATCGCATGGCGAACCTGCTCGCCCTGAAGATCGAGAACCGTCGGCCGGACATCAGGAAGCACACGGATTATGTGCGCGGCAAGCGCGGCACCCTGAAATTCGCATCCGACGAATTCAAACGCTACATGGCGGATAGGTTTTCCGGCTTCGCCGACAACTGGTGTCTGCCTGTGGCGCAGGCGCCTGTCGAACGCATCCATTTCAGGGGATTCATTCCGTATGATGATCGCGAATTGGATTCGCATGTGATGCGGGTGTGGGAACGGAACGACTGCGACCGCAAACTGCAGGAGACGGCGCTGATGATGACCACGACCGGACGTGCGTTCGGCCTGGTCACGTCGATGCCGGACGGCAGGGCGCGCATCAGCTTCGAGCATCCGGACAGCGCGGCAGTGCACTACGACCCGCTCACTGGCGAGGTCGATGCGGGGCTGCTGGTCCGATACGACGAGGAGCACGAGTTCGGCACTTTGCTGCTGCCGGACATGGTCTTCGATGTGGTGCGGGTGCGTGCGGGCGGCGATGATGAGAGGAATCGTCTGCCGCCCGGCGTGGATGGCTGGCGGTTCGTGCCGGACTCCGCGCGCGTGAATCCTCTCGGTCGAGTCCCGTTGGTTGAATTCCGCAATCAGATGCTTTTGGACGATCTGCCGATCAGCGATGTGGAGCAGGTCGAATCGATGCAGGACGCCGTCAACGTCTGCTGGGCGTATACGCTCAACGCCTTGGATTTCGCGTCCATGCCCGCGAGGGTGATCCTCGGCGGTGATTCGCTGTCCGAGCCGGTCTTCGATAAGGTTACCGGCGAGCAGGTAGGCGAACGCCCAGCGAACCTGGACAAGCAGGTCATGGAGCGCATCATGCAGATCACCGGCGATAATGTGTCGATTGGCGAGTGGACCGCCAGCAACCTGCAGGCTTTTCTGCCGATCATCCAGAAGGCCGTCGAGCACATCGCGGCCGAAACCCGTACGCCCGGGCATTACCTGCTGACGAACGCCGAGGTGCCGGCCACCGGCTACGAGGTCGCCGAAGCTGGATTGGTGAGCAAGACGCTGGAGCGCATCAGCTTCATGCGCCAGCCGGTGCGCGAACTGTGCGAGATGGCCATGATGCTCGAGGACGACGAGGAATCCGCCCGGATCCTCGATGATTCGAAGGTCGTGTTCGCCACACCGCAATACCGCAGCGAGGCATTGATGGCCGACGCGATGCTCAAATACAAGCAGCTCGGCTATCCATTGCAGTGGATAGCCGAGCAGATGGGCCAGAGCCCGGAGGACATCAAACGCATCATGCGCATGGTGGACGACGAGAGCCATGACCCTGAGATGGCCGAGATAGCACGCAGCCTAAAGGTCGGAGGTGCATCTGATGACGGTGACGCTGGAGAGCCTGTCGGACAGCCGGAACACTTTGGCCAGACTATGCCTGCTGGCCGTGAGGGCGGCGGACAAGGCATGGAAGGGCGTGGATCCGCTGCGGGTGCGTGACAGTTGGAATCGGACAAACGTCGATTTCATCACGCTCTTCGCAGCCCTGCAGACGCGTGCGGCGAGCGATGCGATGGACTCGTCCACGTCGATGCTCGCAGAACAGGGCGATTACGTGCGTCCCGATGGCGGCATCGCGAATCCACTCGCCTTCGGGGCAGGTTTCGCGCCGAGCGGCATCGACCTCGAATCATATTTCGACATTCCGGTCACGCACACATTGTCGGCCATCAAATCAGGACTTGACCCGATAGACGCCATGCGGTCCGGACGCCGGACGCTCCGCCAGATGGCCATGCAGGCCATCGAGGACACATCCATCAGCGCGATGGGCGTCAGCATCACCCAGCGTTCCGGTGTCGGCTACGTGCGCGTCGAATCACCCGACTGCTGCCCACGATGCGCCATCCTCGCCGGAAAATACTTCCGGCATAGCCAGAACTTCCTGCGGCATCCGAAATGCCATGGAACGACCATCCCCTGCAAGGGCAGGGACAAGGCCGAGAAGCAAGGCTGGATCACTGATCCGATGGACCGCTTTAACCGTATGAGCGAGGCGGAGCAGGACGAGCTCTTCGGACACGTCGACGCGCAGGCCATCAGAGACGGCGCCGACATCTACCAGGTCGTCAACGCGCACCGAGGCATGCGGCCGGTCGGACGCGGCAACATCAGTATGACCACATCCGAAGGCACCAGTCGATACGGCTGGAGCCGCATGATCCGAAAATACGAATATGGCCAGAAGCAACGGCGCAGGCTCACGCCGGAAGGCATCTACAGCTTCAACCTCCCGCGCGAGCAGACCATCGAGCTGCTGAAACGCGAGGGCTACATCCTGCCGGACAAATGGCGAGAGCGGGTGCCGGAGCTTCGCTGCAACCAATGGCTTCACAACAACGACTACCGCCAAGGGCGGCATGAGGAGCTGACCGCGGCGCAGAAGCGTCTGCTCAATGCGCGGCTCCGCTATGAGGCAGCTTTGGACGGCCGCAATCCCTACCAGTCTGGCAAGCCGGTCACGCCGGACGTGTTGGCAAAGGCCGAGAACTCGTATCGCCGGTGGCTCTCCAGCAACGGCGAAAAATACACCGAATGAAAGGAAACACCATGTCAGATGGACAGCAGCAGGATCCGAACACCAATGCCCAGGGCGCACAGGAGCCGCCAATCGACTGGCACGACAAGTTCCTCGGCCAGAAGAAGGTCAACACCGACCTCGAAGCGAAGCTCAAGGCCGCCCGTGAGAAGGCCGACCGAGTGGACGACCTTGAGAAGCAGGTGGCCGACTGGGAGCAGCGCGGCAAGGAATTCGACTCCGCGCAGGCTACCATCGCCGGCCTGCAGAAGCGGGTGCTCCAGGCGAACGTCACCGCCGCGGCGACCGGCAAGCTCATCAATCCAAGCGACGCATTGAAGCTCATCGACTTCTCCGACCTGACCGCGGACGATCAGGGAGGATACGACCAGCAGGCGATCGGCGAGAAGATCGACGCCCTGGTCACGGCACACCCGTATCTCGCGCAAGGCGGGAACAATGCTGGCCTGGCGGGAATCATCCCACCGTCGGGCGTCCGCGATGGCGATCATCAGACGGGACAGCTTACCAGGGACGATCTGAAGAACATGACCCCGAAGCAGATTGACGAGGCGCGCCGCAAGGGCCGTTTGAATGATCTGCTCGCAGGCCGCAGTAAGTAAGGAGGCCAGCAATGGCAATCACCAATTTCATCCCCGAGGTATGGTCCGCCGCCATCCTCGAAGCCCTGCGCGCGAAGCTCGTCTTCCCGAGCCTGTGCAACCGCGATTACGAGGGCGACATCCGTGAGGCCGGTGACACCGTGCACATCACCGGATACAACGACGTGACAGTGCACGAGTACGTGCGCGGTAAAGCGATTACCGTCGATGACGTCACGGATAAGGAAGCCGCCGTGCTCAAGATCGACAAGTCCGACTATTTCGCTTTCAAGGTCAATGACCTCGACAAGACTCAGGCCAAGGCCGATCTGACCGGAAAGTTCACAAATTCCGCCGCCTACAACATGATGAAGAACGTGGAGACCTATATCTCCAATCTCATGGACACGGCCGTCGGCACCCCGGCGAAGACCGTGGCCGTCGGCACCCCTGCAGACGCGTATCTCGCCGTCGTGGAAGCCGGACGCAAGCTCGACGTGCAGAACGTGCCCGACGAGGGCCGCTGGCTCGTCGTCAGCCCAGACTTCTACGCCTTGCTGCTGCAGGACTCCCGCTTCATCGAAGGCACCGAAGCTGGCCATAATACTCTGCTCAACGGCGTGGTCGGACAGGTGCGCGGCTTCACCGTCGTGAAGTCCAACAATGTGCCGCGCAAGTCCGCCAGTCCGGACACCCAGTCCATTCTCGCCGGCACGAACGCGGCCGTGACATTCGCGCAGCAGGTCAGCAAGGTGGAGGCGATGCGCATGCAGACCGACTTCGCCGACATGGTGCGCGGTCTCGACCTGTACGGCGCCAAGGTCATCCGTCCAGAGTGCCTGACCAAGATCACACTGAACCTCTCCACCTCCACCGGTCGTTCTATGCAGGATGACCCGCAGGCCGTCGTGGACGAAACGTCCGACACCGCTGGTGATGATGCCGATAAGGCAGACACCGGCAAGAAGGGCAAGTGACTGTCTGATCGGAGGCTGACATGACCGCCTTGGCCACACTGCAGGACCTGCGGAAGTACGGCATCGACGTGCCGGACAACACCGTCGCGCTCAGCCTGCTCGACTCCGTATCCGCCGCCGTGCGCGACGCCGCCGGCTGTCCGATCACCATGGGCGAATGGACCGTCGACCTGCCCGGCGAACAGTCGAGGAAACTTGACCTGCCATGCAGGGCGGTGCGAGCCGTGTCCAAAGTACTGGTCGATGGTCGGCCGATCGAAGACTGGAGGCTCTTCGGCTCATCGCTTTACCGGGCGGAGCCGTGGAGCCCCTTTGGCGGCATCCCGTCGACTGTGACGGTTACCTTCCAAGGTGGCTGGGATCCCGTGCCGGAGGACATCGTCAGACTGGTCTGCTCGTATGTCGCCGCCGGATTGCATCAGCTCGCGGATGGTGGCCCCGGCGCCCACTCCGGCATCGCCTACGAGAGGCTTGATGACGCGCAGGTCGGATATACGCATGATGGCACCCAGATCGACGCGGCCGAATTGCCGGAAGCGACCAGACGCAGCCTGCGCAATCGCTTCGGTGCGAACGTCAGTTCGATTGGAGTGTTCCGATGAGAATCAGCGCATCCTTTCTCGCAAAGGCCAGAGCCAACGCGGAATGCCTGATGACCGACCGATGCGTCGTCACCCGCCCCGGAGTCACCACAACGGATCCGGACACGGGACTGACGACCACCGGCAAGGAGAAGGTGTACGAAGGCAGCTGCAAGGTGCAGACCAGCGGCGGCCTCGCCAGCGAGCAGACCGAAGGCAGCGCGGCCCAAGCCATGGGCGCAGTCTCGTTGGTCTGGTCTTTGTACGTGCATTTTCCATATGGCACTCCTGGCCTTCGCGCCGGTGACGTGGTGGAAGTCACGGAATCCGCTAATCCGCTGCTCGTCGGCAGGCGGTTCAGGCTCGTCTCGCCTCAAAGCGAGAAGACGCACGCTACCGCCTGCCGTTGGAATGTGAAGGAGGACTCATGAGCGGACTGTTCGACGCTTCGCAGTTGACGGCTTTCGGTGATGCGCTGCTCGCCAGGGGCGTGGCTCGCCGCGCTTTGATCTCCGCTTCCGTCAAGAAAGGCGCGCAGAACGTCAAGAACTCGATTCGCGACGACCTGAACGGTTCCGGCAATGCCGCATTCAGGCGTATCCCGATCACCTACACGGTGAGCGAGACGCCCGGACGCATTTCCGCCGAGATCGGCCCCACCAAGGGCGGAGCGGGTTCGCTCGCGAACATCGCGTTCTTCGGCACTGCGAAGGGCGGTGGAACGCACCGATTCTACGAGCATGGCGAGGAAGAATTGCCGAAGCTTGCGGAATACGTGGCGCGTGCCGCCGTGGAGGTGGTCTGAATGAAGTCGATCATGACGTTGACCGACACGATTCTCGACCATATTCCGAAGCCGGCGACTGGCTGGGCCGTGTACCGGCAGACGGCGCCTAAGCCTACGGAGAAGCCGCCGTGGGTGATTGAGACGGTCACGACCAACGGTCATATCGTCGGCGAAACGCAGCAGGTGCATTGCGGCATCGGCACTTTGCTGGTGCGCATCGTGAGCACTACGGCCGATTCCGTCAACGTGCTGGCCGATGACCTCATGATTCCGAGGCTTGCTGGCAAACGGTTCATCGCGCAGGGTTTCGACACCGGCTGTCTGACGTTGTTCTCCGATTCCGGCGCTTATGCGGCCGGACTTACCGCAGAGGACACGGCGCTGCTTTACCAGTGCCGTCTTCTGACTTTCAAATTCAACTGGTCACGCATGTGACCCAAATATTTAAGGAGGAGTCATGGTTTTGACTCTGGGAACCGAAGTTCCTTCCACACCGGCGGACGGTCTGGTCAACACGATCTGGGTGCCGTCCATCAAAAACATCCAGAAGCCGACCGCCGCCGAGATCAACGCTGGAACCGACCTGTCCAACTACGTCACCTTAGGCGGGTGGAGCTGCACTCCGTCGCAGGAGTCCATCTCCGACCAGCGAGAGAACAGCGCGCAGGATTACGAGAATCCCGGACGCAAGAAGATCAGCGGTCCGAACGTCGAGGTCATCGACAACACCAACACTTCGCATTCCACGCAGAACGCGGCAATGGAGACTTTGATCGAGGGCGCGGAGGGCTATTTCGTGCGACGTTACGGCAAGCAGACGGATAAGACTTTTGTCGCCGGCGACATTGTGAACGTGTACGCGGTCCGCATCGGCATGAGCGCCAAGATGGCGATCGCCGCGAACAGCGTGCTGCGCAGCAAGGTCAATTTCTCCGTCCGTGCTCCCGGCTGGGCGGAGAACGTGAAGGTCGCCTGATTGATTCTTCCCGCATCGGACTTTCGTCCCTTTCGCCGGTGCGGGACCCTCTTTTCTCTTTTCCGGCAAAGGAACATGAATATTAGAGCGAAGGAACAACAATGCTTAAAGTCGTCAGGCGCACGCGCGAGGTCGATGTCATCCTCAACCAGCAGACCGCCGAGGACATCGCCAGATTGGGTGACGAGCTGGCCGAGGAGACCACGCGCGAGCAAATCACGGAGGCTGGGACTAACCGGCAGGCGAAGGCCACCGCGCGGCGCATCGAAGAGCTGCGCGAACAGGCGGATGCGGAGACATTGCAGCTCACGTTGCGGGCATTGCCGGTAAGCAAGTGGGCGCAGGCATTGGCCGCGCACCGCAATGACAACGGCACGAACGACATGTTCGGCACCGCCGCCGCGGCATTGCCTCTCATGCTTGATTCCGCGACCATAGGCGGCAAGCCGGTGGCCGACGAGGACAAGACCGAACAGGCGTGGCGCAATCTGTTCGACGAACTCACCGATGGCCAGTTCACTCCGATCTGGCAGGCCATCACAGAGCTGAATGGCACAGCAGCGGACCCAAAAGCGGCGTTCGACCTCGCCTCGCAGGTTCTCCGCAACTAGTCGAGGATCTTAAGATCTGCCGCCAGCTCGGCATCAGCTATAAGCGTTTCATGGGCTGGCGTCCTAGTGATGGCGATGAGGTCGAATGGGATGAGACGGAACGCAATTGGATGCGTTCGTTGGCTGAATACGAACGGTCATTATGCCCCTTGTGCGGTTTGCCTCGCTCGATCTGCCAAGACCCGAAGGGTGAACTTACGTTGCATGCCGAAACCAGCGTCTGCTGGGCCACTGCTCACATGCAGCAGGCCATGAAACGGTGGACTGATGCGAATGGCAGGGACAATCCGGCCGCGAACGCCTTGGTGGCGCATTTGACCTGACATTTTGGAGGGATGTTTTGGCGGAGAACAAGAACATCGTCATCCGGTTGATGGCGGACACAGCCTCATATGAGTCGGCGATGACCCGTGCTGGAAGCACTGCGAAGACGGTCGCGTCCGGTATGGAGAACACCGGGCGCAAGTCCGCGCTCATCTCCAGCGGCATGACCGCAGCAGGTTTGGCCGTGGCCGCGTTCGGAGTGGCTGCGGTGAAGATGGCCGCAGACTTCGACCGGCAGATGAGCACCGTGCAGGCGAACACCGGCGCGACCGGCGCACAATTGGACCAGTTGCGTGCCGCCGCCATCGAAGCCGGAGCTTCCACGGTTTATTCCGCTACGGATTCCGCCGACGCGATCAACGATCTCGGCAAGGCCGGCATGAGCGTCACGGATATTCTCACCGGCGGCTTGTCTGGCGCTTTGAATTTGGCCGCGTCCGATGGAATGGCCGTGGGGGATGCCGCCGAATACATGGCCAACGCGTTGAGCATGTTCCATTTGAAGGGGTCTCAGGCTTCCCAGGTGGCCGATACTTTGGCGGCTGGCGCCGGCAAGGCCGTCGGCAATGTCTCCGATTTCGGCGAGGCGTTGAACAATTGCGGCGCGCAGGCGAACAGTTTCGGCATGAACGTGCAGGAGACCACCGGCGTTCTGGCGCTGTTCGCGCAGAATGGCACCATCGGCGCCGAGGCCGGCACCCAGCTGAACAGTATGCTGATGAAGCTGGCCGCGCCGTCCGCCGAAGCGTCCAATACGATGAGGGAATTGGGCATCAGCGCATATGACGCCCAACATCATTTCGTCGGTATGGCGAATTTCGCCGGCCAATTGCAGAAGGCCGAAAAAGGCTTGACCGACGAGCAGCGCAATCAGGCGAACGCGACCATTTTCGGCAGCTATGCCATCAAGGCCGCGAATTATCTTTACGAGGCGGGCGAGTCCGGTGTCAACAAGTGGACGAAGGCCGTATCCGAAAGCGGTTATGCCGCCGAGCAGGCTGCTGCGAAGAACAACAATCTCAAGGGTGATCTGGAGAATCTGAGTGGTTCGATGGAGTCCTTGATGATTTCTGTGGGTGAGGGTGCTCAGGGGCCTTTGCGCAAGATGGTGCAGGGTTTGGATACGCTGGTTGACTCTTTCGCGGGTTTGCCGTCCGGAGTGCAGCAGACGCTCGTGGTCATGGCGTCACTTGCGGGCGTGTTCGGAGCGGTGCATAAGGCCGCTGGCAATCTCAACGGCAGCACCAGCACCATGGCCAACAACATCGGCCTGGCCATCGACCCGATCCAGCGCGTCAAGACCGCTTTGGCTTCCGCGCAGACCGCTTTCCAGATGTTCCGCGCGAGCGGTCAGAGCGCGCAGGAGCAGTTGGAATCGTTCGGCACTGCGGAGGATTCCGCCACGCTCCGATCCAAGGGGTTCCACACTGTTGCCGACGGACTCATCTCACTTATGGGAGGTCCGTGGGGCATCGCCCTGGGCATTGCCACGACGGCGCTCACCGGTTTCATGACGGCCGCGCAGAATACCAAGCAGGCGGTGCAGGAAGTGCAGTCAGCCGCAGCCAATGGAGCCAGCGCTATCCACGAGGCGCTGGTCAACCAGCTGCAGAATATGGATGTCGGCACCTTCCATGGCGAACCGGGATGGCTCAGTGCGATCGAGCAGGGCATCACCGGATCGAAGAAGCTGACCGACGTGATGAGCGAGGCCGGCATCAGCATCACCACCATGACCAAGGCCGCCGAAGGCAACAAGACGGCCATCAAGCAGGTCAACTCGGCGGCGGACAAGCTCGGCTCCAGCCTTGGCAGCGGGTCACATAAGGCCACCGCGCTGCGCGACGGCCTTTCCGCCCTGACCACCGCCTACCAGCAGGGCACGAAAGGCGCCAAGGACAAGTCCAAGGCGTTGGACGAACTCGATGGCAAAACCAATAGCGCGGCGAAATCCACGAAGGAAGCTGCCAGCGCGAACAAGGAGCTTGGCTCTTCCGCTTCGGATGCGTCAAGCCAAATCGATGATCTGGTTCAGGCGCTGTTTGGTTTGGAGTCCGGCAACCTGACTGCGGATCAGGCGGTGGACCAGCTGAATCAGAAGATCGGCGAACTGTCAAAAACATGCGAGGATAACGGTGTCGTCTTCGACCAGTCCGGTAATCTGCTTGACCGTTTTTCCGAGGAGGGCACGAAGACCAAGCAGGCTTTGGAGGATATCGCCAGCAGCGCCCAGAATGCTGCGGAGAAGATTCTCAAGCAGGGCGAGAGCACTGGTTTCAGCAGTGGCGAGATCGAGCGTGCGAACGGCGTGCTGCAGGATGCTCGTGACGCGATCATTTGGCAGGCCGAAGCATCGGGCATGAGCGAACAGGCCGCTAACGCCTTGGCCGACCGTTGGGGTCTGAGTTCCGACAGCATCAAGGCTTCCATCGACAATATCAGGATGACCGCCGACAACAACAAGGCGAAGCTTGACGTTGACGATTCCAAGGCCAAGTCGAAGACCGATAATGCGAAGAAAAACGTTGATTCGGTCAATAAGGCTAAGGGCACAGCGAAGCTCGATGCCGACGATAAGGCTTCCGGCAAGGCCAAGAATGCCGAGAAGAACGTCGAATCCGCGAACAAGTCCAAAGGCAAGGCCACTCTTGACGCTACGGACAAGGCTTCCGGCAAGGCCAACAAGGCAAAGGACAATGTCAGGTCTGTCAACAACGCCAAAGGCACCGCGAAGCTTGACGCGACCGACAAGGCCAGCGGCAAAATCAACGCCGTCAACCGCAAGAAGCTGAACGACAAGAACATGGTCCTTACCGCGTCCGACCATGCGTCCAGCAAGATCAATGCGGTAAACAATAAGCGTCTGAATAACAAGAAGACCACACTGAACGCTTCCGACAAGGCGTCCAGCAAAGTGGATTCCATAAACAGGAAGACCATCAGCGACAAGAACTTCACCGTCAGGGTCACCGACCATGCTTCCGCAACCCTGCGAAGCATCCAGAATTATCAGATCGCGGACAAGAGCTTCACCGTCACGGAGAAGACGAAGAAGGTGGGCGGCTACACCGGTGGAATGTTCACCGATGGCCACTTCCAGCAGTTCGCCGGAGGCGGCATGTTTTCCGGCTACGTGGATCCGGCGTGGGCGCCCGGCAACGGGTTGAGCGACAGCGTGTATCTGCTCAACGCTCGTCTCACCGCGGGCGAGTACACGCACAATGCTGCGGCCACGGCCTATTACGGCCTGGAGAACATGCGCCTGCTTAACGAGCGGAAGATTCCACGCGAAGTGTTTGCCACAGCCAATCAGATGACAGGCAATCAGGTCAGCGTACAGGTTGATACCGCTTCCGTGGTGGCGGCGATAACCAGCCTGCACAATGATCTTGGCGCGATTATCAGCGCCGCGTCCGATGATTCGACGGTCAGCGACCGTGATTTGGGGAGGTTGATCCGCAGATATGCGCGAGCTTAAATACACTGCTCATGACGGCACGGTCATCGACCTCAACACCGGCAGTCTGTGGGTCGCCGATTTGCAGGAAATGCGCGGATACGCATGGACGTACACGCTGGCCACTCGCGGCATCAAATCGGTGAGCCGGAACGCTTCGACGGCGAAAATGACCGTCCGCACCACGGATCCGTCAAGATTGGACATGGTGCAGACGGCTTTCGATTCGGACGTGCAGGCTGTTACGCCAGGCATGTTGACCGTCGATGGCGAATGGACGCAACAAGCTTATGTCGTCGGCTCTTCGCTTGGTCTCGTGCCGTGGCCGGATTATGCGCAGGTCGATTACACTGTGGTCTTGTGCGATGGAGTGTGGCGGCGAGCATTGCCGGTGCAGCATTTCTTCCCGATGGCCGCCGGGACAGGCTCGCAGCTTGACCTGCCTACCGATCTGCCGACGGATCTGGCGCCGTCGAAAATCGCTTTGACTGTGGACAATCCTACTGGCAAGGCAGCGGAGTTCAGCGCGATAATTTTCGGCCCTTGCACGAATCCGGTCTTCCAGATCGGAGCCAACACGTATGAGATCGATGTGACCGTGCCTGCAGGCGGATACGTTTCGCTGTCCGCGACCGGTTTGAGCAAGACGATAACTCTGACGGCAGAGAACGGCGATGTGACGAACATTTTCGATAAAGGTGTCCGTGGCGATGGTGCCGGTTCCGGCTCGTATGTGTTCGAGCCAATACCGGCTGGAGAATCGCTGCTGGAGATTTCCAGCAATTATGGCATCGATTTGACCTTGTATGACGTTTCTGGAGGTGTGCCATGGAGGATGTTATCATCGCCGACGCCAAGCTGACGCCACGTGCGAGCGTTTCGCATGTGACGTTGGATTGGGCTTGCGGCACCGATGAAAACGATTTCGAGCTGACCATCAACGATCCGGATGCGCCGGAAATTGAACGTGGCTGGTATTTCTGGCTTGACGGCAGTGACGTGGGCGGCCGGATCATCGACCGTCGTGCGACTGTTTCCGGTGGCGTGTCCACGGTCACGTGGATCGGCCAATCGTGGACTGGCATGCTGGCGGCGAAGATATTGCAGCCGGACGCGAATCAAGATTACCTGACCGTCTCCGGCAAGCTGCCTGACATCCTCAAAAACCTCTTGAAGCGCATCGGCTTGGATTCGGTGTTCACCGTCGATTCATCCGACGTCTCCACATTGTCGAATTGGGCTTTTCAGAGTCCACGATATGTGGACGCTTATAGTGGTTTTCGTACGCTGCTCGCATCCTGTGGCCGCAGGCTTGATTTCAAAGTGTCCGGCAACCGGATCCGGCTTGGCATCGTCCCGGTGCAGACCATCGCCAACACGATTGACTCCGACCTTGTGGATTTCAGGGTGGAAACACAGCATCGTGTGACGAATCATCTCATCGGCCTTGGCTCGCAGGAGCTGAAGAATCGCCTCGTATCGCACTGGTATGCCGACGCGAACGGCAACGTGAGCCAGACGCAGACGCTGAAAGGTGTCGATGAGGTCTGTGAGATCTACAATTACACGTCTGCTGATGCGGCCACGTTGAAGACGGAGACTCAGAAGCATCTGCAGGAGGAGCAGACCGGCGGAAAAGTGGACGTGACCTTGTCTGATGGCGTTGGCGATGGCTTGCGCGTCGATGACAAGGTGACTGCCTACGACCATTCGTCCGGCTTGTCTGTGACCGCTGTGGTCACGAAGAGGATTGTGAAAATCGATTCCGGCATCATGGCTTCGACGTTCGAGGTCGGACAGGGGATCGTGAAGGAAACGGAGAGTGGAAGATGACCATCGAACTTGTTGACGGCAAGGCCGGAGTTGCACACATCTCAAGTGAGGACAAGGCGATCATCCATCAGGCCAAGTTCTCGAAGTCCGACGTGGTGTTCGACTGGGGCGACGCGTTCGGGTGTTCGATGAGTTCGTCCAACAGGGCGACGGTCGGCACCGGCTGCGCGTCGATACAGGGTTTGGACTGGCATATCACGGCGGCGGAATCGGTGACGATCTCCAACGGGTCGCAGGGCATGAAACGCAATGACATCATTTGCGCGCACTACCATCGAGATTCCTCGACCGGCGTGGAAAAGGTGGAGTTGGTCGTGTTGAAGGGGGCGCCGAATGCGACTGCCGCCGCTGACCCGACCATTCCGTCAGGGAAGATATTGTCCGGCGCGGTTGACGCGTACATGCCGCTCTGGCGTATCCCGCTCGACGGCATCACGGTCGGCACGCCGGTGCGCCTGTTCACGCCGAGGGGGGCTTTGTGGGATTCCGTAACCCTTGAACGGCAGATCTGGCATGGGCCTTACGGCATGACGATACATATCGCCAAGGTCGGCATGATGGCTTTCGCTTTTGGCAACACGTCCTTCACATCCAACATCAATTCCAACGGCCAGATCGTGAATGAGACGATTGACGCCGGTTTCCTGCCGGAGGGTGAAGGCGCGATACTGCTGGAAGGTGTGAACGGGCAGCATGGAGCCTTGTCCTTCGACTCTGGCGGCAAGGTCACGGTCAGCGGCAGCATGAACAGCGGATACTATTTCCGCGTCTGCGGCTGCTGGCCGGTGAAATAGTTTTCCGTAACCCAGCAATGGAAGGTACCGTATTCAACTAATCGAATCACCTTCCGCAGGAGCAGCAATGTCGTGACGATCAACGGAAACGTGAAATTCGACAATAGCGGACAGAACAATTACACGAGTCTGCCTGACAAGGTGCCGGATGGGTTTCGACCGGTTGACGGGCAGAGCATCATCGTTTTCCCGCAATGCGCGTTCTCGCTGCTCGTGGATGTTGATGGTTCGATTCAAGCGTTGGGTGACCCGAAAGCGGCTTACTCCACGGCGCACGGCTGTTGGATGGCGGAATAGTTTTCCGTAACCCTGTACAATGCGAAGGGCTTCACGGTCATCCGCACCGGCATGATGATGCTGGTCAAATACTCCGGCAATATCGGTAATGGCAGTTGGGATTCAGCGCAATGCGAATACGTGCTGCCCGCCGAACTGCGCCCTCCGGTCGAAGTCAATGCGATGGTGTGCGTATCGAACGGGCAGACGGCGAGAATGCTCGTCGTCAATCCGAACGGCACCATCCGATGCGCGAACATGGGAGCCGCGGGCAGCAATCAGAGTTGCGTGGGCTCGCTCTGCTATCCGATCCCATGAGGATAGCTTTCCGTAACCCCGATTCATTTCACGAAACTGACCAGTGACCCGGAATTCACGATCAGTGGATACGTCGTCAATGGTTTGGCGACCGTCTACTGCCGGTGGGTCAACAAAGGCCAGTTCTGGCTGAAGGCGTGGGATTCAACGATTTTGGCGAGCATGGATGTGCGGGCCGCAGTGGAAGGTTTCGGCGTGTTCGTGGACAGTCAGCAGGGCAGTCAAATGCAGAATCGGCTGCTTTATGTAGTCGACAGCAGCGTGTATTTCCGTCCCGCGTATGAGGCGACCATTCCCGCAAACACATGGCATGCCGGCAGCATATCGTTTCCAGTTGCGACGGTTTAGACAACGATATAGGTCATCGTCGTGGAAAAAGCCGCCGTTCTGGCTACCGCCGTAAGGCGATAAGCGTCTGCGGTTGCGGAATCCCAATTATGCATAGATCAGGCTTGAGGTAATACCGTGCGGTGGTTTGGATGTCGGAGTGTCCGAGCTGTCGTGCGACCACGCTGATGTCGGTTCCGGCCTTGATCGCCAACGTGCCGAACGTGTGGCGCAGGTTGCGTGGAGGCACGCATGGGAGTTTCATGCGCTTGCACCAACTGCGGTAGCGGTTCGCCACTTGGTTCGCGTTCAGACTGCCGACCAGTCGTCCGGTCTTCGTGCCGTGGCGTAGTTCCGCCAAGCGTTTGACCGCGAACCGTGGCAATGCGACGGTTCGTCGGCTCAGGTCGGTCTTCGGTTCGGTGACCGTCTCATGGCCCGCCACCCACTGCACCGACCTTTTCACCGTGACGGTGCCGCGACGCAGATCCAAGTCGGCCCATTCCAAGCCGACCGACTCGCAGCGGCGCAATCCGGCGCACACGGACACCAATAGCCACGCTTCCAATGGATGCCCGTAGAAGCCTTTCAACAGGCATCGGACTTCCGACGCTGACAGTACTTGCGGCTCATAGTGTCGTAGGTGCGGCAGGCGTATCTCCCTTCTGGTCACGTCATTGTCGGCCAAACCGCGTTTGAACGCGAGGCGCAGTATCGCGCGGAACACCGCGTAGGCCTTGCGTGCCGCTCCCGGCTTGTCGAAGGAGTCCAACCATGATTCGATGTCCGCCACGCTGATCGCGTCCATGTCCCTTCCGCTCCATTGCGGGAGGATATGGCAATTCAGGGCGCTTTCGTAGCCTACTTTGGTGCATTCGCGGAGTTTCGAACATGAGGGTTTCCAAACGGTGGTTACGAATGTGTCGAAAAGCATTGGTTCCTTTCCAATTCTGTTGAATAATCCCACACATCGTCGTGTTGCCGTTGGATGGGCGTGTGTGTGGGT